>ENA-OQIO01000393-OQIO01000393.1-human-gut-metagenome-genome-assembly--contig:-NODE-393-length-23772-cov-4.880609_pt1 | contig 23772 bp, 37 predicted proteins | sample MGYA00242573_ERZ504737 | MGnify/ENA primary metagenome ERZ504737 (study PRJEB26092, sample SAMD00036203) | human gut metagenome | host: Homo sapiens | study: EMG produced TPA metagenomics assembly of...
CCGAGGAGCGCACCGACGTCAAGGTGGGCAAGGTCAATGTGACGAGCAGCCCGATCTGGCCGCCGAGTTCGGCGTCATGAGCATCCCCACCCTGCTGCTGTTCGAGAACGGTAAGCTGGTTCGTCAGGCTGTCGGCGCACGTCCTAAGAGTGGCGTGCTGGAACTGCTGGGCTGAAACTGAATAAAAAGGGTAAGGCCCTGACGGTGGAAACATACCGTCAGGGCCTTGCTTTTTGTGCGTATATATGATATTTTATAGAAAAGGGAACACGGAGGTGAGAAGGATGCAGAAGGATAAGCAGGAGCGTTATCTGGAACTTCTTGCCGGGCTGCGCTGATGGATGATGACTTCTTTTCCGAAGCGCTGGATGAAAAAATCGCTCCGGTGGAATATATTCTGAATACCGTTCTGGAGAGGGATGACATTCGCGTTCTTCGGACAGAGGCGCAGGTGGAATATAAAAGTGCAGCAAATCGCTCGATCAAGCTGGACATTCGGGCAGTGGACGCCGAAGGCCGCGTGATGGATATTGAAGTTCAGCGTGCAGACCGTGGTGCGGGAGTCCGCAGAGCAAGATTCCACAGCAGTATGCTGGACAGGACGCTGCTGGATAAAGGAAAAGACTTTGAAGATCTGGTAGATACTTATGTGATATTCATCACAGAACACGATAGATTTGGTGCAGGACTGCCGCTTTACCATGTGGAAAGGCGGATTGCGGAGCTGGACGATGCATTGTTTGGCGATGGAGCACATATCGTGTATGTCAATGGACAGTTCCGCGATTTGAATCACCCTGTCGGACGGTTGATGCATGATATGAATTGTACCAATGCAGCGGATATTCTGAACCCGCTTCTGGCGCAGGAAGTCCGCTATTTGAAGGAAACGGAAGGAGGCCGTACACAGATGTGCAGAGCGTTTGAAGAAATTGCATTTGAATCTGCAAAAGAAGCAACGCATAAGGCCAATGTTGCGGTGGCCCAGAAGATGCTTGCGGATGGAGGACTGACGCTGGAACAAATCGCAAAGTTTTCCAGCCTTCCGCTGTCCGAGGTGCAGGAGCTGGCAGATAAATTGCCAGCCTGATATGCAGTAAAAAGATTTTGTAAACCGCCTTGTGTACTGAGATGCACAGGGCGGTTTATTTTTATGCCTCGATGAGTGAAATCATTTCGCCTTTCTGTACAAACGCACAGAAAAATCGTATCATAAAAATGAAAACACGGTCACTTTCACACTTTATAGCTTTATCTTGATAAAGTAAAATAACCTTATCATAAGACAAAAGCGCCCGGGAAAAGGCGGGGCGCAGGGGCCGGGGCGGGCAAGCGCCCGGTGAAAAGTGAGGGAAAAGGTATGAAATTTGACATCTCCTGCTTACAGCCGAAGGAACAGGCCTCTTTCGCGCTGCGGGCGCTGTACGAGGCGGCGGGCTGCCGCAAATATCACATGGGCAGGTTCGAGGAGTACGGGCTGTATCAGGAGAACCGCAGCTTCCTCTCGTCGGAGCAGGTCATCACCTTTACCGATCTGGACGGGCGGCTGCTGGCACTGAAACCTGATGTGACTCTCTCCATTGCCAAGACGGCGCAGCCGCGCCAGGTGAGATACTGCGCTACTACTATCACGAAAATGTCTACCGCCCCTCGGCAGAGAGCCACACCTTCAAGGAGATCGGCCAGATGGGCCTTGAGATGCTGGGCGATGTGGGCGAAGTACAGGTGCGGCAGGCGGTGTCGCTGGCGGCACAGTCCCTCGAGCAGCTGGGCCAGCCGTGGGTGCTGGAAGTGAGCCACATGGGCTATCTGTTCGGTCTGCTGGATGCGCTGGACGTGCCGGAAGCTTCCCGCGCCGCCCTGCTGGCAAAGCTGAAAGCGAAAAACCTCCACGAGCTGAAAGCGGCGGCATCCGCCGCCGGGCTGGATGAGCCGATGCCGACGCGCTGGCGGGGCTGATGAGCCTCTGCGGCAGCTGTGAGGATGTGCTTCCCCGTGTGGAAGCCGCCTGCCGGAACGAGCGGATGGAAGCCGCCGCTGCCGAGCTGAAAGCCATCACCGAAGAGCTGGCTGGTGCAGGCGGCAGCATCCGTCTGGACATGACGCTGGCCGGTGAGATGGAATATTACAACGGCCTTGTGTTTCAGGGCTATCTGGAGTCGCTTCCCCGTCCGGTGCTCAAGGGCGGGGCGGGTATGACCTGCTGATGCAGAAGTTCACCCCGGGCGCGGGGGCCATCGGCTTTGCGGTCTATCTCGACGAGCTGGACCGCCTGAGCGCTCCGCTCCCGCCGGTACAGCAGCAGAAAACCGAAAAGACCATGCTGAACGTAGCTCTGCCGAAGGGCCGTCTCGGTGACAAGGTCTATAATCTGCTGGCTGGTATCGGCTACGGCTGCCCCGAAGACTACAACGCCACCCGCAAGCTGGTGGTGGAGAACCCCGCCGCCGGCATCCGGTACTTCCTCGTCAAGCCCAGCGACGTTGCAATCTACGTCGAGCACGGCGCGGCAGACGTGGGCATCGTGGGCAAGGACATCCTGACGGAAGCGTCTGCCGATGTCTACGAGCTGCTGGACACCGGCCTCGGAAAGTGCCGGATGTGCGTCGCTGCCCCGGCAGATTACAAAGACGACCCCAGCCGCCCGGTGCGGGTGGCAACCAAGTTCGTCAACATCGCCAAGAGCTATTATGCATCCATCGGGCGGGACATCGACATCATCAAGCTGAACGGCTCCATTGAGCTGGCCCCCATCCTGGGCCTGTCCGACGTCATTGTGGATATTGTGGAGACGGGTACGACCCTGCGGGAAAACGGTTTGCGGGTGGTGACGGAGTTCATGCCCATCTCGGCCCGCTTCATCGCCAATAAGGCCAGCTACCAGTTCAAGCACCGCGAAATGGACGAGATGCTCGAAAAGCTGCGTGCCGCCCTTGCCGCAAAGGAGGAGAAAAAATGATAAAGCTGTATCACTTCGATGAGCTGAAGCCCGAAGAGATATTGAACCGTGACATCGCGCGGAGAAGAATGTGGAAGACGTGGTGGACGGCATCATTGCCGATGTCCGCGCCCGGGGCGACGAGGCCCTGAAAGAATACGCCCTCAAGTTCGACGGTGCCAAGCTGGATAACATCCAGGTGACGCAGGAGGAAATCGAAGAAGCCTTTGCGAATATGGACGGCTATTTCCTCGAAACGCTGCGGGAGGCCGCCGCCAACATCGAGGCCTTCCACCGCCAGCAGGTGCATAAAAATTTTGTGATGAACGACAAGCCCGGCATCGTGCTGGGCCAGAAATACACCCCCATCGAGAAGGCGGGCGTCTACGTTCCGGGCGGCACGGCGGCGTATCCTTCCACCGTCCTGATGGACGTCATCCCGGCCAAGGTAGCGGGCGTTTCGGAGATCGTCATGACGACTCCCGCCGGTAAGGACGGTAAGATCGATCCGGTCATCCTCGCCGCTGCGGCCACCGCAGGCGTGACCAGGATCTTCAAGACCGGCGGCGCACAGGCCGTGGCCGCGCTGGCCTACGGCACCCAGAGCATCCCGCGGTGGACAAGATCGTCGGCCCCGGCAACATCTACGTTGCCACCGCCAAGCGGAAGGTGTTCGGCAAGGTGGGCATTGATATGATCGCCGGCCCCAGCGAGATCCTGGTGCTGGCCGACGGCGGCTGCAACCCCGCCTGGGTGGCGGCAGATCTGCTGAGCCAGGCCGAGCACGACAAGCTGGCCAGCCCTGTTCTTGTCACCGACAGTCCGGCGCTGGCCAGGGCCGTGCAGGCAGAGCTGGAGGTGCAGATCCCCCAGCTGCCCCGTGCCGCCATTGCCCGCGCCAGCGTGGACGACAATGGAAAGATCATCGTCTGCACCGACCTGCACAAGGCCATTGAGGCCTGCAACATCATTGCACCGGAGCATCTGGAGGTCTGCGTGGAGGACCTTCGGGGTGCTGAACGAGATCAAAAACGCGGGCAGCATCTTCCTGGGCCGCAATGTGCCCGAGGCCCTGGGCGATTACTTTGCAGGCCCCAACCACACCCTGCCCACCAGCGGCACGGCCCGCTTCTCCAGCCCGCTGGGTGTGGACGACTTTGTGAAGAAGTCCAGCTTCCTCTACTACACCCGCGAGGCGCTGGGCGAGGTGGCACCCCGCATTGCCGATTTTGCCGAGCGCGAGGGCCTGCACGCCCATGCCAGGAGCGTGACGATAAGATATGAAGAGGACTAAAGGTGGCTCGCCCTCTCCGTCATTGCTTTGCAATGCCACCTCTCCCAAAGGGAGAGGCTTTGGCAATTTCCCGCAAGGCTACGGAAAACCGCCAGAGGCTCCCCCTTTGGGGGAGCTGGCGCGAAGCGCCTGAGAGGGCGAGGACGCTGACAGTGAGGAAATTGCTATGAGTAAATATCTCTCTCCGAAACTTGAAACAGTTACCCCTTACACCCCGGGGGAGCAGCCACAGGACCAGCAGTACATCAAGCTGAACACCAACGAGAGCCCCTATCTGCCCAGCCCGGCAGTGGTGGCGGCGGTGAGCGAGCATGAGGTGGAAAAGCTCCGTCTCTACTCCGACCCCGCCTGCACCGATCTGCTGAAAACGGCGGCGGCGCACTTTGGCCTGCAGCCGGATCAGATCATGCCCGGCAATGGCAGTGACGAGAACCTCTTCTTCGCCCTGCGGGCCTTCTGCGATGAGACCCACCCGCTGGCCTATGCCGACATCACCTACGGCTGTTACAGCGTCTGGTGCGGGCTGATGCATATCCCCAGCCATATCATCCCGCTGAAGGAGGATTTCACCCTTGATCCCGCCGATTACTGCGGCCTGAACGAGACCATCGTCATCGCCAACCCCAACGCCCCCACCGGCTTGGCCCTGCCCCGCAGTGCCATCGAGGGCATCCTGAAAGCGAACCCTGACAATGTGGTCATTGTGGATGAGGCCTATGTGGACTTTGGCGGTGAGAGCTGCGTGCCGCTCATTGACCGATACGACAACCTGCTGGTGGTGCAGACCTTCTCGAAATCCCGCCAGCTGGCCGGTGCGCGGCTGGGCCTTGCCATGGGCAGCGCCAGCCTCATTGCGGATCTGAACCGGGTCAAGTTCAGCCTGAACCCCTATAACATCAACCGCCTGACCTTGAAGGCCGGGCAGGCCGCGCTGGAAGATACCGTTTATTTTGAAAAGACCCGTGCCGCCATCGTGGACACCCGAGCCTGGACAAAACAGCAGCTGGAAGCCCGGGGATTTGCGGTGCTGGACAGCCGCTCCAACTTCCTGTTCGCCTCTACCCAAGAGAAAAACGGCGGCGAATTGTACCGGAAGTTGAAGAAAAAGGGTGTTCTGGTGCGCCACTTTGATGCCCTGCGCATTGAAAACTGGCTGCGCATCACGATCGGCACGCCGGAGCAGATGCAGATCTTCCTGAACACCCTTGACAAAATAATGGAGGAATAACTCATGCGGGAAGTGACACTGGAACGCAACACCAACGAGACCCAGATCGAGCTGACCCTGAATCTGGACGGTGCGGGACGCTATGAGGTGGACACCGGCTGTGGGTTCCTGAACCATATGCTGGAGCTGTTTGCCCGCCATGGCCGGTTTGACCTGGTGCTCACCTGCCACGGGGATGTGGAAGTGGATTACCACCACACGGCTGAGGATATCGGCATTGCACTGGGACAGGCCTTTGCCCGGGCGCTGGGCGAGATGCGGGGCATCCAGCGGTATGGCAGCTTCTACCTGCCCATGGATGAGGCACTGGTGCTCTGCGCGGTAGACCTTTCGGGCCGGTGCACCCTGAACTGGGATGTCCGCTGCAAGACCGAAAAGGTGGGCGATTTCGATGTGGAATGCGCCTCGGAGTTCTGGCTGGGCTTTGCCCGCAATGTGCCCGCTACGCTCCACTTTGTACAATTTGCAGGGGAAAACACTCACCACATCCTCGAAGCCTGCTTCAAGGGTGCGGGGCCGCGCGCTGGCTGCGGCAGTCGCCATTGATGCCGCCCACCGGGACGAGATCCCCTCCACGAAAGGACTGCTGGTATGATCGCGATCATCGATTACGGCGTGGGCAACCTGTTCAGCCTGCGCTCCAGCCTGACGCATCTGGGGCTGGAGGCCGTTGTGACCGCCGATGCACAGACCATCTGCAAGGCCGACCGGCTCATCCTGCCGGGGGTGGGTGCCTTTGGCGATGCCATGGACAAGCTCTCGGCTACCGGTCTGGTGCCGGTCATCCGGGAGCAGGCGGCGCAAAAGCCCCTGCTGGGCATCTGCCTGGGAATGCAGCTGCTCTTTGAAAAAAGCTATGAGTACGGTGAGCATGCAGGCCTGGGCTTTGTCAAAGGCGAGGTCTGCCCGCTGGAGCCTGACCTGAAAGACAAAACCCTCAAGGTACCGCAGATCGGCTGGAATGCTCTGCACATCGTACGGGATGACCCGCTCTTCCGATACATCCGTGAGGGCGAGTATGTCTATTACGTCCACAGCTACTACGGCAAAAATTGTACCGAGAGTATACTTGCTGTCAGCGATTACTCCATCCCCGTGACCGGCGTGGTCAGGCGGGCAGGGTGTACGGCACCCAGTTTCACCCCGAAAAGAGCGGGGAGACGGGGCTGCGGATCTTGAAGGCGTTCAGCGAGCTGTAGTGGAAAGGCTCTGCTCCGTACAACCTCTCCGTCAATGCTAACGCATTGCCACCTCTCCTAGTAGGAGAGGCCTTGGCAGTCAGGGAGAAGTTTCCCGTTTTGCCAAGGGCTCCCCTACTAGGGGAGCTGTCGAACGAAGTGAGACTGAGAGGTTGTACGAAGGAAAAGCTAAAATTAGGAGGGAATCTAATATGCAATTGTTTCCCGCAATTGATTTAAGAGGCGGCAAAGTTGTCCGCCTGACGCAGGGAGATTACGACCGTATGACTGTTTACGGGGAGGACCCCTGTGCACAGGCCCGGCAGTTTGTGGAGGCCGGGGCCAGGTACCTCCACGTTGTGGATCTGGACGGTGCAAAGGACGGCACCCTTTCCAACTACAGATCCATTGCCGCGCTGGCAAAGCAGGGCGGTTTGTACCTTGAGGTGGGCGGCGGCATCCGCACGGAGGAGCGCATTGAAAAATACCTTTCTCTGGGCGTGAATCGCTGCATCCTGGGCAGTGTGGCCGTGACGGATTTTGATTTCACGGCCCGGATGCTGAAGCGCTACGGCGAACGGATCGCCGTGGGGGTGGATGCCAAAGATGGATTTGTTGCCATCCACGGGTGGAAGGAGGTCAGCGCCGAAAAGGGCGTGGACTTCTGCAGGCGGCTGGCAAATGCGGGGTGCACGGCCATCATCTACACCGACATTGCCTGTGATGGTGCCATGCAGGGCACGAATCTGGCGCTGTACCGCCAGCTGGCGGCAGAGGTGCCGGGCGTGGCCTTCACGGCCAGCGGCGGCATCTCGTCGGAAGCCGAGCTGCTGGAACTGAAAAAGATGGGCACCGCTGCCGCGATCCTGGGCAAGAGCCTGTATACCGGGGCGCTGGATCTGAAACGTTGTGTAGAACTGGTGCAGAATTAAACGGAGGGGAACGAAAATGATCACAAAACGCATCATTCCCTGTCTGGATGTCCGGAATGGCCGGGTGGTCAAGGGCACAAATTTTGAGGGCATCCGGGATGTGGCCGACCCGGTGGAGATGGCCCGGATGTACAACGCTGCCGGTGCCGACGAGCTGGTGTTCTACGATATCACCGCCAGCTTTGAGGGCCGCGCTCTGTTCACCGATATCCTGACCCGGGTGGCAAGCGAGATCTTCATCCCGCTGACCGTAGGCGGCGGCATCAACACCCTGGAGGATTTTGACCGGGTGCTGAAATGCGGTGCCGATAAGGTCAGCGTCAACTCGGGCGCTCTGCGGGACCCCGGCCTCATTCCGGCGGCGGCCCAGAAATACGGCGATCAGTGCGTGGTGCTCTCGGCGGACGTGAAGCGGGTGAACGGCCAGTTCCGGGTGTTCGCCAAGGGTGGGCGCGAGGATACCGGCCGGGACGCGCTGGACTGGATCAGCTGGTGCGCGGCGCATGGCGCGGGGGAGATCTGCCTGAACAGCATTGACACCGATGGTGTCCGCACCGGCTTCGATCTTGAGATGCTGGACGCGGTCGCTGCCCGGGTGAATGTACCGATTATCGCAAGCGGCGGCGCGGGCAAAAAGGAAGATTTCCTTGAGCTGTTCCACCACAAGGCATCGACGCTGGCCTTGCGGCGGGCATTTTCCACCAGAAACTGCTGACCATCCACGACCTGAAAACCTATCTGAATGAAAATGGTGTCGAAATGCGGCTGTAAGCTCTTGCGTTTCGGGCAACTTTAGGATAAACTGTAAGTATCCCCTTTGGGGAGGGAGTATGGACCATGGAACTGAAATTTGATGAAAAGGGCCTCATTCCTGCCATCGTGCAGGATCACTACACCAAAGAGGTGCTCACCCTTGCCTACATGAACGCCGAGACGCTGGCACTGACCATTGCCGAGGGGCGTACGGTGTTCTGGAGCCGGAGCCGTCAGGAGATCTGGCGCAAGGGCGATACCAGCGGCAATGTCCAGCATGTGGTGTCCATCACTGCAGACTGCGACAAGGACGCACTGGTGTGGAGGTGGTCAAGGATGGTCCTGCCTGCCATACCGGTGCCGAGAGCTGCTTCTTCAACGAGGTGTATGTCTCGCCGGAGCTCAAACAGTTCAGCTGGCAGGGGCTTTACGAACTCATCCAGGGCCGCAGGGATCGTCCCCAGGAAGGCAGCTACACCACCTACCTGTTCGAGAAGGGCAAGGAGAAGATCCTGAAAAAGGTGGGCGAGGAGTGCACCGAGGTCATCATTGCGGGAGAAAAAGAGGACAAGGCCGAGACCATCTATGAGATCAGCGACCTGGCATACCATGTGCTGGTGCTGATGGTGCAGGCGGGCATCACGGTGGAAGAGATCACCCGTGAGCTGGAAAAACGACACGTCATTGACCACAAGGTCAAACAGGAAAGGATGCAGTGATTTAGTTATGGCAGATTATAAGAAGTCCAGTGTTCATTGCCACTCGACGATGTGCGATGGCAGAAATACCTTGCAGGAAATGGCCAGTGCCGCCTGTGCACAGGGCCTGACGACCTTGGGCTTCTCCGGCCATAGCTATACGCAGCGGGACCGTGAGTACTGCATGAGCCCAGCCGCACCGCCCAGTACAAGGCCACCATTGCAAAGCTCAAGGCAGAGTACAAGGGCAAGGTGGACATCCTCTGCGGCATCGAGTGGGACAGCCTGAGCGAGGACAAGCCCGAGAACTACGATTACTGGATCGGTGCGGCCCATCACCTGTACGGCAGGAACACCGGCAAGTACTACGAGATCGACTTCCGCCCGCAGGATCTGCACGACTGCATCTTTGATGATTTCGACGGTGACCCGCTGGCCGCGGTGGAGGCCTACTTTGCAGAGGTGGAGAAGGTTGCCGCCAAGGGACCGGACATTCTGGCCCACATCGACCTCATCAAAAAGCTGAACGGCGAGGGTGAGTTCTTTGATGAAGAGGCTCCCCGCTACCGGGCCGCTGCCCTCAAAGCCCTGAGCGCAGCCAAAGAGCACAACTGCCTGCTGGAAGTGAACACCGGCGGCGTTTACCGCGGCTACCGCAAGGACTTCTACCCCAGTGCATGGATGCTGGAGGAGTGGAACAAGATGGGCGGCAAGGTCATCATCACCTCCGACTCCCACGATGTTTCCAGCCTGACCTTCGGCTTTGAGGAAGCTGCCGCCGCCATCAAGGCAGCCGGCTTCACCAGCGTGGAGGTGCTGACCGGCCACGGCTTTGAGACCCAGGAGCTGTAAAAGAAAAATAAAGCACAACCCTCTCCGTTTTTGCTGTGCAATGCCGGGGAGGGTTGTTTTCCGTAAACTGTGAGGAACCTTATGACCCAAACTGCGAAAAAATCCCCCTTCAGCATGAATGTGGACCTGATGCACGGGCCCATTTTCAAAAACCTGCTGCTGTTCATGCTGCCCATCTTCATCTCCAGCCTGTTCCAGCAGCTCTATAACACCGTGGACACCATGATCGTGGGCAATGTGCTGGGCGATACCGCCCTTGCCGCCATTGGCTCCTGCGGCTCGATCTACGAGCTTCTGGTCGGTTTTGGCCTCGGTATCGGCAACGGTCTTGCAATCGTTGCAGCGCGCTCCTACGGGGCGCAGGATCACGATCTGCTCAAAAAGACCGTGGCAGGCTCACTGGTCATCGGTCTGGTGGCTTCCCTCTGCATTACGCTGGCAGGTGTGCTGGGCCTGCACCCGCTGCTTCTCATGCTGGACACCCCGGCGGAGATCCTGGACGATGCGTACCGCTACATCCTGACCATCGACCTGGGCGTGCTGGTCATGTTCGCCTATAACCTCTGCGCGGGCCTGCTGCGTGCCATTGGCAACAGCGTGATGCCGCTGGTGTTCCTGCTCATCTCCTCGGGCCTGAATGTGGTGCTGGATCTCCTGTTCATTGCAAGGATGGGCATGGGGGTGCAGGGAGCGGCTGTGGCAACGGTCATCTCGCAGGGCGTTTCGGTGGTGCTCTGCATCCTGTACATCTTCCTCAGAGTGAAGATCCTGCTTCCGGAAAAGCAGCATTTCAGGGTGGGCAGCCACCTTTACTGGGAGCTGTTCAGCCAGAGCATCTCCATGGGCCTGATGAGCAGCATCGTCTCGGCGGGCTCGGTGGTGCTGCAGTACGGCATCAATGGGCTGGGTACGCTGGTCATCGCCGGTCACACCGCCGCCCGGAAGCTGTTCTCCTTTACCACCATGCCGGTCATGGCCATGGCATCGGCATGCTCCACGTTTGTTTCCCAGAACCGCGGCGCAAACCAGCCGGAGCGTGTCCGCAAGGGCATGAAGGAGATCGCCCTGTACAGCGTGGCGGTGGCCGTGCTGGCGATCTTTCTGATGCAGCTGGGCGCAGAGTGATGGTGCGGCTCATCTCCGGCTCCAGCGAGTCTGTGGTGCTGGAAAACGGCGCACGGTATCTGCTCTGGAACGCGCCCTTCTACTCGGTGCTGGGTGTTCTGCTGGCCACCCGCTATGCCCTGCAGAGCCTGGGGCAGAAGGTCCTGCCCCTCTTCTCCAGTGTCATCGAGCTGGTGGGCAAGGTGGTATTCGTGCTCTTCTTCATCCCGAAGTTTGCCTATAACGCCGTCATCCTCTGTGAGCCCATCATCTGGTGCTTCATGGCGGCGTACCTCGTGCTGGTCTACCTGCACGACCCGTTTGTGTTCCCGAAAAAAGCAGAATAAGAAAAAGACCCGGCTGCCGATGACAGCCGGGTCTTTGTGTCTGCAGGAAGTGGATGAAACGGATCGGGCAAGGGGGCTTACAGTGCCGAATAGCCGAAGCTGTTGACCAGTGCATCGATATGCTGGCCCGCCTTGCACATGGGGCACTCGCGGGAATCGAAGCTGGCGTAATCGGGCAGGTTGGAGGGGTCAAAAATAGAGGTGACCGGGATGCCCAGGCACTCGGTGGCGGTGGCGAAGATGGCGCTCAGGCCTGCCACAGTGCCGCCGTAGTAGTTGATCGCCTCGATCGCGGCCTGCACGGTGTAGCCGGTGGTGATGGAAGCAGCCAGGATCAGCACATGCTTGCCCTTGACCATGGGGGCCAGATTGTCGCGCAGGATGATCTGGCTGCCGGTGGTGTACTCCGGGTGATGACATAGATGGTCTGGTGGGCGTTCATGTTGGCAAAGCGTCCTTGGTCAGCTCGTTGGCAAGGCAGGTGCCGATGACCTGTGTGCCGTCCAGGCAGAGGACAGTATCCACGATGGTGTTGTGCTGGTAGGCAGCCACCAGCTCTTTTGCCACGGCCTTTGCTCGGAAAGGCGGGACTTCTGGGTGGTGACATCGATATAGTAATTGATGTGGCTGTGGCTGGTTGCGAAATGGCCCTTTGCCACACGCAGGAACAGATTGCTCTTGTTGGTGGGAAGCTTTACCATGTTGATCATAACTGCAACACTCCTGTTCTGTCAAACTATAAGACCCATTGGCCTTTTTCAGGCGGAAACACAAACAGCGCGGCGGCCCCTGCCGCTGCGCTCCCCTTCTTTTCCATGAACCTATGGTATCAGAAAATGCAGGTGTGCACAAGATACAGAATTGCCGAAAATTTGAAGAAAAATTGAGATACTTTGCCAATACGACGGCGCAAAAAAGCCGCCCGGCTTTCCCGGACGGCTTAGGATGTACGTTGGGGAGATTACTTGGTGGTGGTAGAGCCGGAGCTCTCTTCCTTCTTGGCAGGGACGGTCAGCTTCCAGTTCAGAGAATACTCGTTGTACTGCAGGTCGGGGCAATAGGTCAACAGTACAGTACCCTCTTCTTCCAGACCGGACAAACCAGAAACCTTAATAGTGCCGCTGGCAGAAGCACCCTTTTTCAGGTTGGGATCACTCAGCTGGCCATCGAGGGACACGGGATACTTTTCCACAGTCTTGCCGTCCTTGCTGGCAACAGTAACTTTAAAGCTGTTGGGGTTAATGGCAATCGGGTTGTTACGGCCATTCTCGACCTTGAAGGGGAACGTGATCTCGGCGGTGGAAGTAGTCACCTCGGGGGCAACATACTTTTTATCAGTCTCATTATAAGTGCCCATGGTTGCAGTGACCTGCAGAATGGTCATGGAACCTGCACCTTCCTGGAGCAAATTATAGGAATCACCCTGCGGCTCACAGCCGGAGAAGAGGCTGGCACCCGCAACGGCCACAGCTGCAACAGCGGAGTATTTCAGGAAAGAGCGGCGAGAAAATGCTAACGACATAATCGTTCCTCCTTATAATGTGCAAAGCGCACGAAAATGCCAAAAGGCTCTGCCTATACAATAGGCGAAACGGGGGCGAATGTCAATGGTTTTCACAAATATTTTGTGAAATTTTCCCACCGCCGCCGTGCAAATCATACGAAATTTCGTCCTGCTTGATCAGGCTTTGGTCAGATCAGAGGCGTTGATGGTAAAGTTCAGGGTCTTGCCGGAAACAAAGGTCGGGGTGTAGGTCACACCAATCTGCTGCCAGGTGGTGGGCACCATGCAGACCAGCTCAATGTAGCCTGCACCCTGCGGGGGAATGGCAGAGGCCGTGGTAAAGCTCTCGGTGGCGCTGTCGTACAGCTGGACATAAGCGCCGCCCTCGACTGCCTGACCGTCGCAGGTGAAGGAGAAGTCGGTGGTGGAGGCAGACAGAGCGTGGAAGTAACCGGCAGTGTTGGCTGCGATCTGCTCCGGGGTATCCAGAGGATAGGCCTCGCCGATCTCCAGAATGTTCTGTGCGCCGATGGCAAAGGTGTCGCGGCCGGAACGGTTTGCAGAGGTGATCAGCATGGCAATGTACTCATAGCCCTCGGCATCGGGTGCGCTTGCCAGAGTAAAGACGCTGGTCAGCTGGACCGCCAGATTGTTCCAGTTGCTGATCTTATCGCCGACTTTGACCTCGATGGAAGAGTTATCGCCGGCCTGGCAGCCGCCCAGCACAGCAGCAGCGCCCAGAGCAGCGGCAGAAGCACCGGTGACCTTGAGGAAGGTGCGGCGGGAAATCTTGTTCGACATAAAGCTTGCCTCCTTAATCAATGGCAGAAATCTTTTTCTTCGCTGATTCGTTTATAGCATTTTTTACCGGAAATTGCAAGGCCCTGGGCACAGAATTAACAGGAGTTTCACACAGAAGCTCACTGGTTGGGGTCCAGACCGCGCACATGGGTCTCGCTGGTCTTGACCAGATTCAGCAGGCTGGGGGTGTACAGCGGGTATTCCCGGGTCAGGCTCTCGGTGGTCATGGTAAGGCAGGAGGGGTCTTTCACGCCTTCGGCACCGTTCAGGTCCTCACCGGCCAGCAGGTCCTCCACGTTGCTCTCGCTCATCCGCATCACGGCATCGGAGTAGCCGGGCCAGCGGCGGGCCTCCACGCTGAACAGGCTCTGGGCGTTGTGGGGTTCGGCGGAATAGAGCAGGCGGAACATCTTGGCCACGGCCATCATCAGATAGGTGCTGACCTCGGTGGTCAGGGCCTTGCTGTGGCATTCGGCGATCTTGGCGTACAGCACGTTCAGGCTGTTGGAGATCAGCTTTTTGTTCATGGTGGGCAGAACGCTGCCGTGGTAGACGTTGTCCTTCATCTTATCGGGGTTGGGCAGGTCATCGGCGTTCAGCATCATGCCGTTGCGCTCAGCCGAGCGGCCCAGCAGATAATCGCAGGACACATTATAGTAATCCGCTACCCGGACAACAAAGTCCAGACCGCACTCGCGGATGCCCTTTTCGTAGTGGGAGAGCAGTGCCTGGGACACCCCAAGGTCCTCCGCGGCCTGCTTCTGGGTGATGCCGCGCTCCTTGCGCAGCAGCTTGATGATACGGTTGAATTCCATGATTTTGGACTCCTCAGTAGTGGAAATTGAACTTCTTTGAGTTTTGGTTTACAACATGTTGATTATACACAGTGGAAAACCAAAAGTAAAGCAAGAAAAGTGACGGAAATTCTTGTCGTTTTTCGTCATTTTTGTCAAAAGGCTTGCCCCGGATACCATATCTATGCTAAACTAGAGATAATCAACGCATATTTTGTGGCGCACGGCCCGGGCAGGATGCCCGCTGCCGGTGCGAAATTTTACAGCAAAGAGGAACTCTTTGCCAGATAGAGGTGTTTTTTCCATGAAAACGTTCAAACTTCATCTCATCCGCCACGGCATGACGGCCGGCAACCTGCAGGGCCTGTACATCGGCAGCGGCACGGACATCCCCCTGTGTGATGAGGGACGCGCCCAGCTGAAGGAGCTGAAGGAGCGGTTCGAGTATCCGCAGGTGGACACGGTGTTCTCCTCCCCGCTGGTGCGCGCTGTGGAGACAGCGAACATTCTGTTCCCCAATGCAGGCCACCAGTTCACGGTGCACGACCTGCGGGAAGCGGGCTTCGGTGTGTTTGAGAACCGCCCCGTGAAGGAGCTGGTCAAGGAAGAGGATTTCAAGAAGTGGATCACCCCCGGCTCCGGCTTTGTGCCCGAGGGAGCAGAGCCCACCGATCAGTTCCACGCCCGCTGCGCCGAGACCCTGCTCAAGCTGTTTGAGTATATGATTCGGATGGATGTGACCGAGGCTGCCTGCGTGACCCACGGCGGCGTGATCATGAGTATGCTGAGCCAGCGCGCGCTGCCCTCCCGCCACCCGGAACAGTGGATGGCCGACCCCGGCTGCGGCTATACCGTCCAGACCGACGTGCAGCTCTGGATGCGCGACCGTCTGGTGGAGGCTATCGACATCGTCCCCTTTGGTTACGCCGATACCCTGCGCGGGCAGGCAGAAGCCGAGGAAAACGAGGCATTTGAGTAAGAATCTTTGCCGCGCCGCCCTGAAAATATCCAAAACACGTAAAATCGCGGAAGAACAGGTAAAATTCCGGGCAAATCTCTTGACAGAAAGCCAGAAATTTACTATTGTATAAAGAGAACTTATTTTCCCGTTAGGAGGAATCCCCGATGTCACAATCCCTGTCCCGCCGCTCGTTCCTGAAATATGCCGGTTCCGGCGCAGTCAGTCTGGCTGCCGCCCTGCTCACCGGTGTTTCGGGCGCGGCTCTGGCCCCCTGCTATGAGGGCGAACCTGCTCTGCTGGACGGCAAGGCGGCAGTGGAGCTGCTGGGCTATGCGCCTGCCCCGGAGCTGGACAGCACGCTGGTCTATCTGTCGGTGGAGAACCTCTCGGCCCGGCCGCTGGCTGTGGGGGCCAGCTACCTGCAGAGCCGCGGGCTGGACAGCAGGAATGCCCTGTACAGCCTGGGCACCGGCCTGACTGCCCTGTGTGATGGCAGACAGGTGCGGGTGGGCAGCTTTGCAGCTCCCCTCTACGGTGAGAATGCGGCAGATGCCTCTGCCTTTACCCTGAATCTTTCCGCAGGGCGCGGGGCGATGCTCCACTGCTTCTGCGAGACCCCTGCGGACTGGCAGACGCTGGAGCTGATCTATCAGCCCGACTTTGCCGCAGGCCAGACCGTCCATTTTGTGGTGCGCCGGGATGCCGATGAGGTCCATCTGGGTGCGGTGCCTGCCACCCTTGCCGAGGTGGGCAGCGTGGTCGATCTGTAAATAGCATAGCGTAAAAAGAGACGGTTCTGCATCGGATTGCAGGACCGTCTCTTTTGCTTATAACAGGCTTCCCCCGGTGGAGTTCTGCACAGTGAGCTCCTGCCCGGTCAGGCTGGACACCAGCGCCAGATAGCTGCGGCCTGCCGTCAGGGTCAGGGGGCGGCCGTTGGAATCATACAGGAAGAAGGTGGTCTCGCTGCCCTGCGTCCAGGTGATGTTCCACAGGTGGCCCTCGTTGAGCCAGACACCGCCGCCCATGGTCAGGTCGTAATCCAGCGTCACACCATCGTCACGCAGGTGGATGCACTGAACAGAATGAGCAGGTTGTCGAAATCTGCCTGCTGGCCGTTGTTGGCATCCAGCTGCGGTGTGCCGTTCGCATGGAGCATCCGGTAGGTCTTGGTGTCGGCATCGTAGGTGAAGCCGGTGGCGTTCTGCGCGTCAAACTGGACCCGGACGTTCATTGCGTCCGAAGCATCTGCGTCGGGCAGCTTGCCGCTTTCCTGCATGGGCAGCAGACCCGGCACGGAGAGGAGGGTGCCGCTCTCGCTGTCGGAGCTGCTGGAAGAGGTGTCCGTGACGCGGGATTCTGTCAGGGCCGGGAGATGTTCAGGCTGCCCAGCACACCCGAAAGTGCTGCACCGCTGGTATGCCACAGCGGGACATTCTGCCAATTGGTCTCACAGGAAAAGGCATTGGTGCCTACCTCCAGTGCGTCTACCGCGCGCAGAGAGTAGTAATCAAGGTAGTTCTGGTCAAACTGTCCGCCGCCCCGTTGTACCGGCAGTACCTGCTGGCCCACCAGCAGCCGCCAGTAGAGGTCCTGCCCGGCAGAGACAGGCCCGACCTGCGGCACGGCCCCCACGGCAGGGTAGACCAGGCAGAGCCTGGTGGCCTGCTGCTGTGCGGTCAGGGCTTCCAGCACCAGCGAGGCTGTGGAAAGCCCCCACTGGGTGGTGCTGGCGGCTGCGTTGTCAATGGTGATGGCGACCGGTCGCTGGCCCGGCCAGACAAGCTCCTGCCCGGTGAGCGGGTCAGTGGGACTTTCAGCGGCTGGGAGCTGGGGCTGAGCGCACAGCCTGTCAGCAGTGCGGCGCTGAGCGCAAAACAGAGCAAAGCGCGCATCCAAAAGCGTTTCATCCGGTTTCCCTCTTCTGCCCCGGAGGGCGGGTGATTTAGTAGCTGAAATTGCTCCACTCATCATTGTCCACCAGTGCCAGATAGGTCTTGCCCCGGTTCAGGGTCATCTCCTCACCGGTTTCGGTGTAGAGCTTGAGCGGGTGGGTGGGATGCGGCTTCTCCCAGCGGCCCACCTGCACGCCGCCCCGTGTGAAGAGATACGCCTGCCCACCGGCCACATAGTTGACCGACTGGACATCGTGAGAGTCGCCCGCATAGGCGGCAATATCGGCAAAGCAGACCACCACGTTGTCAAAGGTCAGCTGCTTTCCGGTCAGCTCGTCCACCGTGTTCTCATAGGCTTTTTTGGAGCGGTTGTACATTTCCAGCTTGTAGCTGCGGCCCCAGCTGTTGTAGCTCAGGCGGGTCCTGTAGCTCTCGGAGTGGGTGATGCTGATGGTTTTGGCCGCAGGGGCACCGGGAAGGTCATTGGAGCTGCGGTGCGGTAATCGGCAAAGTGGAAGAAAGGCGTTTCGTTGGCGTAGGTCAGGCCGATGCCGGCATTACCGGCTGCCTGTTTGATCTCCTTGCCGGAGGTGAACTCGGTGTGTTCATAGGCTACGTTGCGGCCGCGGTTGTCACGGTGGGCAACGTGGGGGTGGACCGGCGTGTTGAAGTAGCTCTTGCCGCCGATGTTCAGGCCGGAGTAATCGTATACATTGATGAACTGGGTGCAGAAAATGCTCTCGCCATCGTGGTAATAGAGGGCCTGATGGGGCATGAGCAGCTGCAGGAACTGGTCGCGGCCGGAGCGCAGCGGCCCGACCTCCGGATGGTGTCCGCATCCCGGAACACGGCACACAGGCGAGTGATGCCGCCCTCCACCTTGCTCTCGATGAGCAGGTCTGCCGAGCCGATGCCGCGCTGGGGGCGTGCGTTCTGCTTTTCGGAGTTGGCGATGTTGTTGACCATCACACCCACCATCCGGCCGGTGCTCTTGCGGGCTTCGCCGGTCAGAGGGTCAGCGTCGTAGGCAGGCAGAAGGCTGAACGCAGAGCTTGCGGCTTCGCTGGACGCTGCCGAGGAGGCGGCTGCCTCACCGGCTGAGGCCTCACTGGCTGAGGCCGCAGAGGATGCAGCGGCCTCAGAAGAAGCAGAAGAGGATGCCGCCGAGCCGCAGAACAGGCTCTTCATCCAGTCGGGCAGATCGCCGCCCAGAATGGCACTGCCTGGGCTTGCGGAGCAGCCGGTGAGCGCCAGCAGCGCCGCCGTCAGCCCGGAATAGCGAAGTACGGACCGTCGAGAAATTTTCATGGAAAAAGCCCTCCTATCGGATCGGCTTGCCCGGCGCGGAAGTGTGCCCGGCAGGTCGGTTGCAGTTTTGTAATGAACTGCTTTGATTGTACTGGTTCTTGCCCAGTTTGTAAAGGGGCAGTTCGTGGCAAAATCTGCCCGATGACGGCTTTGGGAAAGTTTTTTGTGCAGAAAGCTTGCTTTTTGCCCGGGAGTATGGTAATATTATTCGGCAGTATCGTGTTATACTGCGCTTTATAATGTATGCACTCGTAGCTCAGCCGGTAGAGCATCTGACTTTTAATCAGAGGGCCAGGGATTCGAGTTCCCTCGAGCGCACCAAAATCCCGCGAGGAATCGTAAGATTCCTCGTGGGATTTTCTTTTTATTCTCAAGCTGCACGGTCTCTGCACGGTCGTTGCATGGTTCGTATTTTCTGTGTCGGATTAGCGGCGGTCATTCTGGCGAAGCTCTGCGCTGAAACGGATGGCCGATACGCTGTGACAGGCGTTGTCCTCGCATCACTGCTTATAAATGTCGTAGAATTCCTTGGAGCTGATGGAGTAGTCCGTCTTGAAGCGGAAATAGCCCTCGGACACCATGAAGTCGATGACATTGTTGCTGCTGCGCTTGATGGTGTCTACGTTGGCGGCGGCTTTAGGGCTGACCGTAAATCGGAAATCATTCTGCACCAGCCGGTGCGGCCCTTCCAGACACCACAGCAGGATGCCCTCCAACTCGGCACACATCTTCTCCACAGGGAAGGGGTCGTCCGTGCAATCGGCAGGCTTGTCCTTGGTGGTCAGGATATGAGCAGCCTTGTGGAGCGTTTCGGTTTCACTGCAAAAGGCCCCACACACCGGCACTGGTCGGCATGCAGGGCGTATTTATGATTTGAGGGGAAATTACAGGGCGATCATTGCGTTACAGGTGCCAGCTCATACACACGGTCGAACTGCGCACGGCGCGCTGCCGACAGGTGGTGGCTGATGAGGATCAGTGTCAGGTCGGGATTGGTAAGCAGGCTCTTTTCCACAAGGTCGGCGTTTTTCTGATCCAGCGCACTGGTGCCCTCGTCCACCAGCAGGATGGAGCGATTGTGAATCAGGGCACGGGCAATGGCGACACGCTGCTTCTGACCGCCGGAAAGATTACTGCCATTCTCACCTACAACGGTGTCAAGGCCATCGGGCATGGCGGCCAAATCTGCGGCAAGGGCACTGCCCTGAATGGGCGCATGCAGCTGCTCTTCCGAGAAATCTTCACCCAGTGTGATGTTCTCCCGAATCGTAGTATTGAACAGGAACACATTCTGCTCAATGTAACTCATCTGTTGCTGGAGCTGAGCGGGTGTAATGGTGTGAATGTCCACATCGTCAAACGAAATCGTACCGCTGTAGTCCGGCAGCCAGCCCAAAAGCAGCTTGAGCAGAGTGGATTTTCCACAGCCGGAGGTCCTGTCAGGGCATACTTTTTGCCCTTTTCAAAGTGGAAGGAGGCATCTTTCAGGATGGGCTTTTTCTCATCATAGCAGAAAGAAACTCTATCTACCGTAATGGAGTCTTTCAGCGGTGACATAGGAGCAATCTCTTCCGATTTGGAATCAGTATCGACCGTTGGCAGCTTGCCAAAGTAAGGCTTGCTGGCTGAGAGGGAGAGACGCAAACCGGCCAAACTGTTAAAGCCGTTTGCCACGCCTCCGATCAGATTGACACCACCTGCAAGTGTGCCTGTGGTGACAAGTCCCATGCTGGTCAGCGCAGCAATCAGCACAAGCGAGCCGAGCTGAAGTGCGACGTTGATAAAGCCAATCAACGCCTCCATGCGAGATTTGCCATAGCTCAGCTGGCAACTGGGCTTTTCAATGTCATCGCTGATCCTATTTCCCTGCTGGAGAAAGAGATTTCCCCTGCCAAAAAACTGGAGTACGTCAAAGCCTGTCAGAAGGTCTTTCAAATGGTTGATGGCGGCAGTCTGCTGCACACCGCAGCTTTGCCCCAGTAGTTCCAACTTCTTCTGGAACAGTTTTGGGGAGAGCCAAAGGACAACTGCTGTGATCACGGAAAAAACAACCAGCGACCAATGCAAAAAGGCAAGTCCCAAAATGCTGAACACGATCTGCGCAATTCTGCCTACACAGCCGAAGAAGGGAATCCACGCAAGCTGTTCTAATTGCTTTATATCATTGGTCAACCGGGCGAGATATTCTCCGGTGTCGGACTGATGAAAATCGGTATGGCTCTTGCGCAGGAAGGAGTGATACAGCCCATCTCGCACCGTATTGTTCAAAGCGCGAATTGTTTTGGCCTGACAATGCTCCTGTAAAGCAGTAAAAAGAAAATAGCCTCCCCAGCAGGTCAGATCAACTGCCGTCCAAAAGATAGTACTCCGCAGATCCAGCAATACCACGGCATCAAAAATCTTCATCAAGCAAGCTGAATCAGAGCCTGAGCACCATAGGCGATGATGGCAAACAAGCAGGTGAGGGTACTGAGCCTCCATTGCTTTTTCAGATAGTGTATCATTGTTTCCTCCATGCGTATGTCAAAGAGCTTAGAATGCATTTCATGTGCTGTATCTTATCACAAAAGGTTTCGATTGACCATATCGTCTGGTGTAATAAAAAATTACATGGGACGACAGGTTTGCACAAGAGACGCTTGCACACACGTACAAAACCTAGTATATTACAATTATGGCAATACTAAAGTTTGGAGGGAGTTGCTAAATGCAGAATTACAAATTGGGTGAGTATATCCGCCAGCGGCGTTTGGATCTCGGGTTGACACAGGAGCAGGTCTGTGCAGGCATTTGTGAATCCGTTACATTGTCCAGATTTGAAAACGGAAAACAGACCCCCAGCCGAAACCGAATCAATGCGATTCTGCAGCGCCTTGGTCTGCCGGATGACCGATATTATGCGCTGGTAACACCGGAAGAACTGGAAATAGAAGCACTCAAGAAGGAAATTGTTTCCTGTAATGCGCTAAAGTGCGTTGAGGAAGGCTTTGACAAAATAAGTCGGCTTGAGAAAATTGCAAAGCCGGATGATCAAATCACACAACAGTTTATTCTTCGATCGAAAGTCCTTTTGGGAGGATTGGATAAAAGATATTCAAATGACGAGCGGATTCAAATGTTGTTGCAAGCCATTCGGATGACCATACCGGATTTTCAACTGGACAAAATTGAAGACTTTCTCTTTACATTGGATGAAATGAAACTGGTCAATCAAATTGGAAATGCGTATTCTTTGAGCGGTGACAATGAAAAAGCAGCCGATATTTTCTATCGACTGCTTCAATATATAAGAAGGCATCTTCCGGAAACGGTTACTTCAAACAGGATGCTTCCCTTGGTTTTGTATAATTTTGCTAGATCGTTGGATTTGTCGCAAAAGTATGAGGAAGGCGCAAAGGTGGCAAGATACGGAAAAGAAGCATGTATAAAATATGGACATTATCAGGTGCTTCACTCGTGTTTGGAAATCGAGCTGAATGCGACTTCTTTCTTGGAAAAAAGGAGGAGAGTGTCGAACGCTATCGGGAAGCTTTTTACATTTGCAAAGTCATGGGATATGAAGATGATTTGCAGATTATCCGCACAGAAGCAGAAAAGTATCTGAACATCTTATTTTGAATATCATGTAATGTCGTCCTGCGGTGTGGCGGCATCTGCGGATGGAGTAGGACATTCCGGTTTAGTCCTGTATGTAAACGGTGAATATCGTGATGACTCTGACATTGGAAAGCTGATGCACGACTTCAACTGTACCAGCGCCGATGATATGAATTATGAGATCCTTGCCGAAGAGACCCGGGATCTGAGGGGAAATCCGAAGGGAGTGAGCGAAATGTGTAAAGTGATGGAAGACCTGAGAGATGAAAGCTATGCAGAAGGTCATGCAGAGGGTCGGGAAGAACAGGCTCAGATGACGGCGAAGAACCTCTACGAGCAGGGTCTGACGATAGAGCAGATTGCAAGAGCGATTGGCCTGACAGGCGAAACAGTGGAAACGGCTGTCCACCTTCATGCTGGGGTGTTTATCCCCGTGGAAGGGACAGCACATCATACCGTTCCGGTTTACGGCGAAGCCGTACAGCTCCGCCGCCTGCCGGGTCGAGATGGCGTTCTTTACGTCCGAAAAGACAGAGGTGCTACCCTCCGTCCCAATGGGTGGGGTACAGGCGAAAGGACGAAGCCCGGTGAGGGGCGTGGGTGAGGTTGGGTTTATTCACACATCGATCCGTCAGAGTGTTGTTCATTTGACCTCCTGCTGTGGTACGGCGTGGCTGCGCTCCTCCTTGCGGAAGAAGGCTTCCACGTTCTGTTGTGCGGTGCGGAGTTCACGCAGTTCGATCTGCGCTTTCTTGTAGCGGGTGTAGAACCCGTTTTTCTCCGAGGAAAGGGTCTGATATTCGGCATCCAGCTTTTTGAGGTCCGGCAGCGTCCGGAGCCCGTTGACCTTGAAATAGGCGCAAGCGGCCTCGTACACAGCAAACTCTGCACGGTGCTGCTCCCGGAACGCTGCGGGGTTCCGCAGCGTGGTCAGCTTCTGTGCAAGGGGCTTGTACTGCCGATAGACCACAAGATGCCCGCGCAGCTCCTTGAGGGAAGCCATGCGGGCATCCATGTCTTTGACCACTGCCAGTGCATCGTCATACTGCGGTTGCAGTTCGGCAATGCGCTGGTTTAGGGCATCTTCACTGGTGAGACCCTTTTTCTGCAACAGAACAAGAGTCTGCGACCAGCGTTTGAGGTTGAACTTTTTCGCCCAACGCTCATAGCCGATGCCCTTGCCCGCAGCAACGTTCGCTTGAATGTCAACCAGTTTCCTGATCTTATCCGGCTTCTTTTCGCTGCTGGGCTGGATGATGGCGGCAAGCTGGATGTTCTGGGAGAGGGCGGTCAACACCTGTTCCTTTTCCAGCTTCTTGCTCAGTTTCTTGGCGGTGATGAACTTTGTCTGGCCGGGCGGGCAGTAGCTTAACCGGCCTCGGCTCTCCTTCACGCGATGCCGTGTTCCTGCATGAGCAATGCAGAAAATTCCTCGAAGGTGGTGGACTTGTTCAGTACGGAGTAGATCTGCTTTCGCAGCTTGTCCAGCTCGGTCTGGTAGACGGTCTGGGTGGGCTGCTGCCCTTCGGCGGCAAGTTTGGCGTTGGCATGGTCGAGGCGGCGTTGTCCGCGCCGCTGCGCCCAATAC
>ENA-OQIO01000394-OQIO01000394.1-human-gut-metagenome-genome-assembly--contig:-NODE-394-length-23695-cov-3.176850_pt1 | contig 23695 bp, 24 predicted proteins | sample MGYA00242573_ERZ504737 | MGnify/ENA primary metagenome ERZ504737 (study PRJEB26092, sample SAMD00036203) | human gut metagenome | host: Homo sapiens | study: EMG produced TPA metagenomics assembly of...
ATTAAGCTTAGTTAAAGATGAATTATTGTTGTTTTAAATAAGCACATAAAACACGATACATATTAACATACCTCTTTAATTACATCTTCTATTTCTAGGTCCTTGATTGAAAAGTCTGCAACCTCTGTATTTTTTAATAAGCAACTCACAATATCTGTAACCGAATAAAGTTTGTAATTGTATTGAATCAGCATAGTTTTATCATCTAAATTTTGTATACGAAGATCTTGAAAATCTTTTAAAAACTTTAGTTCATCAATAGAATACGTCTTATTAAATACAACTTTTAAATTCCGATATCGTATATATTTTCTTTTACACTCTCTAAAATCCCCCATCATATAACATTCGCCCATGATTGATTAAAATTACTCGATTACATAATTTTTCCACATCCTGCATATCATGTGTTGTCAAAAATACAGTTACCTTCTTTGTTCTATTTAACTCCAAAATAAATTCTCTTAACCTATCCTTTGTTGCCACATCCAAACCAATAGTTGGTTCATCTAAAAACAATATGGATGGATCATGTATCAATGCTGCAATTAAATCACACTTCATTCTTTGCCCCAAACTCATCTGTCTTACTGGTAAATTCAAGAATTCTTTTACCTGCAGCATATCAGCATATTTTTCTACTCTATCTTTAAAATCACAATCTGGAACTTATAAATCCCTTTTAACAGTTCTAAGCTTTCTATAGCTGGAATATCCCACCAAGCTGACTCTTCTGACCAAAAACAACCCCAATATGTTTAGAGTTTTCCTTTCTGTACTCTAAAGGATTCTTTTCCAAACACTTTAATCATTCCACTATTTGGCATCAAGATTCCTGTTAACATTTTTATTGTGTACTTTTCCGGCACCATTTGGTCCGATCAGACCATAAAGCTGTTCTTTCTGAATCGTAAGATCAAATTCATTTACAGCACGGAGACCACCGAAAGAGATTCCCAGATTTTTTACATCCAACAATATACTCATTCTTATTCAACCTCCTTTGCTTTTTTCCCGAAACTAAAATGCTTCTTTCTCCAGTCATTGAGTTTTTCTCTCCACTCAATCGCTTTTGGAGACCAGTTAAAGAGCATCATGACGATCAGCACGATCGCATAGATCAGCATACGGTAGTCCTTCATTCCACGGAGAAGCTCCGGCAGAAGCGTCAGGATCACTGCCGCAATGATTGAGCCGCGGATATTTCCGATTCCGCCAAGTACTACAAATACCAGGATTGTAATGGACATATTGTATCCAAAGTTGTTCGTATTCGCTGTCAGCGTAGATATATTATGTGCATACAGGACACCTGCTGCCCCTGCCATTGCCGCAGAGATGGTAAATGCCATCAGCTTATATTTCGTAATGTTGATTCCGATTGATTCTGCCGCAATACGGTTATCACGAATCGCCATGATCGCACGTCCATCTCTTGAATTGATCAGGTTCTGCACGATAAACAATGTCAGCAGGATCAGGATAAAGCCGATCACAAATGTAGAGTTCTTCGGTGTTCCCGTAATTCCCTGTGGTCCGTTCAGGATCACCGTTCCATCAGCATCCATATTCAATGCCATAACATCCTTTGTCGTCACATGGAACCCCTTGGAATCTTTTCCGATATAAAGTACATTCACCATATTTTTGATAATCTCACCAAATGCCAGCGTTACAATGGCAAGGTAGTCACCTTTCAGTCTCAGTACCGGGATTCCGATCAGCATACCGAAAATCGCTGCTGTCACGATTCCGATCAGAAGTGCCAGGAAAAACCGCAGACCATCTGAAGCGATCACATCTCTTGTACATTTTGAAAAGAAGGCACTTGTAAATGCACCAACGCACATAAAACCTGCATGACCAAGACTCAGCTCTCCCAGGATACCAACAACCAGGTTCAGTGAAACTGCAAGAATAATATAGGTGCATAACGGTACCATCAGCCCCTGAAGAAGGCTCGAAATACTTCCTGCACTGATCAATATCTGCATGATCACAAATGCGAGGATCACCATAGCGTACGTGATCAGGTTATTTTTTGTCGTCTTATTCATCTTTTTTAACATCCCATCCACCTACACTTTCTCCTGAATCTGCTTACCTAAAAGTCCGGTAGGTTTCACCAGCAGCACAACGATCAGTACTGCAAACACGATTGCATCTGCCATCTGGGAAGAAATATATGCCTTACTGAAAATTTCGATCAGTCCCAGCAGGATTCCTCCGATAAACGCTCCCGGGATCGATCCGATTCCACCAAATACTGCTGCAACAAACGCTTTGATTCCCGGCATTGCTCCTGTATACGGTGTGAGACTCGGATACGTGGAACAAAGAAGAACCCCGGCAACTGCCGCCAGTCCTGAACCGATTGCAAATGTAAGGGCGATCGTTCCGTTTACATTGATTCCCATTAACTGTGCCGCACCTCTGTCCTCTGATACAGCACGCATCGCCTGTCCCGGCTTTGTCTTCTGCACAAATGCCATCAGCACAACCATAATCACCACGCACACGACGATCGTGACGATCGTCTCTCCTGAAATCTTCAGTTCTCCTCCTGCAACAGAAATGCCTTTCCATTTGATCACTGAAGGAAATGTCTTCGCATTCGCTCCAAAGATCAGAAGTGCCACATTCTGTAACAGATAGCTGACACCGATCGCTGTGATCAGTACTGCCAGGGAAGAGGATGCGTTCCTCAATGGTTTATAAGCAATCCGCTCCATCACAACTCCCAGGACTGTACACGCAACAATCGAGATCACTACTGCAGCCGGAACCGGCATCCCTGCCTGATTCATGCTGACGAGAGCAACATATGCACCGATCATGATCACATCACCATGAGCAAAATTCAGCATCTTGGCAATTCCATATACCATCGTATAACCAAGAGCAATGAGTGCATAAACGCTGCCCAGACTAAGTCCGTTTACCAAATACGATATAAAACTCATATTCCTTTTCCTCTCATCCTATTTTATTGTAGTTTGCTTTTTTCATTATATCACATCACAAAATCAGCCGCAAGAAAAATAGAATGCACTCTGTCTTTGCTTTCATTTTTCCTGCGGCCTTCTTTGGCTTTTGACCCCGACATCTATTTATCTTCCTGTATAAAGATGAAATAATTCCGGATCTGTCACTTTTTCAATCTGGTCATACACCGGAGTACTCGCCTCTTTCATCTGCTCTCTTGTCTCTTCATCAGGCGTTATAATCTTGGTTCCGCTCTCCTCGATCTCACGGATCTTCTCACTGATTCTCTCATCTGACTTCTCTCTTGCATATTCCTTGGCAATCTCTTCTGCCTCACGCAGGATCTTCTGATCCTCTTCTGAAAGCTTTTTATAAAAATCTTCACTCACGATCAATGAAATCAGATGCGGTACATGATTCGTTTCAATAATGTAATCCTGCTGCTCATACAACCGGTTTGAAACGATCACTTCGTATGGATTTTCCTGTGCATCAATCGTATGCTGCTGCAATCCGATATACACCTCACTGAAGCTCATGGGAGTCGGATTTGCTTTCAGCTTTTTCCAGAAGCTCAACTGGTACGGATCTTCCATTGTACGGATCTTCTGTCCTTTAAAATCTGAAAAACTGCTGACCTCCTTATTGCTGGACATGACGCGGAATCCCTGATCTGCATATCCCAGCAGTTCATATCCCGCATCCCGGTATGACTCCTGCATCCTGCTTAGAAACTCCGGCTGATCTACCTTATCCCTCAGCTCTTCAATATCATCAAACACACACGGTGCATCAAAGATTGCTGTATCATCAATAAAATTAACCTGTGGTGCTGTATTCTGTACTACAAATGGGATATCTCCGTCATAGCAGCCCTCCAGCAGTTCTCTGTCCCCGCCAAGTACACTGTTCGGATATACTGTGATCTTGATCCTTCCGTCACTGAGTCTGTCCGCTTCTTCTGCGAATTTTTCCGCATAGATCTGCGTCACTGTATCCTCAGGGCTGGCTGTTCCGAGTGGATATGCATACCGCTGTTCTGTACTTTCTTTTCCGGCACACCCCGTAAGCAGCCCCAGGAAGGCAACGCTCACCATCACGCCTGTCAGTCTTCTATATTTCATATCTGTATCTGTCTCCTTCCATGTCATTTCCTGTAACAGCATTTCTACAATAACGCAAGACTTACTGCCGGCACAAAGGTAACGATCAGCAATGCAGCAAAGAAATAGAGGATCATCGGCATCGCTTTCTTTGCGATCTCCATCACCGGTACATCTGTCAGTGAACTTGCCACAAATAAATTCACTCCGATCGGCGGTGTTACAAATCCGATTGCCAGATTGACAACCATGACAATACCAAAGTGGATCGGATGGATCCCCACTGCCTCAACGATCGGAAGCAGGATCGGTGTCAGGATCAGGATTGCCGGAGTTGTATCCATCACCATTCCAACGATCAGTAAAAATACGTTGAGTACAAGAAGTAAGACAATCTTATTCGTAAAATGTGCAAGGATCCATGCACTGATTTCCTGCGGCACCTGCATCAGTGTCAGTACTCTTGAAAATGCAATGGATGCAGCAAGAATAAAAAGGATCGGTGCATACGTCCTGATTGCTTCTACCATAATGGTCCAGATATCTCTGATCTTAATACTTTTATAGACAAATAAACTGATGATCAGTGCGTAAAAAACCGAAATAACTGCTGCCTCTGTCGGAGATGCCACACCGGTATAAATACATCCAAGAATGATCACCGGACTGAGCAGTGCAAAAGCACTGTCCTTTAACACCCTTAAAAGCCCCTTATCATGCAGCTTTCCGACCATTGCCAGCTTCTTTTCCTGATCTTCCCCATGCTTTTTACAATAGTAGATCGCGTACACCATCAGAAGACCGCCGATCATTACCCCCGGAATGATCCCTGCAATGAAGAGGTCACTGACTGATGCACCGGATGCCATTCCATACATGATAAACGGAATACTTGGCGGAATAATAACACCCAGGCCGCCTGCAACCGCCACAAGAGCTGTCGAAAACTTCTTATCATATCCCATCTCCATAAGGATCGGGATCGTCATACTTCCTACTGCGGCTACCGTAGCCGGTGCTGATCCCGAAATCGCTCCGTAAAACAGACAGGTCACAACCACTGCACATGGCATCCCGGCGGTTCTCTTTCCCATAAAATAAGCAAATACATCAAATAATTTTCTTGAAATCCCACCCCGTGCCATGATAATTCCTGAAAGTACGAACATCGGAACTGCAAGCAAAGGGAAACTGTCGATTCCTCCAAGCATAGAACGGATGACATAAGTTCCGCTTGCTGTAAAGGACGGATCTACCGCTCCCGGAAGTACCGATGCAATCCCGAGAGATATGGATACCGGAATCGCAAGGATCAGACAGATCACAAAAATCAAAAATACAACCACTGCCGGCATATCATTCCCCTCCCTTCCTGCATACTCTCTTCCACTCAATGATCCATCTCTGGAATACCCGGATCGCTGACAGGATAAATCCCACCAACGGTGCTGCCTGCACATAGTACATCGGGATTCCCATTGCCGGGCTTGTCTGTCCATTTGCGATTGCAGACAACAGATATTTCCATGCAAACGGGATCAGATAAAGAAATACGATCAGTTCAAATGTATGATTCACTCCTTTGAAAATGGCTTTTCCCCTCTTTGGAACATCGCCACAAACTGCTCGATCTTGATAGAAATACATTTTTTCGTACAATAACTCACACTCAGGAATCCCGCCCAGATAAATATATACCGGGTCAGTTCTTCCGACCAGGAAAGTGAAGCTCCGAATATATATCTTGCAATGACCTGTATTCCCATGATCACTGCCATGGCTGCAAGTGCAATGACCAGTAATACTTCTTCCAGGTTCTCATCTAACCATTGTAATGCTTTTTTCATCTCATCACCTTTTCCTTAATTTTCAGCATATCTTTTTCGTTAAAAAAAAGACTATGTCAAAAAATATATCATTTTTTATTTTTTCTGTCCATCCTCTAAATTTCTTCTGCCACCATAACTAAAAAGGATTCCCCGGATCTTTTTGTCGTATACTTCACACAAAAAAACTGATACCTCAGACTCCATCGATAACTCCCCCGAATTGATCCAAACTATCAGTTTTCTTTTTATTTTTCTAAATTCACTTATAAAGATGTCGGGGTCAAAAGCCCCCGACTTTGATGCCTACGGATTGCTCCGTGCTACGCACTCCCACAATCCTGGCATCTTATAAATCCATTAATAGATGATCATAGCTACAATTACTGCTGCCAGTGAACCGATCATTGGAGCAAGTACGGATGTCATAAATACATACCAGTAACTTTCTGCCAGTGACAGTTTCATCCAGCGGAGCTGTGCAACCATTCCACCTGCATTTGGCAGTGTATTCATACCGGTTGCACATGCCGGTGCCAGTCTGTGAAGTGCTCCTGCACTTGCACCCTTTGCAAGCAGACCGTCTGACAAATGTTCAAAGAACATGGCGATGGAAGAGGTTCCGCTTCCAAGGATACCGGCAAGGATATTCAGTCCGAAGAACTCTGTCAGATACGGGTTCATCTTCAGACCCATTACAAAGTTGATAATGGACTGGAATCCCGGACAGGACTGAAGTACGCCTGAAAATCCAAGGATCGCTGCTGCCATTACAGTTGCTCCGATTCCATTATTTACACCCTTTTCAAGAATCTTTGCCACACTTCCGACCTGTTTATGACAGAACAGAACAATCACAACAGAACCAACAAACATACTCAGTACAACGATTGCATTTGTATTCATATCTGTCAGGTTAGAAAGAGCAAGTACCAGTACTACAACCAGGATAAACGGGATCAGTGCTACCCAGAAAGACGGAAGATCATCTCTTGTTGGCTGGATCTTAACCGGCTGGGATTCATCGATTGCTGTTCCCTCTTTGATCGCTGCTTTTTTTGCTGCATGAACCATGTAAAATATCCCACTGCAAAAGATACCACGAAAGCGACCCATCCAAGGATCGGTGCTGATCCCATGGAAGTTCCGAGATACTGTGCCGGCATGATGTTTGTAATATTGATGGCATACGGATCATTGCTGAGCAGGTTGCTCCGATAAAGATGATTCCCGGAATCATACGGTATGGGTATCCTGCCTGCTTCATCATGATCGTTGCGATCGGTGCCAGTACGAAAAGTACTACAAATCCTGATACTCCCACATATACGAATACCGTTGTGATCAGTGCGATAGACAGGATAACTCGTTTCGCACCCATTTTTCTGTAACTACATTTGCAATGGATTCAGCACAACCTGATGCTGCCATCAGTTCTCCAAACACTGCTCCAATTACAAGTACAAATACATTGTTCTGAATAAATCCTACATACCCCTCTGCATAAGAACTCAGTGATGTCCACCAGTCCATCCAGCTTGTCAGGATAATGATAAATGAAACCAGGATCGTAGATGTAAATACATCAAGCCCCTTCCAGATTGCTACTACAAAGATGATTGCTGCCAGCAATAATCCGATGACTGATATTGTTGTTGCCATAATTATTTGTCCTCATTCTCACCCACGATCCGAATCTTGCCAAGCGGCTTCCGGTATGGGTTCTTTCCTTCGTAAAAATGTTTATCAAGAAAGTCGATACACTTCTCAATATTCTGATCTGCCTTGATCACCTGAGAACCATGCGGTTCATTTTCAAAGAGATCCAGCTCCACGCGTCTTCTCCGCAGACAGCTTTTACCTTTTCTGCCATGTAGACAGACTGATGATAGTCGATGACCAGGTCATTTGTTCCATGCTGAATCAGCATTGGCGGACAACTTTCCTTTACATGACTGATCGGGCTTACCTTACTTGTACGTTCCGGATAATACAGTGGATTATATCCCAGCAGCATCGTAAACATTGAGTCATTTGATTCTCCGTCACCCGGCATCATTCCCTTGCCTGCACCGGTCTGCTTACGCACTTCATAAATGTCTGTTCCGAACTGCTCTGCAGAACAAAGCTCACTGATCGTATACCATGCAATGCACAGTCGATCTTTGAAGATGCTTTTACTCCGACATTCAGATCATCCATGTCTTCCTCGTCTGCTGTCACTGCCAGAAGCTGCGTCACTGTACCGCCTGCTGAATTTCCCCATACTGCAAACCGATCCGGGTCTAAATTCAGTTTCTCTGCATTGGCACGCAGATAGCGGATTGCTGCTTTTCCGTCGATTAGCTGTGCCGGCCATTTTGCTTCCTGTAAAAGACGATACTCTACCGTTGCAACTGCGTATCCCTGTGTCACAGGCAGACACATGGACTTAATGTAATGTGTCCTCTTGTGTCCCGCCGCAAAAGCTCCACCATGGAATACGATCACCAGCGGATATGGGCCTTCTCCGTCTTCCGGATAAAAAATATCCAGAATCTGGTTCGGTGACTCATCTGCATAGGCAAGATCCAGTTCGGTCTTTGCAAACTGCGTGATATCCATCTCCGGCTCTGTCTTCAGAAATGTCTCTCTGTTGTTCATCCCTGTCATTTTCTCTCCTCCCAGTAATAATTCGAATGCTGTTTTATAAATCCTGATCCTTACAGACTCTTATGAAGCAGACCAAGAACTGTTGTCAGATCTTCAATTCCCATCTGTCCCGGAGCGGATACTTTTCCAACTGCTCCAAATGTCAGTGCTGAACCGAATACTTCACCGCAAAGACGACTGATCACACCGGTTCCTGACATGGACATTGTGATGATCGGACGGTCTGCATATTCTGATGCCATTTCCTCTGTAGCAGAAAGAAGTGTCAGAACATCTTTCTTATTCTGAGGCATTACAGCGATCTTTGGAATATCTGCTCCTAATTCCTGCATTTTTCTTAAACGGGATACGATTTCGTCCTTTGCAGGAGTCTTATGGAAATCGTGATTAGAAGCAATGACTTTTACACCATTTGCATGTGCTGTCTCAACAACTGCTTTCACCGCATCATCTCCTGTAAACGCTTCTACGTCTACAAGGTCAACCAGTCCTGTTTTTGCCGCATTCTGATTCAGTTCTACATAAGTTTCTGTCTCAATGGATTTCTCTCCGCCTTCTTTGGATGTACGGAATGTGAACAGGATCGGAGTCTCACCAAGTACCTCACGAAGAGCTTTCATTGTCTCTTCTGTCTTTGCAAAATCGAAAATATCTTCATACCAGTCTACACGCCACTCAACAACATCGGCCTTTGTAGATTTGATAGTTTCTGCTGCTGCAAGGATTTCTTCTCTCGTTACCCCAACGATCGGTACACAGATTTTCGGGATTCCTGCACCAATTTCAATATTTCTTACTTTTACAGTATTCATGATTCTATTCCTTTCTATGACTTCTTTGGAGGGGAACCCGCACCGGTCGTTCTGCTCCGGTACAGGTTTCATTTTTACAATTTTCTTATTTATGCTTCCTCTGCATTTTTCAGAAGTACACCATATCTTACATTTACAAAAAGTCCCAGTGCCACGCCTACTGCTGTAAGAACAATGTTCATTACCATAACCTGGGATGGCTGCATCTTTGCTGCTGCTGTAAGGATCGTGTAGTTACAAAGTGAGGATGCGATCATAATCAGAGCTGTGATCGTTCCTTGATCTTCGGGAAAAGCATATTGCATACAGAAGTTGCGATCTGAAGCAGTCCGCCTGCTCCTGCCCATCCGATGATAAATGCTCCTGCGATCATCAGCGGCTTGCTCTGTCCTACCAGTACAACGATCAGTGTTGCCAGGCAGATCACCGGATATGCCACGATAAAACGTACATCTTTGATCTTTCTTGTCAGCAGTGCTGTCACAACCAGTGCGATCAGTGTTCCTGCTGAATAATATGTCTGCATGATGGACGGATCAGCAGCCTACATTCTCTTTTGCAAAGTTCTGTGCACAGTTAAGCCATAACTGGAATGTTCCCGTGCAGGTAAATCCGATCAGGATCATAGCTACAGACTCGATAGAGAAATGAGTATGTTTTAAGCTGTCGATCAGACCTTCCTTCTTTCCTGCTGCTTTCTGATCTGCATCAGGAAGTGGGAAAAGCATAACCAGTACAAGCAGTACTACATAAATAACACCGCAGATATAAAACAGCATATTATAGGAAACCAGTCCTGTAGCTGTTGTAGCAACAGTTGCTCCCAATACAAACGGAAGGATCATCTGTGCGATGGCAATGAAAAATTTAATTCCCATTGTAGCAACACCCGGTGCTTTGTAGATGATCTCTGCAACTGCCGGATAAATTCCTGTATCCAGGAAGGAGTTTGCAATACCTCCGATGATCGCACATACATAAGCGATCGTATATCCACCATTTGTTCCTGCATTAAATGCAAGTGCAAGACCGATCAGGTAGATTGCATAAGAACCACTTCCGATTGCAGTAGAAATGCGGCGTCCCAGTTTGTCAGATAACGGACCTGCAAACGGCAGGGCGATCAGACGTCCGAGTCCTAATGCCGCTGAGATTGCAGTGATCGCCATTGCCTCTACACCCCAGGATGCGGCAAGAGCTTCTTTTATAACAGCCTGTCCCAGAATGGAACAGCCAATACCATGGATAAAATAATTTAAATACAAAATCAATGCACTTGGCATATATTTCTTATTCATAATGATGATTCCCTCTCAATTCTCTTTCTGATCCTTAGTCATCATATCTGATGTTCAGGACTTCCTTCATGTGGTCGATCGGCATCTCTTTTCCTGTCCAGAGCTTGAATGCAGCAGCTCCCTGGAACAGCATCATTCCAAGTCCGTTCATTGTCTTGCATCCAGCTTCTTTTGCCATCTTACGCATCTTTGTCTCAAGTGGAGAATATGGTACATCAACAACGATCAGTTCCGGACGGAAGAATGACTTGTCAGGAACAACTGACAGATCCTCTAACGGCTTCATTCCAACACCTGTTCCGTTTACAAACAGGTAAGAAGAATCCATCTCTTCTTTTAATTTCTCTTTATCATCTAATCATATAATGTAGCTTTGCACTCTGTCTTTTCATTGATCTTCTTTACAGTCTCTACTGCATTATCCCAGAACTTATCATGGATATTGAAGATGGAGATTTCTTTTACTCCGTCAAGTGCTGCCTGGATTTCGATTGCTGTTGCAGCTCCGCCTGCTCCGCAGATCGTCATTTTCTTTCCGATCACATCAATATCATTATCCTTTAATGCCTGCATAAATCCGATTCCGTCTGTGATATGTCCGATCAGTTTTCCGTTATCATTTACGATTGTATTAACTGCTCCACACATCTCTGCTGCCGGTGACAGTTCGTCCAGATACTTTCCAACTACTGTCTTATTTGGCATAGAAACGTTAGATCCTACCATCTTTAAAGCACGAAGTCCTTTGATCGCATCTTCCAGTGTGCTGTTGTCAACTTCAAATGCAAGGTAAGCATAATCAAGACCAAGTGTTGCAAATGCTTCATTATGCATTGCCGGTGAACTTGAATGTCTGATCGGGTAAGCCATAAGTCCGATTAATTCTGTGTGTCCTGTGATTCTCTCTGCCATGATTTTTCTCTCCTTTTAAATCTGATAGCCCTCTGCCATCTTTTAATATTAATATGAATGATAATTTTTTCACCGCTTCCTGCGGTATGTAGTTTGTTAATTATCAAACAACCTCTCTGCCTCCTATTATACGAGCATTTTTCCAATACTTCTAATATATCTTTTTTTTATTTTTAATAGCTTTTTGCTATCAGTTATAGTATACTTCTACTAACAGACCACTACTGTATGAAAAGAAAGGAGACTCCCTATGACACTCAATCAGATTCTCTATTTTCAGACCGTTGCCCGCCACCAGCACTTCCGCCTGGCTGCAGCCGAGCTGTCTATTTCACAGCCCAGCTTAAGCCGTTCCATCGCAGTACTGGAAGAGGAGCTTGGTATCATCCTCTTTGAACGAAAGGGGCGTACCGTCACCCTTACCAAATATGGGAAACTTTTTTTAGAGCATGCCGACCGGATTCTTGATGAAGTCCGGCTTGCCCAGAAGCATATGAAGAAACTGTCCGGGAATGCCGGTCATGTGGATATCGGTTATGTCTTTCCGCTTGCCGCACACTATATTCCCCATACAGTACGCAGATTTCTCAGTACACAGAAAAATAAAGACGTAACCTTTAATTTCCATCAGAGCCATACCGGAGAGATGATCCGTGGATTAAAAAATGAAAAGTATGATGTCATTTTCGGATCTTATGTAGAAGATGAACCAGACATCCAGTTCGTCCCTATCCTGAACCAGGAAATGATCATCATCACCCCTGTTGGCCACCCGCTTTCAAAAAAAGAGCAGGTTTCCATCCATGATCTGGAACATTACCCGCTCATCGGTTATGATCGTACTTCCGGTCTTGGACGCTTTACCAGCCGGACTTATACTTCCTATACACTCCATCCGAATATCATCTGTGAATCCCCGGATGAAAACGCCATTGCCTCTCTTGTTGCAGAAGATTTTGGGATTGCCCTTGTTGCGGATGTTGCGATCCTGGATCACTTCAAATTAGAAAAGCTGCATTTAAGTGATGTCACACTCCATCATACTGTATATCTCGCCTACCTGCGGGGGCATTATCAGATCCCTGCTGTCCGCAATTTTATTTCCTTTATAAAAAAAGAAGGAACTTCTCTGTGAGGTTCCTTCCCTTCTTCCAACGATCTATTCTCTGATATTTTTCCAGGATGCCCTGGGATTTTCTTACATTCCCCGCCTTTTTACATACTCTGCAAACTTTTGTACCAGCGGTGGATGGTACTTTTCCTTCCCCTGTGCCATATAAATATAGCGTTGCTGATCCTGGTTACGCAAAGGAACAACATCCACGTCCAACTGGGATAAGATGGGGATCTCCGGCATAATGGCAATCCCGAAATTCTCTGCCACAAGTCCTGCCATAGAACCGTCTTCTTCAATTTCATAAGCAATCTTGGGATTCAGCTTTGCCTGCTCAAACATCCGGTCCACCACTGGTCTCAATCCGCTGTTCGGTGTATAAAAAATCTGTGGATATGTGGCAGCCTGCTCCAGATCTACAGCTCTTTCATAAGAAAGAGGATGCCCCTTTGGTACAACAACCACTAATTTTTCTCTCCCCACCGGAGTAAAACCAATCTCCCCTTCCCGCTCTGCCATGGAACAGAAACCAATATCAAACCGGTCTTCTTTTAATCCCTGGATGATCTCTGAAGTATTTCCTACTGTAAACCGGAATTTTACTTTCAGCTCCTCATGAGTTCGCAGGAAATCTCCTACCAGCCTCGGTACAAATCCACTGCCAAGGGTATAAATATAAGCCAGCTCCACCACACCTTCTGTCTGTCCGGTCATGCTCTGTACTTTTTTCACCCCGGTATCCAGCGAATGGATTGCCTCATCTACATATTCTTTAAAGATCTTCCCATACTTTGTCAGAACCACACCACGTCCCTGCTTTTCAAATAGCTTTGTTCCGATCTCTTTCTCAAGAGAACTGACCGCATGACTCAGACTCGGCTGTGAAATAGACAGTTCTTCTGCTGCCTTTGTATAATGTTCTACTTCTGCAAGTTTGGCAAAATAATGCAACTGATTCAGATTCATTTCCGTATTTCCTCCGTCTTCCTGATTTTCCCTCTTTGTATAAAATATCACAATTCATAGATAATATCTATTAATTTTGCCGAAAATATGTATTTGTTTTATATTTTATTTTTTTCTATAATACAGGTTGTAAAACAGATTGTTAAGCAAATGTCAAGCAACCTCTCATGGCAGTTTACAATCAACATTTATAACAAGATTTATTCATTCACTATTTTAATTCAGGAGATTACTAATTATGAAAAAAGAGTATCAGCATATCTTTGAACCTTTTACAGTTCGCCGTATGACAATGAAGAACCGTATCATGATGACTCCAATGGGAACGAACTACGGAGAATCCAGTGGAGAAATGAGTTTCCTCCATATTAATTATTATGAACAGAGAGCCAAAGGCGGTGTAGGACTTATTATGGTAGAAAATGCCAGCGTCGATTCTCCGGAAGGTTCTAACGGAACCACTCAGCTCCGTATCGACCACGATAATTACCTGCCTCGTCTTTTCAAACTGACAGAGACGGTTCACAAGCATGGTGCATGTATCGGTATCCAGATCAATCACGCAGGAGCTTCCGCACAGTCTGCAAGAACAAATATGCAGCCGGTATCCGCTTCTGATATTCCGTCCAAAGCCGGTGGAGAGATTCCTCGTCCACTTTCTAAAGATGAGATCATGCGAATCGTAAAGAAATATGGGGAAGCAGCAAAGCGGGCTCAGATCGCCGGATTTGATACTGTAGAGATCCACGGAGGACATTCTTATCTGTTAAGCCAGTTCCTCTCACCGATCACAAATAAGAGAACAGACGAATTTGGCGGTTCTCTTGAAAACCGTGCAAGATTCGCACGCCTGGTCATTGAAGAAGTAAGAAGACAGGTCGGACCATTCTTCCCAATCTTCCTCCGTATCAGTGCTGACGAATTTATGGAAGGTGGAAATACACTGGAAGATTCTTTGGAATATCTGAAATATCTTGAAAAAGAAGTAGACGTAATCGATGTATCCTGTGGCCTGAACGGTTCAATTCAGTATCAGATCGATGCCAACCACTTCCCGGATGGATGGCGTTCTTACATGGCAAAGGCTGTAAAAGAGCGTTTCGGAAAACCATGTGTAACAATGGGAAATATTCGTGACCCACATGTTGCTGAAGATATTCTTGCAAGAGGTGATGCTGATCTGATCGGTATGGGACGTGGACTGATCGCTGATCCTGACTGGGTAAATAAAGTAGAATTTGGGGATGTTTGTGATATCCGTAAATGTATTTCCTGTAATATCGGATGTGCCGGAAACCGTATCGGAATCAACCGTCCGATCCGCTGTACTGTAAATCCGAATGTACCGGACGGAGAAGGATATAAGAAATTAAAAGTTAATAAACCTTGTAACGTAGTTGTTATCGGTGGTGGAACTGCCGGAATGGAAGCTGCCTGCACAGCCGCTGAAGTCGGATGTACAACCTTCCTTCTCGAGAAGAAACCATACCTTGGCGGTCTTGCAGCAGAGATCTCAAAGATTCCGGACAAGAAACGTCTTGCTGACTTCCCGAATTATATGATCCACCGCACAAATAAACTGAAAAATCTCTTTGCATTTACAAATACAGATGCAAATGTTGACTTTATCAAGAACCTGAAGCCAAATATCATTGTCAACGCAACCGGTTCTTCACCGCTGCTCCCACCAATCCCGGGACTGCATGAGAACATTGACAAAGAAGGCGGAAAAGTTGCTTCTATCCTGACCATGATCAATCATGTCAACGACTATCCGACTGACCTGACAGGAAAGAAAGTGGTTGTTATCGGTGGTGGAGCTGTCGGTCTTGATGTTGTTGAATTTTTCGCTCCACGCGGAGCAGATGTCAGCATCGTAGAGATGATGCCGATCATCGGAAATGGAATTGATCCGGTATCCAAAGTTGATATGGGTACATTAATGAAGAAATACGGCGTACATCAGATGCCGAATACAGCACTGAAAGAAGTCCGTCCGGACAACTTCCTTGTAGAAGCGACGGAGAACTGAAAGAACTTCCATTTGATTATGGATTTGTCTGCCTGGGTATGAAAGCCGAGAATCCGGTTCTCCAGCAGGTAAAAAATGCCTTTGAAGATGATCAGAATATCGAGATCGTCAATATCGGAGACAGCGTAAGAGCAAGACGAATCATCGAAGGTACAGAAGAAGGACGTAACATCCTGAATACTCTTGAGAAGAGAGGATATCTGTAAGATCAGAATGAATATCAGAAGTTAAGTTATCCTTTGAGCCTCTCCATACAGAAGACCTGCCAGTTGGCAGGTCTTCTTGCATATCTGGGTATAAAAAGAGGAGGCAGGAGAACAATCAATCGTTCTCCCACCTTCTCTTTTTCGTTCATTTTCTATGATCTGTCTACGGCTTTTTCCTGCCGACAACCTTCTCTTACTGATCTTTTATTTTGCCTCGAGTACCTGATACTCTCCGTTCTGTACTACAACAACGGTTGGATCTTTTGTAGGCTCTCCGTCCTCGCTCCAGGTGATACTCTTTCCTGTAAGACCATCATAAGTGATCTCTGTCATGCCTTTTTTCAGTGCATCACAAATATCAGAAGCACTCATATCCGGTGTAATATTCTCTTTCTCTGCTGCTGCCTTGATTGCATAAACACAGTCATAAGCATCTGCTGCAAACTGGATTGGTGTATCACCAAATGCGTCCTTGAAATCAGCCACGAACTTCTGAGTTGCATCATCTGTAGCATTGGCTGTAAATGGTGTCAGGAACATCAGGTTCTCTGCCAGTGAAGCATCAAATCCTTCAAGATCCAGAATACCGTCCATTCCGTCACATCCGAACCACTTCGGTGAAAAACCTGCTTTATTTGCCTGTGCAAGGATCAGGGATGCCTCCTGATAATAGATCGGAAGGAATACCAGCTCTGCTCCGGCATCTTTTGCCTTCTGAATCTGTACTGAGAAATCAGTCTTATTATCTGCTGTAAATGCCTTTGCTGCTACTACTTCAAGGCCTTTTTTCTCTGCCTCTGTAACAAAGTTCTGATAGATTCCTGAAGAATAAGTATCGGAACTGTTGTAGATAACTGCTACCTTTTTAGCCAGGTTATTATCAGCAATATAGTCGGCTGATGCACTACCCTGGTTCGGGTCTGAGAAGCACATACGGAATGCATTATCATACTGGATACTCTCTACTGCTGTAGCAGACGGTGTCAACTGGAACAGATTATCGTTATGTGACTCTTCAACTACTGCTGTACAAGGTGTAGATGTTGTCGTACCGATCAGCATCTGCATACCCCAGTCTTTCAGAGTATTGTAAGCATTGACAGATTTTTCAGCATCGGACTGGTCATCCTCAAACTTATACTCAATCTGCTTTCCATTAATTCCTCCTGCTGCATTAATCTCGTCTACTGCAAGCTGGATTCCGTTCTTTACCGCTGTTCCGTAAATTGCATTATCTCCTGTTGTAGGTCCGATTCCACCAATCTTAAATGTATCAGTATCTGCTGATGAACCTTTGTCATTACTACTTCCGCAGGCTGCCAGTGAAACAACCATTGCTGATGCAAGTACAATACTTGCTGCTTTTTTCAGCATTTTCATAAATAATCCCTCCTAAAAATAAATTTTCTCCATGGATATATTAGCTCTTATTCTCTGTATTTGTCAAGTAAAAAATGGATCGCACTCTATTTTTTCTTACAATAGTTATTTCCATTGACTTTATTGAACCACATAAGCTTAAAGTTCCCCGGCAGCACCCCCAAGCCGTCAAAAAACAGCAGCGGGATTTTTCCCGCCACTGCCTTTTCTGTGCATTTCTTAAATTTTCTGCTGCTTTATCTGTTTTCTCTTTTTTCTTCAGATAAATTCCTGCACAACCCATTGCAAGACTCAGAAGCATCAATTCCGCATACACACCGGAACTGCTGTCTCCGGTCTTCACTGCTGTATTTTTCTGTCCTGCATCTCCCTTACCGGAAGTCTGAGCATCATTTCCGGTTGTTCCATTGGACGGAACATCTGCAGCCGGCTGATCTGATCCCGGATCAGTTTTTCCCGGATCATTCTTGCCTGGATCATTTTTATCCGGATCGTTCTTGCCCGGATCATTTTTACCAGGATCGTCTTTGCCCGAATCGTCTTTGCCTGAATTGTCTTTTACTTTCAATCCCTCTTTTGCCGCCTGCAATGCTGCAAGTGCTGATCTACTGCTGCCTGATCTGCACTCTCATCTGCCAGCACTGCCTCTGCTGTCTGTAACGCTGCCTGCAATGCCGCAACGGACTCTTCTGTATATCCTGACAGATCTTTTTCTTCCAGTGCTTCCAGTACTGTTCTGAGTGTTTCTTTATTGACTACCACTTCTTCGCCTGTTCCAACTTTTACAGTCACTTCCGCCGGAAGTTCTGCTGCCTCTGCAATCGTTCCCTGCGTTACAAGTGTTCCCTGAAGTGTATAGGTTGCATCCTTTTCACCGGAATATGCTGAAAGATCCCACTGAACCGGAAGGACTACATCAACTGGTTCGGTTACTCCGTCTACTGTTACTTTTACAGTGACCGTTGCCGGAAGCTGATCACGGATCTCCTCTGCTGTCGTTCCTTTCGCTACTTCAATCTGATTCAGTGCCGGAACTCCTGTCACTGCTGCTGTCTCATTGATCTTTCTTCCTTCTACTGTGATCTCATTGATTCCGATGCCGTCACCATAAGCTTCACTGTTCAGTTCTGTAAAATAAAATCTTACATATCTGCCGGCTACCGGCTGCTCAAATTCAACCACATCCGTCTGTCCGGTCAGTCCTGCTTCTTTAGAAAGAGCTTTTACGGTTGTCCAGTTTTCATTATCATCTGATACCTGGATCTCATACTGCGTTGGATAAACTTTATTAAAGTATTTTGCAGTGATCTTATCGATCAGGTTTGCTGAATCCTCTCCCAGGTCGATCACTACCCATGCTTTCGTATCGGTAGCGTTACTTCCTTTGATCAGATTGCTGTCCCACTTCGTACTGTCATCCCCGTCTACACAGTTCTCTTTTCTTCCGTTAGTCGTTCCCGAAACCGTTACCGGCTTATTAAGGGAAAGATTTTCTTTTTCTGTCGTAATCTTTAATAATAATGCATCTTTCTTTGCGAGCAGAGCCTCTTTTGCCTCATCAATCGCAGCCTGATCTGCATCTTCTGACTCATTGACGGCTACTGCACTCTCATAAGCTGCTACAAATTCTGCTGCCGTAGTCTTTGTATAAAGTGTCCGGTCAATTTCTTCTGCTGCCGCGATTGCTGCCGCAAGCTCTGTCTTATCCGGTGCTGCCTGTCCGCTTCCTACTGTCACGGCAACCTGTACCTTTACATCCGCAGTGTTCTGAACTGTTCCATTTAATGAAATGATTCCTTCCAGTGTATAGACACCATCTGCCGCTGCATTATAATTCTCTGTATTCCATACAACCGGCATCTGCACTGTCTTTGCAGTTTCAGAGCCGTTACGCTTCAACTGTACACTGACAAGTTTCGGAAGATTCAGATCTGCTGCTTCTGTTCCTTTGTCTACCGTAATTCCCTCTACAGCTTCTGCTGCCTCAACCTGATACTTTGCTTCGCTCTGAATACCATAAATCTCAAACTCTTTCAGACCGATCGCATTTCCTGCTGCCTGGCTGTTGATTTCAGTAAAGAGAAGTCTGACATATCTGACAGACAATGGTGTCTCTGTCTCATAAGTATCTGTCTGGTTTGTAAGTCCTGCATTCTTTGACAGAGATTTTACTGTGATCCAGTTTTCATGATCGTTAGAAACCTGGATCTGAGAAGCTGTCGGATAAACTTTATTAAAATATTTCATGGTCATGCTGTTGATGATGCTGGTCTTTGTCTCACCCAGATCTACATAAACCCATGCAGTTGCCCCTGCAGGAGCATTAGATCCTTTCAGCACATTACTGTCCCATTTGGTACTCTCATTTCCGTCTACACAGGCTGATGGTACTACACTTGCAGTTTCTGTACCTGAAACGGTCACTGTCTTATTCAGTGCAATATTGGACTCCGTCTCTTCTTCGTCTCCATCTAAAATGATATGCGGTACATATTCACCGATGTCATCGGTATCCTTTCCTGCTTTGTCTGTAAAGATCTCATAGATAGATGGCTGCCTGCCTGCTGTCCACTCCAGACGGATTGCAAAGATATTCTCATCTTCTGAAACATCGAATTTCTTAGCACTCTTATCAAATGTTCCTACTTTCTCATAACCATCTTTTGTCAGTACTTTCACTGTTGCATCAGATATATTTGCCGCATCCTGAAGGATTGAGAAAGAACGAAGCTTTGTATTCTCTGTCAGTCTGTATTCCAGATAATCACCATCCACAGTTGCCGCTGATGCTGTAAATACACTGGAAATATCTCCGTCCACGCATTTTTCTGCATTTCCGCTGATACTGCTGACTACTTCACTTGCCTCTCCCGCATCCTGGCTGACTTCTTTATTGATCTCTACTTCATGGATCTTCAGATAATATCCGCTGTTGCCGGTCAGACGGATCCGGATATATTTTGCATCTGCTCCCTGTGCATTTCCCTTAAGGAAACGATACGGTACAACAAATTCTGAATTATCGTTCGCTACTGAACCGATCTGCGTCCAGTTCGTCTTATCTTTTGAATATTCAAGTACTGCATTATAAAATCTCGGATTTCCATCTCCTGTCACCACATTGACATCATACAAAGCAACTGTCGCACCGAGATCAATGATAAGATAATCTCCGTTCTGTTGTGCTTCATTCGTCCATGCATAAGTGGAACGATCTCCGTCAAAAAGATTATCCCATTTTCCCTCTTTCAGTGCATTCGTAAAACTATGCTCCAGAACACTCGGATTCATCTTCAGATTTTCTGCTGTCACTCCCAGTTTTTCAAGATCACAGGTCACTGCACTGTCTGTATTGTTCACAATTCTTATGTATCTGAGAACTGCAGGTGCTGTAAAATCAGCCTGTCCGCTCCACTGTACCCCATTTGTGGAATACTGGACAGCTAACTGATCCAGCCCGGTTCCTTCTGCAGTAATCGCAGAGGCAGAGGTCAGAGCTGTCATTTTAATTCCAACATACTCTCCTGCATTCAGGGTAAGATCTGTAAGATTTCTTACACTGTACTCTTTTCCCTGCACAGTCAGTGCTGTCTGCTTCAGGGAATCCACATTTGTATAAATCCGCTCTCCCTGTACTTCTTTTTTATTGACTGTAAACTCTCTGACATGTGTCCAGTAGTCCGCCTTGGAAGATGTTCCTGTCGCTGCAAGACGAAGTCTGACATATCTTGCAGTAATATCCAGATCACTCCGCTCAATTTTTAAAGTATCATTATACTGTTCACCAATCTGCGTCCAGTCTTCTCCGTTCTCGGAATATTCCAAAATGGCTTTATGGAAATAATCATGGTCTGTATCATTGGATCCCTGAAGGATAGAAATATCCGTCACATTCAGTACACGTCCCATATCTACACCATAATAATCATTTGTCTTCTGAACGGTATTCCATAATCCTGCCGTAGTCTCATCCCCATCAAAAATCTTCGCTGACTGGGCATCATCTGTTCTCTTTGTTCCACCAAGTACTGCATAGAACTTTGGTGTAAAGTCTGTATTGGATGAATCCATTAACGGGGTCAGATTATTTTTTACATAAGCCGTAACTTCTGATAAAAATGGCTGAAGACGCTTGCTTCCCGCCTCTGCCTTTGTTGTTCCGTCACCTGTATTATAAGTGTTCCACATATTCAATGCTTTTGCTGCTGTACCGAAATTCGTCCATGCCTCTTCTGCATCATTTTCCTGAAGTGCCTGTGCGGACTTCAGAATCGCCTTAATTCCTGTAGCAACATCATTCAGAGAACTGAGCCATGGATTCAGTTCCTGAACCAGCTTTGTATTTGTACAGTTTTCTTTAAAATCTGCTACTGCTGCAACAATCTTATCCATTTCTGAAATAAGACTTTCAACTTCAGAATCATTTTTCAGTGCAGCACCGCTGTTGATCTTATTCAGAACACTTGCCAGTGTATCCTTCAGATATTCTGACTCCGGGAATCCATTGCCAATACGGCTGGAATGCGGGCAGTTGGATACATTGCTTGCAATTTTAAAATAGGAATCCTCTACTTCCGGCTCAAGATAACGGAAAGCATCTTCCCAAACAGTCTGAGCATTTTCAGAATAGTTTTTGTTATTCCAGAATAACGCTGCCAACTGGAATAAGCCGACTTTATTACTCTCAGCGAATCGGGATGGATTGGATACCGCACCTGCCATTCCCGTTACACCATCTCTTGCATAATAAGTAATATCGCCAAGATAGATTCCTGACTTGGCATGTTCGTTGACCGGATAATTGATCCAGAAACATGCTTCATGCCCTGACTTTTCTTTCACGTAGTCAATCGTACTCTGCGTAATCGGCGAGTTTACATCTGCTCCTGTCCAGTAAATACTGATAGAAGGATCCAGCCCCTTTAATGTCTCCAACTCTGATGCATTGGATGACCATTTTGACCACACCTCATTATACCCCTGTGGACAGTACGTCAGTGGTTTACATCCTTTTGGCTCAATAAACTCTTTTGTAAGTTTGTTCAGAAGTGCAACTACATCCGCATGAGAACCCTTTCCAAAATCATCATTCAGAATATCAAACTTACGGACTCCCGCATCATACAACTGCTGGAATTTTGCTGTAAGCTGATTATAACGGGTATTGTACGCCTCTTCATTCGATGTATCTAATCCATTAAAGAATCCGGAAAGATGTACAGACCATGCATAATAACACTTCGTCTCCTTTCCTACTTCTACCAGTTCCTTGATCTGATCAATGTCAGACTGTGGATACAGTTCATTCCATTTTGATGTATGATATACATCTGTCTTTGATGCGTAAACATAATTGTTCATCTTCACATCTCTTGCAAAACGCATCAGACTCGCACGGGATGCATAATCCCATCCGCCATAAAATCCTTCGATAAATCCACGGAATGCGACACCAGCATAGTCCTCAATCTGAACATCCAGAATTTTTCCTTCCTTATTATTAAAAGAAGAAAGCATCATCTGTAATGTTGCAATTCCATAAAAAGTGCAGTCTGTATCTTTTCCTACGATTGCAATGACTTCATTTCCGTCACTGTCTGTATCTGCACTTAAAAGATACGGATCATTTTTTTCAAATAAATCTGCTGTCCCTCTTGTGATATGATCCGCAACATACGTATCTGCTACCCCGCCTGATTCTTTTACTCCGAGAAGAATATTTGTCTTACCGGAAACTATATCTTCTGATAGATTCATAGTCCGGTCATTCTTCTCAAGTACTTCCTTCAGGAAGTTGACAGTGTACTTGTCAATCCCTTCTTCTGCAACAACATTCACATCCTCTGACATGATAAAGCTACTATTTCCATATGTCACAGATTGCGGAATTGGGTAAATTTTGTACTGATCTGCTTCTTTTGCGAAAGCTCCTGCTGACTTTGCTGCAAAAACTCCACTTCCCATTGAAAGGATCAATGTGAAGATCAGCAGACTGCTCAGCAGTTTCCTGTACTTTCTCACCTTTTTCATCTTTTTTCCCCTTTACTAAAAATATTTGTAGCTCATTATATTATAGCAAATAAAAGGCTTGTTTCACTTGTTAAATCTGTATCAGACAAATGGTATTTTTATATGATTCGGAACTATATTAAATTCGATCACTGATATAAAACTGCTGTTCTTACTCCCCGGCAAATTGCATCTCGTGCAGGCACTGATGCCGTTTGTCAGGTTTGTGCAACAAAAAAACAGTGCTTTCGCACTGCTCCTCATTCCTATCCATATTTTATATACTTTCAAAACTACATACAGTTAAAACCAACATCATCATCCATTTACCTATCACTGCTTTGGTTATGCCCTCGACCTATTAGTAACAGTCAGCTCCATGTGTTACCACACTTCCACC
>ENA-OQIO01000396-OQIO01000396.1-human-gut-metagenome-genome-assembly--contig:-NODE-396-length-23663-cov-9.017080_pt1 | contig 23663 bp, 24 predicted proteins | sample MGYA00242573_ERZ504737 | MGnify/ENA primary metagenome ERZ504737 (study PRJEB26092, sample SAMD00036203) | human gut metagenome | host: Homo sapiens | study: EMG produced TPA metagenomics assembly of...
TTTTTTCCTTTCTTTTTTACTCATAGCCTCTAACTTATCCACATAAACCGAATAATCATCACAAACCTTGTCAATATCTCCCATTTCAACAAGTTGCCCACCTTCGATCCACATTCCTGTTTTACAGAATTCACGAACCTGACTTAACGAGTGAGAAATAAAGAAGATTGTTTTTCCTTCTTCATTTCTTAATTTCATCATTCGTTTCATACATTTCTTCGCAAAACCTTTATCACCAACACTTAATGCTTCATCGACAATAAAGATATCTGGATTTAATGCGAGTGAAATGGAGAAGCCTAAACGTGATTTCATACCTGATGAATATTTTTTAACTGGTTGATATAAGAAATCACCTAATTCTGCAAAATCAATGACATCATTCGTGATTTCCTGGATACGTTTCTTTCTTAATCCCATCAAAGCTCCTTTAACGTTGATGTTTTCAAGTCCTGTTAATTGTTGGTTCAATCCTGTGTTAATAGCAATCAATGCTTGTTCTCCATTAATTTTCATCGTACCACTATTGATTTCAGAAATTCCTGACAACAATAAAGATAAAGTTGATTTACCAGAACCATTGGTTCCCAAAATTCCAACAACATCACCTTTTTTCACTTTGAAAGATACATCTTTTAAGGCATAGAATTCTTTTTTATCTGTTTTATATTGATTGTTTTTATTTCTTAAAGTATAGATTTTTGAAATATTTTCGACTTCAACAGCATATTCTTCTTTAGACATAAAAGCCTCCTTAAATCATATCAATGAATTTCTTTTTGAAGGTATACATCAAAAAGCATCCTAGCGCAAAAATCGCAAAAACCAAACACCAGAAATAAAGTGTAATTGCAGGATGATCAAAAACATTTCTTCCATAGAATACAGCATCTCTATATCCTTGAATAATGTAATAGATTGGATTTGCCTTCACAAGCTTATTTAAAATACTCGCAAATGGAACATCCGGTTTAAAATGACAATCCCATAAGATTGGAGAAATATACATCAACATACGCATGATTGAAGAAATAAATTTCTTTACATCACGCCACAACATAGTAAGCACAGATAATACAAGTGAAATCGCTTCTCCAAGCATAAATGCACAGAACATATAATAGATGATCCATAACCAATTTAGGTTTGGATACCATCCGCTTAAAATCAAAGTGATAAACGTGATAATCAACATCACAAAGTGATTAAACAATTCTTTTAAACAAACAGTTGCCGGTAAAACAGATACAGGGAACTTCATTCTTGTGATGACATTTGTTTTTGAGAATACCGCAGAACACCCGTCTACAATGCATGGGCGGATATACCACCATACACTAAATGCCACAACAAGCCATGGTAAATATTCTACAGTGATGCCTCTGTATGTCTGCGCTTTTCTTCCCCAGGCGATACCAAAAACTAGCAATATGTGAAAACTTGGATAGCGGGAGAGGCAAAGTTCCAAAAAATACCAAATTTTGAATCTCGCATATCTGACAACAATTCATACTTTGCGATACAGAAAATACGATAAACATTTGAAAAATTCTCTTTTATAACATATGAAATGCTTTTAAACATATAAAAATTCTCCTTAACAACTTCTAGTTTATCAAATTTTTCATAGAAAAAAAATCTGCATGACGCAGATTTTCTTGCATTCCTTCTCCTTTCCACTTTAATTCTAACAATTCAATGTGAATTTATTGTGAAAAGAGCGCCTTTTATTCGTTTTCTTCTTCGTCCATTTCTTTTTCTACTTCGTCTAATTCATCTTCAATCAATTCTGAATCTTCTTCATCCTCATCATCTTCATCGATTGCGATAGAATCTGTATCCATAACACTTTCTGAATACGTGTGACGTGAACGCAAATCCCAAGTATTTTGTGACATGTTCAAGAAACGTCCGTCTAAAGATAAATCTGTATAAAATTGAGCAATATTATCTTCAAACTGCGTTTGATTAAATCCCATTTCCTGACTTACATCTTTCCAAAGATCAACAAATGGCATAGATCCATTATTATTTGTCAATACTTGATATGCAACTTCAATCATAGACTTTTTCATAATTCAATAAAACTCCTCTTAATACTTACATTGATTCAACGGCTTCAACACCAATACATTCTAATGCGTTTGCCAAAACAATTTGTGTTGCCTTTACTAAGGCTAGACGTTGTGCGCTTAGTTCTAAATTATCACGATCTACAACTTTACATGCGTTATAGAAACTGTGGAACTTACTAGCTAAATTTTGAATATAGTGACACATTTTGTGAACTTGACGAGATTGAGCAGTTTCAACGATTACTTTATTGAATTCTTGTAAAGACTTCATTAATTCAATTTCTTTTTCGTTTGTCAAATCTTCAAAACTTGTTGCCAATTCAATATCCTGTGCCTGTTTTTGAATAGAACACATACGAGCATGAGCATATTGTGCATAGTAAACTGGGTTTTCATTTGATTTCTTAGTTGCCAATTCAATGTCGAAATCTAAATGTGAATCCAATGCACGTTGTACAAAGAAATAACGAGCTGCATCAACACCTACTTTATCGCATAGTTCATTAATTGTTGTTGCATTTCCTAAACGTTTTGACATCTTCATTTCTTCACCATTTGATACTAAACGAACCATCTGGATAATATCAACATGCAATTTATCCGCATCATTTCCTAATGCTGTCATACTTGCTTTTAAACGAGGAATATATCCATGGTGATCCGCTCCAAAGAAGTCAACCAACATGTCAAATCCACGTTGACATTTATCGTTGTGATATGCGATATCTGGAACTAAATATGTTAATGAACCATCTTGTTTTCTTAAAACACGATCTTTGTCATCTCCAAATTTTGTAGTTTCAAACCACAATGCTCCATCTTTTTCGTATACATATCCTTTTTCGTTTAATTCATTGATAGCTGCTTCTACTTTACCAGCATCACGAATGCTTTGTTCACTTGACCAAACATCAAAGTGTACACGATAACGATCTAAGTCTTTTCTAATTTTATCTAATTCAAATTTGATTCCTTCTTTTCTGAAGAATTTCAAATTCTCTTCTGTTGGTTCTAAGTATGTTTGTGGATATTCTTTCGCCAATTCATATCCTTTTTCTTCAACATCCTTACCCATGTATCCGTCCTGACCAATTTCAGTTGGAATTCCTTGTGCCTGACGATAACGAGCATTTAATGATAATGCTAAGTTTGTGATCTGATTACCAGCATCATTCACATAGTATTCACGAGTTACATCGTATCCAGCTTTTTTCATGATACGAGCACAACTATCTCCCCATGCAGCTCCACGAGCATGTCCTAAGTGTAATGATCCAGTTGGATTGGCACTAACATATTCCAAATCCACTTTAATGCCGTTAGCTGGCTGTTGTCCATAGTTTTCTTTCTGAGCTAACACTTCAGAAATAACTGTACTAAAACGGTCTTTTGATAATGTAAAGTTTAAGAAGCCAGGTCCTGCAATTTCTACGTTAGAAACCATTTCCAATGAGAATGCATCTAATATATTTTGTGCAATCATTCTTGGATTCTGGTGTAATTGACGAGTTAATTGCATCGCAACATTACTTGAGAAATCGCCGTGATCTTTATTTTTTGGTGTTTCAACCACAATGTTTTGTACATCTAAATCTAAATCAAATGCTTTTTTTACTGCATTTTGAATGGCCTGCTTTAATTCAACTTCAATTGACTGCATATGTCTCCTCCTTATTTATATATAGTACAAAGTGAAATTCTTGTTTTTCATTCCCTTGTATAAGACTGTATTTAACTTCTACACAATTTTCATCTACATCATAATGACTTGTATGACAATCCAAATCTATTTTTCCAAATTCAGTTTCTATGTGACCTTTTGTTTGACTATTTAAACGTAGTGTCAAATTCACAATAATATCCGATTCGCTACGAATTACCAATCCTTTTTTCCAAATTTTCCATTCGAAATGATGTGTATCATTATTAAAAGAAACTAATAGACCTTCATTACCAGAAAAGTCAATCTTAGCCTCTCCTTTATACAATGTTTGATTCGAAATTTTATCAAATAAATGTACCTGATTTGTCATAGCTAGTGCATAATATCACACTCTGATTTTTTTGCAAGAAAATTTATTAAAAAACATAACAATTTAATGAAATATACCAAAATTAATCTTAAAATTCTTCTTTTTTTTATAAAATTACACTATTTTTTCATAAGTGAAAACGGTAACACATCACATGTTACCGTAGTTTTTAAAGTATTTCTTTTGGAAAATAAATACGCTTATTTGTTTGATTTTTCATCTTTAATAATGCCTTAACAATCTGTGAACAACTCGATAAAGATACCCGTTCTTTTTTAGAATCTAACATCCATATTATTTGATTCTCATCATTTTCTGTATAAGGCAAATATGCTTTAGAATGTGAAATAGCTTCATAATAGTAATAATCTAAGTCGTATCCGGAGGCCACCAATTTATTCTTGATTTCTTGAATTTGTTGGTGACTTGGATCTTCTATCCACTCAAACAAATGACGATTCAAAATTCGACTTGCGAAATCCTTTAGAATTTCATCTTCACATTCTAGAGCTTGTTGAAAACCATAGAACATTCGATGTTCATCCATTAAATAAAAATCCTTATTCGATAACTCGCCATTCAATAATGGTTCAAATACTTCTATGTTTCGTACTTGTGCATATCGTTTAAAGAATTGTTGAATCATAATTTCATATGATTTGGCATCTGGATGAAGGTACACCTGCCAATACATGTGGTATCTTGCCATAATATAGTCTTCAATACTGTGCATTCCACTCATTTTCACACATAGAGAATCATTTTTTACTCGTAAAGTTCTCAAAATTCTTTCTAAATCGAAATTACCATAGCTTGTACCCGTTTCGTAGGCATCTCTTAATAGATAATCCATTCGATCCGCATCCAGTTGTGAACTAATCATTTGATACATCATTGGTTTTGAATGTTGATGTGTTAGAATCAACACAATATTTTGTGGAAGAGCCTCATCCTCTTTAATAAGTGCTTTATGAATTTCTGTTTCTGGATCCAAAATTAAATCACAAGTCATTTGTTCATGATGTTTCTTGTGAAGTGTTTCAAAGAAGTGAGAAAATGGTCCATGTCCTAAATCATGCAACAGAGCAGCACATAAAACCTGAATTTTTTCATATTCACTTAAAGTAGCCGCAATTGAATCCACTTCTTCACACATTCGCCTTGTGATTTCATATACACCTAAACTATGAGAAAACCGGGAATGCTCCGCCGTATGATAGATTTGAAAATCCCCACCCAATTGATGAATGCGATGCAATCTTTGAAATTCTTTTGCGTTGATGCAATCCCATATCACTTGATACTTCACATGAATATATCCATGCACAGGATCTCTTAATACTTTGGTTTCATTGGTTTTGCTAAACATGGCCATACCCCCTTTAATGCTTCTACAAGCATTTTATCAGATTTAAAGAAGTTATAGTCATATATATGATCTGGAGTTGTCCAAATATATTCTGAATGCACACTTAATTTTGTTGGTTTTTCATTAGAAGTACATGTGAAACAAGTTAAGTGAATTTCATATCCATCTTGATAATCCACGCTAGAAGCTAAATATTGCACATTGTGAATGTCAACATCACATTCTTCTTTCCATTCCCGAATTAATGCCTCTTCTTTTGTTTCACTTTTCTCAACTTTTCCACCAGGAAATTCAAAGAAACCTTTGCTTGAACCATAATTTCTTTGGGCAATCATCACTTTTCCATCAATCACAAGAGCTCCGCACACAACATTAAGCTTGTTCATCTTCGATTCTTTCTTCGTGTATAATTTCAAACAACAGTTGGGCATTTTGTTTCGAAACTTGTTTTTGAATATCTAATACACGAATTTCAAGAAGTCTTGCCCCAAAACGAATACGAATTGTATCTCCAATTTTTAATTCCGTGCTTGGTTTGGCAACTCGATCATTGACCCAAATTCGTCCTTGTAAAGCTAATTCTTTAGCGGCTTCTCTTCTTTTTAAGATTCGTGCTGTTTTTAAATATTTATCTAATCGCATCAAAACTCTCCTTCTAATTTATCAATAACCTGCATCATCAATTCAATATGTTTCTTTAATCGTTTAGAAATCATGATCTTAATTTTTCCACTCTCTAATTTCAAATTGATCTTTCGACTAATATCATTAATAGCACCAAACAATTTAACACCATCACAATTCTTTGACCATTCAGCGCTCATTGTGATTATAACGACGTCATCTGTTTCTTTTAATGATTCAACACCTTCTCGATTCACAAAGAAATCCAGTTTTTTCTGTTCAAACAATTGTTTTACTTCATTTGGAATATGCCCAAATAAGTCTTCAACACGTTTTTCATATTCAATCAATTCAGTAAGACTCTCTGTTTTCTTAATGTGTTGATAGATTTCCAATTTATCTCCATCATTATCTGTGAATTTTTTAGGTATATATCCCGACAACTGAACTTGAGCCACTTTATCATTCTTTTTATTCTCAATTGGCTTGCCTTGCTTTTTCTTAATGGCACTTGCAACATTTCAAGATATAAATCCAATCCTACATCATCAATAAATCCTGCTTGTTGCGGCCCAAGCATGTCTCCGGCTCCACGAATTGTTAAATCTCGCATAGCCACTTTATATCCACTGCCTAAAGATGTAAATTCTTTAATGGCTTTTAACCTTTTATGTGCCTGTTCTGTCAATTCTTTTTGTGGCTGTATCAATAAATAACAATATGCAATTTTTTCACGACGTCCCACACGACCTCGAATCTGATAAAGTTGAGATAATCCAAAACGATCGGCATCATCAATGATCATCGTATTCGCATTCGCAATATCTAGTCCAGTTTCAATAATTGTTGTACAAACTAAAATTTGATATTTCTCTTGTTCAAAATCAATCATCGTCTGCTCAATATCATTCTTATCCATACGTCCATGTGCCACTGCTACTTTGGCATCAGGGAACATATTCTGAATATTTTTAGCTACAGAATAGATATTCGATACGTGGTTATACAAATAAAAAACTTGTCCTCCACGAGATAATTCTCTTTGAATGATTTCTTTCACGACACTCTTTTTGTTTTCCATCACATACGTTTGAATTGGATGACGATGCAATGGTGGTGTATTCAATTGTGAAATCGTACGTACCCCAATCAAAGACATCTGTAAAGTTCTAGGAATTGGTGTTGCACTTAAAGATAAAACGTCGATTGTGTTTTTCATCTCTTTAATTTTTTCTTTGTGCTCAACTCCAAATCGCTGCTCCTCATCAATAATCAATAAACCTAAGCTTTTATATTGAAAAGATTTATTCAATAATTTATGTGTACCAATAATAATATCAACTTGCCCGTCCGCCAATTCTTTTTTAATCTGACTCATTTCTTTTGTTGGCACAAAACGATTCACTACGCGAATATTAGCACCTACATTTTCAAAACGCTTTATAAACGTCTGATAATGTTGCATAGATAAAATTGTAGTTGGGCACAGTAAAGCTACTTGTTTATTATTTGAAATAGCCTTGAATGCAGCACGCATAGCTACTTCTGTCTTACCGAACCCTACATCTCCACATAATAAGTGATCCATTGGTTTTGGCTTTTCCATTTCTCGTTTGATTTCTTCTGTAGCTTTCATTTGATCTGGTGTTGCCTCATATTCAAAGGCTTCTTCAAATTCTCTTTGTAGATCATCATCTTTACTGAACGCAAAACCAATATCTTCATTTCGCTTCGCATATAACTCAACTAATCGAGACGCAATTTCTTCAACCTTTTTAGAAACCTTTTCCTTCGTCTTTTTCCATTTGTTAGAACCCAATTGCGATAATTTGATGCCCACACCTTCTTTGGACACGTATTTTCTTACCAACTGAAATTGTGATAATGGGACAAATAATTCATCGCCTCCATTGTATAAAACGTGTAAATAATCTAATGTCTTTCCTTTTATTTTTCGTGTTGTAATTCCAACATATTGGCCAATACCATATTGTTCATGTACAACATAATCATTTGGTTCTAGTTCAAGAATATTCTGTAAAATCTGACCTTGTTTAAATGTTTTCTGATAACGCTTAATTTGACTAGGATGATGAAATAATTCCTGTTGTGTATAAACAGAAATATCTTCATATGTAAATCCTTCATAAAAGTCATCTTCAATAAATGTGATATTCCTATGAATTGAATAAGCTTTTAAGGCTTCCTGCACTTTTTTTTGTATGTTCCTCGTCCAAAGAAATATAAATATTTTCCCTTTTTAGATTCTCTAGAATTTGAATCAATGGTTGATCTGATTTTTCTAATGTCTCTATTTTTGAGAAGATTGGATGTTTAAAATCTAAGAAATCATGGAACATCTGAATCGTATGTTCTTTTTCAAATGTGAATATGTCATGAAACATGCTATATTTAGGTAAATATTGATGAGATTCAACCATTTCCTGAATAAAAGATATCGTTTCCTCATTCAATTTTTTATATCCACTTTCCACTTCTTCCTGACTTGAGAAAATAATGTGTCCATTGACATAGTCAGTTAATTTATTTGCATTTAAATAACTAAAATAAATATACAAATGTGGATCAATATCATAGTTTTCTATAGAAATCTTATCTTTTTCAATAAAATCCAATAAAAAGTCATAATCATCTTGAATTAACTTTGCCTGTTGTTTTTCTAATTCAGAATCAATTTCTTTTTGAAGATACTCAATCTGATCATCTGTAAACAATAAATCTGTAGCTGGATTAATCAATACAGAATCAATTGTTTGAATTGTTCGCTGAGTTTCTTCATGAAATAAACGAATGGATTCAATCACTGTATCAAAAAATTCAATACGAATTGGATGTTCATATTCAAGGCAATATACATCGACAATTCCTCCACGACTTGCGTATGTACATGGACGATCTACATAATTGACCTTTGTATAGCCGGCACGATTTAGTTTTTGTTTCAATTCTGCCATCGTAATTTCTTGATCTACTTCAAATTTGAAACAAAGACTTTTAAATAATTCTTTATCGGGTAAGTAACGCAAAAAGGCCGCCGTATTACATATAATAATACGTGGCTTATCTTCTTTCACAAGCTGAGTTAATACATAGAGTTGTTCTTGTTTATCTTCTGGACTTGAAGCGATGGCTTGTACACGCAAAGATTCTTCCATCACAAATAATAATGTATCATTAATAAGTGGTTTCAATCTTTGATAGAGTTGTTGCGCTTCATAACGATTTTTTTTAACTACAATTCGTGTTTGTTTATCCTGCATAAAAGCACTGGCCATACATAAAGCTTCTTCATTTGGAAATAAGTTACCAATATTATTGCCAAATTGAAGCATTTGTTGAGCTACTGGATTGGACTGTAATTTATTTAATATTGTATCTCTCAAAAATACCACCTTCTACTTCTTATTATACCTATTCATTGTGTCACTAAAAGAGTGTTTTATTGAAAATTTAGCTGCTTTCGCGGCTTGTTCTAAAGCATGATTTAAATCCTCTTGTTGTTCTTGAGGGAATTTACCTAGTACCCAGTCTACGACTGGAATTAATTTATCTTTACCAATTCCTATGCGAATACGATCAAATTCCTGTGTGCCAATATGAGAAATAATACTCTTGATTCCATTATGACCACCAGCACTACCTTTTTGACGCAAACGAAGTTTTCCAACAGGCATGTCCATATCATCATATAATACAAGGATATCTTCAGAAGACACTTTATAGAAATCCATGCATTGTCTTAATGCGATACCACTATTATTCATATATGTGGTTGGTTTTAATAAAATTATGTCTTCTCCATCAATTTTCTTTTTCGCAAAATAAGCCGAAAACTTTTCCTGATTAAAATCCATTTCTAGCATTTGTGCCAATTTATCAATCGCCATAAAACCTGCATTATGACGTGTGTTTTCGTATTCTCTACCAATATTCCCTAATCCAATAATAATTTTCATGAAGCCCTCCTTCAAAAAAATAACGGGATAATCCCGTTATTCTTCATCTTTTCCTGGTGTATATAAAATGTGTAAACGGCGTCCTTCGCCTTCACCTTCACTCTTAGTAGAAATATCGTTCATTTCTGCTAAAGCATTGTGAATTGCCTTTCTTTCATCAGCTGGCATTGGATCTAATACTGCATCTACTTTTGTACGACGTACATCTTTTGCGATGCGAACTGCCATTTTACAGATTTTTTCGTATCTTTCTTCCTTATAACCATTCACATCGATTAAAAGTCCGATACGCTTTTTGAATGCTGCACTTACTGCAGCTTTAACTAAACGATTGAATGCTTGTAAAGACTTACCCGCTTTACCAATCATAATCGCATTGTTTTTTGTATTTACAGTAATACGATAGAAACCATGATCATTTTCAATTTCAACAGTTCCATCTAATTCTGCATTATCAAAATACGTTTGAATATATGACTTAATGAAATCTTCAATATCTTTTGGGCAATATGCTTCAATTTCAATTGTTTTTCCGATTCCTAAAAAACCACTTTTTTCTTCTGTAACTTCATAATGAAGTTCTTCTTTTGTACATCCTTTAGCATTGCAAGCAGCTGCTAAAGCTTCATCTAAAGTTTTTCCAGTAAATTTAGCGAATTCCATATGTTATACCTACTTTTTGTTCATAACTTGGTGTAGGATCAATGATTGACATACACGAATTACACTTGATACTAACCAATAGAATGACATCGCCATTGGCCATGAAATATACATAATACAAATCATTGCTGTCATGAAGTACATTGACATGTTCATGCTGTTAGCCATAGGATTTGTTTCTTCCTGTGCGTATTTTTTAACTTTAACGTGATCTTTCTTATCTTGCCATTTCTTTAACCATTGAGGTAATTTCATTGATACAATATAGAAGATAACCATCAACACATAAATTGAAATATATGCGATATCAAGTGCTTTAAATCCATCAAGTGGAGTACCTGCTAAAGAAATACCCATAAAACTTCCACTAACAACACTTACTGAACGCATTGTTGCATAATACATGCCCATCATGATTGGTAGCTGAATGAAAGTAATTAACATTGAACCAAATGGGTGAATATCGTATTTTTGATAAATATTCTGCATTTCTTGAGCCATCTGCATTTTAGAACGCTCATCTGTTTTATCTTTATATTTATTTTGAATCTTTTGAATTTCAGGTTGAATTTCCTGCATTCTTTGTGTAGACATTTGTGATTTACGTGTAAATACAAATACAAGCATCTGAATTAACAATGTTGTTAAAATGATACCTACACCGGCATCTGTTTTTGATGAAATTAAGTTAATAATTTGTGCGATTGGCCAAACAATTAAACCTTCAAACCATCCTTTAGACATAGAATTTTTAAAAGTTGTTGGTTGAATTGTATATTGTCCATCTTTAATATTCTTTTTAATTTCTTTCTTTAATTTCTTATCAGAAATGTCTTTGTAATTGATTTTACTTGCATCAATTGTAGTTTCTTCACTTGCAATAATTTGGTCTGCTAATGTTTTTCCATCTCTACCTCTTGGATTTGCACAAGCCGTACATGTTAATAATACCAACATACATAGAAAGACCAATTTTTGCTTTTTTCTGCAAAAATTGTTTCATTTTTTATTCCTCTACTTTTTCAAAAATCTTTTATTTATCCGATTTTGATTTTCTTTCATTTCGTTTTTATTTTCTTCGAACGACTTATTTGCGTAGGCAGGTCGGACTATAATAATAAGATCATATCCCTCTTCAAATGTAAAAATATCATCTACTATACTACGAAGCTGTCTTTTCACTTTATTTCGACAGACCGCATTTCCTAATTTTTTGCCAACACTGATTCCGACTCTTGCATGGTCTAGTTTACGTTTTTGAAAATAACAAACAAAAGACGACGACTTAACAAATTGTCGATTCTGGATGATGGAAGAAAACTCATAGTTTTTTAATACACGAAATTCTTTTTTCATGTTATTTCCCTATCCAGACAAAAAAATCACCTAGCAGGTGATTTCTATGCGGATAAAACCTTTCTGCCTTTCGCTCTTCTTCTAGAAAGAACGTTACGTCCACCAACAGTTGCCATACGAGCACGGAAGCCATGAACTTTTTGGTGTTTTCTCTTACTTGGCTGATATGTTCTTTTCATCTTGATTACACCTCTCAGTCTTTTTCTTCATTCTAAATTTTCAAATAAGATTGCTCAAACATTATAAACATAAATTAAAATGATTGTCAATAAAATAATTATCACTTATGCTTACTTTTCAGTATTTCATATGCTTTTTGTGTTAAACGATACATAAATGGATAAACTGGTATATCAAATTCCATCCTTACTTGGATATAATAGATAGCCGTACTTAAATCATGCTTAAATTATTTGTGTTTTGCGTTTCTTTCCTTAATCTTCTTATAAAATTTAAATGCAACATTATACAATAATGAATTAACCGGAATATCAAATTCACCAATGTATTCATTGATTCTAGGATGATATATTTCTTTAAAATCAACAAGTCCTCCCTTAAGAGTTCCTTCAATTCCACCCATATTACTTGTTTTACATCCAAGTTCAAAACATTTTTCCATTGTTTTATACCAAGTTAAATAGGTCCCATCAAACGTTTAAAATCTTCATTCATTCCTGCATATAAGATTTCTGATGTATGTCCATATTTTACGGTTAATGTTCCACAAACACAGACTGTTTCACCATATGTTTTCACATCTTCTTCATATTTACTGATTTTCTTCTCTAATGAGTCTTTTAATTCTTCCAATGTAAAACGTTTCTTCTTTGCGTTTTCTGGACAATTCTCTAAATCTAGTAAACACTGTTCGTATCTTTCTTTTGTCTCTATTAACATATCGTGGATATGGAAATAGGCTAAAGTGATAAATGCATCATCTGCATATGTATCTAGAAGTAATTCATAATACTCTTTTGTTCGTAAAGAAATTCCTTTTCTTTCCTCTGTACATTTCATGACTTTATCAAAGTCTTCCAATAATTCTTTGTGTCCAAATTGAATATCTAAATTTTGTTTCTGAGCAATTTTAATGTTCTTTTTCCCTTTTTTAGATAAATTGTCCATTCCAAAATCATCCGCATACTCTACCATATTGTATCTTGGTTGAATGGTTGTATCAAAATCTTTATTGAATCCATAATGAATGGCTTTACATGATTTAATATTTTCAAACTCTTCCTTATAATTAAATTCTTTTCTTTCTTCGTCTAAGTGGAAGCTTGAAATTAAAATACTTGGATCAAATTTAATAAATAAACAATGTTCTTTTTGGGCAATTTTCTTTAATTCTGTAAAGTAAAAATTCAATAACTCTTTATTTTTATAATCTAAAATGGGTCCTCTAGGCAAATAAAACATAGAAAAAGAAAGTGGTAATGGACGAATCAATACCAACCCAGCGGCTACTAATGTATCCTTTTCATAAACCCCTGTATAAATGGCGTTCCAATTATTTTTTATATTTGCCCATTTGTAGCTTTGAAGCAAACTACAACTAGGATGATTTTCTACAAAGTGATCGTATTCTTTTTGATTTATATTCGATTTAAAAATATACATATACTTTTATACCCCTTTATATTCCTGCACTTCATTATAACATTTTATTAGTTTTACACAAAATGGTCTATATATTATCCACATATTATATACATGGATCTGTATTCTATTTTATTTTAATTCAAAATATACATATAAAATGTATTAATAAATCATAAGTTATACAGTGGATAAAGACATTCTAAATTCATTCTCTGTATAACTTGGGAAAAGTCATTGAGAGCCTTTGTTTATCAATGATTCTATATGTGTATAATATGAATATAAAGTGAGTTATCCCGATTTTGTTCATTTTTTTTGCACATAAGTCCACATTGGGAAAAAAATTTATCCCAAAAGAATAAATGGGGATAAGTGTAAAAATCGTGTATAATAGTAATACTGCAAGGAGGTTTTACTATGTCTACCATGTCTTATGCATCGATATGGAATGAAACTTTACAAAAAATACAAGAATCCAACTATTTTGATAGTCATACATTCAATTCATGGATTTCAAAAACAACTCTATTTAAAATAGAGGATAATATAGCTTATGTAGCCTATCGTTCTACAATCACTTTTAGCATTTTAAAGAAACAGAAAGAAAAAGAACTGTTTGAATCCACTTTAAGTGAGGTCTGGGGCGATACATTAACAATTCAGTTTATCCACCAAAGAGAAATGGAAAAGATGATGCCTGAAGAGGTTGTCAAACAAAGAACGAATGTTTTATTAGAAAATAAATTCAATCCTTCTTATACATTTGAAAATTTTGTCGAAGGTAATTCTAATGCGGAGCTTATGCCGCATGTTTAGCTTGTTGTACACAAACGACTTCTCATCCCTTCAATCCCCTTATGTTGTATGGTAATTCTGGCTTAGGTAAAACCCATTTACTACATGCGATGGGAAATTATCTAGCTAAGGAACATCCTGAATGTAAAGTAATTTATATGTATAGTGGAGATTTAGTTTCTTTATTGATTGAAGCTATGAAAACCAAAAATGTTCATGGTAATACTGTAGAAAGAGTCAAGGAACAACTTCTAGACTGTGATTATTTCTTAATTGATGATATTCAAAATTTGCAGCAACATTCTAGCAGTCAGGAAATCTTCTTCACTGTCTATAATCAGCTGATTCAAAAGAATACACAGATTATTATCACAAGTGATATGCATCCTAGTGAAATTAGTGGATTACAGTCTCGTTTAATTTCACGCTTTGTTTCTGGGCTTACAATCAGTATTTCTAAACCAGAATTCGAAACTAGCAAAGCGATTTTAAAGAAGAAAATCGAAGGTCGTGAAGAAAGTGTGAATATGAGCGAAGATGTTATTGATTATTTAGCTGGTAAATATTCAAATGACGTAAGAAATCTAGAGGGGACTTTAAATCGCTTGATATTTAATGCGACACTATTTAATCCAGATGTAATCGATATGGATTTTACGCGTAAAGTATTAGTTAAAGAGCCTATTGTATCGCAATCGGATGAATTGACAATCAAAAAGATAAAGAAGGCTGTAACACGTTTTTATGGCTTATCTTACAAGGATTTAGAGGGTAAATGTCGTCAAAAATTTATTGCGAACGCAAGACATATCTGTGTTTACTTATCTAGAGACTTGCTTCATAAATCTTATGTATCTATTGGGCAAGAATTAGGGGGTCGTGATCATACGACAATTTCTAGTTCATATGAGCGTGCTAAGAAATTGATTCAAAAAGATGAAGCTTTTAAAACAGCTGTTGAAAAATTCGTAACACTTTGGATTCTTAATTTATACACTGTATTCCTCATGGAATCCACATCCCAAAAATTAGCGTAGAGTACGTATTTTAAAGGGTCTGTGCAATTTTTACACACTTATACAGTCCCTTATATTATAATTTATATATAAATATTATTAATAAAAGGAGGATTTTATGCATTTTTCTATTGATCGAAAATATTTTTTATGACAAGCTATCTATTGTTTCTAGAGCTATTAGTGTCTTTTCTCCATTACCTGCACTATCAGGTATTTGTATTGATTTAAAAGATGGTTCAATGATTTTAACTGGTAGTGATTCAAATATATCCATTCGTACTGTAATTGTTCCTGGTGAATTGAATAATTTAGATATTGAAGAAGAAGGATCTATTATTATTGATTCTAAGTATTTGTTAGAAATTGTTCGTAAGTTGGATTGTAAAAATATTGAAATTGAAGTCATTGACTACTCTTTAGTTCGTATTTCTAGTGATAATGGTCAATTTAACTTAAATGGGATTCGTTCTAATGAATATCCTGATATTGATTTTACACAACCTAATCATCATTTTGTATTGAAGGCAACAGATTTAAAATCAATCGTTTCTCAGACTGCATTTGCGTGCAGCGACAAAGATCAACGTCCGGTATTAACGGGGGTAAACTTCAATTCACAAGGTAATATGTTGTATTGTTCTGGAACAGATTCATATCGTTTAGCTAGAAAAACCATTGAATTGAATTCAAGTCAAGATTTTAATATCACAATTCCTAGTAAATCTTTAACTGAGGTTGTTCGTTCTGTTTCGGATGATGATACAATCGATATTTATGCAGATTCTAAAAAAGCACAGTTTGTATTTGATAAAACAATTATCCAAACTCGTTTAATTGATGGAACTTTCCCAGATGTACAAAGAATTATTCCTACAAGTTGTGTATCTAAGATGTTGGTGGATTCATATGAAATTGCAGGTACAATTGATCGTACTAACTTCATTCGTAATGATAAAGTACATTTAATTAAATTGGAATGTTCAACTGCAGAAACTCATGTTAAGACGTATTCAAGTGAAATTGGAAACTCTGATGAAGTATTGACTAAGTGTGAATATGAAGGAGAAGATATTTCATTGACATGTAATGGTACATATATGTTGGATGCAATCAAGGCATTGGGATGTGAAAAAGTATTAATTGAATTTTCTGGATTTATGAAGCCTATCAAGGTATCAAATCCGGAAGATGCTTCAGTCTTAATGATTTTAGTGCCAATTCGTAGTTATGATTAAAGAAAATGCCGTTTAAACTCGTTTTAAACGGTTTCTTTTTATATCGGTATCTCTGTACGCATAGCTATTTATGTCGTTTTATGATATAATTATAGTGCGAAAAGAGGTATTTTCATGGAATTTGAACTTAAAGATGAGTATATTACATTAGCACAATTGCTAAAAGCTTGCGATGTTGTCTATAGTGGTGGACAGGCCAAGGAATATTTAGCAAACATGGAAGTATTAGTCAACGGCGTTAATGAAAATCGTCGTGGAAAAAAGATCTACCATGGAGATATTGTAGAAACTAATGGAATAAGGATTGAAGTGAAATGAATGTTGAAAAACTGACATGTTTTCATTTCCGTAATTATGAAACCATGTCTTTTTCTTTTACACCAAAATGCATTCATTTTTTATATGGAAAAAACGCACAGGGCAAAACAAACTTAATTGAAGCTATTTATTTTTTAAGTCATTTGCGTTCGTTTCGAACAAATCAATTGGACAGTATGATCATGCATGGGTGCAATGAATTTTGTGTTCAGGCAACGGTGGAGTCTAATCACAGAAAAGAAGAATTGAAAGTGATTGTGGATCATCAAAAAAGCATTTGTTTCGTTTTCAAAATCCAGTTAAGAAGTATTCGGATTTTATTGGAATTGAAAATGCAATCTTATTTTGTCCAGACGATTTATCTTTATTTACTTCATCTCCAAAAATCGAAGACGATTTATTGATATGGAGTTAATGAAATTGTCAAAAACGTATACGGTTACGTTATCTTCGTATCAAAAAATTTTAAAGCAGAGAAATCAAGCTTTGAAACAGAGTAAAGTGGATGAGTGTTTAGTTCAAATTTATTTGGATCAGATGATAGATGTTCAAAAAATCATTATGAAACAAAGAAATGAATTTTTGAATTCTTTGATGATAAAAGCGCGTGAGCTATATCCATTCTTTTCAAATGAAAAAGAATATATAGATGCTAAGTATATAACGTTTATTGATTTGGATGGAGATATGAAGGAAGCTTATGCCAAGGTTTTTGAAAAAGAAAAAAAATATCATCAGACTTTGATTGGAATTCACAGGGATGATATTTTATTTGAATTGAATGGAAAACCTGTATGTGAAGTGGCTAGTCAGGGGCAGAAAAGAAGTTTTGTACTGGCACTTAAATTGGGGTTAGCCCAAATTATTTTTGAAAAGAGTGGGCAATATCCAATTTTATTATTGGATGACGTATTTAGTGAACTGGATATCTTAGAAAGCGACAATTAATTGAAAAGCTTCCTAATGATATGCAGATTTTTATAACAACAACAGAACGATTGAATATGCATTGGAATCGTGAAGTTCGATTCTATGATATAGAACAAGGGAGAATCAAGGAGGTCTACAAATGAGTCAGGATGAATTACAAAAAGAGATTCTTGAATTTGAAGAATTAGAAACACAAGCTACACAAGTAGAACATTCGTATACAGCGGATGATATTCAGGTGTTAGAAGGGTTAGAAGCGGTTCGTTTGAGACCAGGTATGTATATTGGTTCCACTTCTGTACGTGGACTTCACCATCTAGTTTGGGAAATTGTGGATAATGGTATTGATGAGGCCTTGGCTGGTTTTGCGAATCGAATTGATGTGACAATTGAACCTGGTGACGTAATTGCAGTGCGTGATAATGGGCGTGGTATGCCAGTTGGAATTCATGAAAAGACAGGAATTAGCGCAGTAGAAACAATTATGACGGTATTACATGCAGGTGGAAAATTTGGTGGAGGCGCTTATAAGGTTTCCGGAGGTTTGCATGGTGTTGGTGCCAGTGTCGTTAATGCGTTGAGTGAATGGTTAGAGGTTACTGTTTATCAGGATGGTAAAATCTATTTTATTCGTTTTGAAAATGGTGGACATGCGGTGGAGCCTTTAAAAATTATTGGTACAACAGAAGAAACAGGTACTTTAGTTCGTTTTAAAGCAGATCCAACGATTTTTAAGGATACAACAGTTTATGATTATGAAACGTTGAATTCTCGTCTGCGCCAGCTTGCATTCTTAAATAAGGATATACGTTTAACTTTAACAGATAAAAGAACATCAGATGGTCCAAGTAATGACTATAAATATGAGGGTGGAATTATTGAGTATGTACAATTCTTAAATAAGAATAAGAGTACAATCAGTGATAAAGTCATTTATGTAGAGGGATTGCAGGATGGTATTCTTGCAGAAGTTGCTTTGCAATATAACGATGGCTATCAATCTAGTATTTATTCTTTCTGTAATAATATTCATACGCATGAAGGTGGATATCATGAAGATGGTTTCAGAATGGCTTTGACTCGTTGTATTAATGCCTATGCGAAAAATAATAATATGATCAAAAAGGATGAGAGTTTATCTCAGGATGATGTTAAAGAGGGATTGGTTGCAATTATTTCCGTTAAGCACCCGGATCCTCAGTATGAAGGACAGACAAAGACAAAATTAGGAAATAGTGAAGTTCGTAAGATTGTTTCAAATATTGCGGGTGAACAGATCAATCGTTTCTTCTTAGAAAATCCAGATATTGCCAAGGCTATTGTAGAAAAGGCAGAAATTGCTAGCAAGGCAAGAATTGCGGCAAAAAAAGCTCGTGAATTAACACGTCGTAAATCTGCGTTGGATGGAATTAGTTCATTACCAGGTAAATTAACGGATTGTTCAAGTAAAGATGCAAGTGAATGTGAAATCTATATCGTCGAAGGTGATTCTGCCGGGGGCAGCGCGAAACAAGGTCGTGACGCGAAAACACAAGCTATTTTACCTTTGCGTGGTAAGATTTTAAATGTTGAAAAAGCTAGAACACATCGTATTTTTGAAAACCAGGAAATTCGTAGTATGATTACTGCTTTTGGATGTGGAATTCAAGAAGATGTAGATGTATCGAAATTACGTTATCACAAAATTGTTATTATGACCGATGCCGATGTCGATGGTAGTCATATTTGTACATTGATGTTGACTTTCTTATATCGTTTTATGAAACCTGTTATTGAAGGTGGATATGTTTATATTGCACAACCTCCTTTATATAAGGTGCAAAAAGGAAAAAAGATTGCCTATGCGTATAAGGAACAGGAAATGGATCAGTTGCGTGAAGAATTTAAAGATGGGTACAAAGTTCAGCGTTATAAAGGTTTAGGGGAAATGGATGCAGAACAGTTGTGGGAAACAACTATGGATCCACATCATAGAGTATTGAAACGTGTCACTATTGATGATGCGATGGAAGCGGACAGTGTATTTGATATGTTGATGGGTGAGGATGTAGAGCCTCGTCGTGAATATATTCAGGAAAATGCTGTATACGCTAATTTGGATTACTAGTAGGAGGTCCTTATGGAAGAAGAAAATAAGCGATATGACTATGTAGAAGATGTTGAAATATCCAAAGAAATGCGTACAGCCTTTCTAGATTATTCAATGTCTGTTATTGTTTCACGTGCATTACCAGATGTTCGTGATGGTATGAAACCAGTTCATCGTCGTATTTTGCATGCGATGAATCAATTGGGAATTACTTCAGGTGTTGCACATAAGAAGAGTGCACGTATTGTTGGTGAAGTTATTGGTAAGTATCACCCTCATGGGGATACAGCTGTATATGATGCGATGGTTCGTATGGCCCAGGATTTCTCGTATCGATATCCATTAGTGGATGGTCATGGAAACTTTGGTTCTCTAGATGGAGATGGAGCTGCGGCAATGCGTTATACGGAAGCTCGTATGTCAAAAATCTCTATGGAGATGCTGCGTGACATTCAAAAGGATACGGTTGATTTTATTCCAAACTATGATGGTGAAGAAAGCGAGCCAGTTGTGCTTCCGAGTCGTATTCCAAACTTGTTGATCAATGGTGCTGTGGGTATTGCGGTTGGTATGGCAACAAATATTCCACCTCATAATTTATCAGAAACGATTCAAGCCATTTTTGCGGTAATGGATGATCCGGATATTACGGTTCCTCAATTGATGGAAGTCATTAAAGGACCGGACTTCCCTACTGGAGGAATCATTTTGGGTCGTAAAGGTATTCGTCAAGCATTTGAAACAGGACGTGGATCCATTATGATTCGTTCTAAGTATCGTGTTGAAGAATTATCAAACGGAAAGAAACAGATTATTTTCTATGAAATTCCTTATCAGGTCAATAAGGCAAACTTAATTACTAAAATGGCTTCTTTAATTCGTGATAAAGCCATTCAGGGTGTTACTTATTTAAACGATGAAAGTAACCGTGAAGGTATTCGTATTGTAATGGAGCTAAAGAAGGATGCGCAGGAAGAAGTAATTTTAAATCAGTTATTTAGATTAACACCACTTCAAACTTCATTTGGTATCAATATGTTGGCACTTGAAAATGGTCGTCCTAAACAATTGCCTTTAAAAGATATTATTTATGATTATATTGATCATCAGGTTGATGTAGTTGTAAGAAAAACACAGTTTGATTTAAAGAAGGCACAGGATCGTGCACATATCTTAGAAGGTTTACGAATTGCGATGGATCATATCGATGAAGTTATTCATATGATTCGTAGTTCTAAAAAAGATGAGGCCGGTTTATCTCAAGATTTATGTGATGCGTTTGGATTGAGCATGATTCAAGCTAAAGCTATCTTGGCAATGCAGTTAAGAAGATTATCTGGATTGGAACGAGATAAGATTGAAAATGAATATCAACAATTATTATTGACGATTGAAGATTTGAAGGATATCTTGGCAAATCATGATCGTGTTCTTCAAATCATTCGTGACGATTTAACTGAAATTGATCAGAAATATGGTGATGAAAGAAGAACTGAAATTAGTGATGCTTCTGTTGATATGGAAGATGAAGACTTAATTCCAGTGGAAGATGTAATTATCACATTAACTGAGTCTGGATATATTAAGCGTCAGCTTGTAGATACATATCGTGCTCAAAATCGTGGTGGTCGTGGAATCAAATCATTGACATTAAATGAAGAGGATTCTATCGATACTATGATTTCGATGTCAACACATGATTTCTTGTTGTTGTTTACAGATAAGGGTCGTGTATATCGATTAAAAGGATACAATGTTCCAAGTGGATCTAGAACATCTAAAGGAATTCCAATTGTGAATTTAATGACTTTGGAAAAAGGTGAAAAAGTAAATGTTCTTGTAGCTGTTCCTAAGGATGATGAAAGTGAAACATTATTATTTGTTACAAAGAATGGTATTGTGAAACGTACATCTGTATCTGAATTTGAAAATATCAATCGTAATGGTAAGATTGCGATTAGTTTAAAACCAGATGATGAGTTACGCTTTGTGAAATTAACCACGGGACAAGATGAAGTAATTATTTCTGGATCAAATGGTAAAGCTGTTCGATTCAATGAAGATCAAGTTCGTATCATGGGACGTAGTGCAAGTGGTGTATTAGGATTCAATTGTGATGGCAGTGAAGTTGTAGGTGCTGCACTCTCAAGTGAAGGTGATACAGTTCTTGTAGTTTCTGAAAATGGGTATGGTAAACGTAGTAAGTTCGTAGATTATCGTTTGACTTCTCGTGGTAAAAAAGGTGTTAGCACAATTAATATCACAGAAAAGACTGGTAAGCTAATGTGTATGCGTGCGGTTACTGGTAAAGAAGATGCGATGATTGTTGCGAGTGATGGAATCATGATTCGTGTAGCTTTAGAGAATGTAGGAATCTACGGAAGAAATACACAAGGTGTAAGATTGATCAACTTAAATGGAGATGCGAAAGTAACGCGTATGACATTGGTAGATCATGAAGAGCCTGAAGCAGAATCAGAAGAAAACACAGAAGAATAAAGCATGTAAGGAGTAGAATTATGATTTTACTCCTTTTTCATATGATAAATCAGATAGAAATGACCCGAATACATTATATAAACGACACGTTGATTGCCAATTTGATAGAATGGATATAAATTATTATAGAAAGAAGTGATATATGTGAACGCAAAAGATATGGGAATGTTTATCTGTAAGTTAAGAAAAGAAAACAATATGACGCAAATGGAATTAGCTCAACAGCTACATGTCACAGATAAAGCTGTTAGCCGATGGGAACGTGGAATAGGATATCCAGACATTCAATTGTTACCTGCCCTATCTGAATCTTTGCATGTTTCTGTGGCTGAATTGATATCATGTAAAAAGAGTTTGAATTATTCGAATGAAGAAGTCACAAATATTATTCACAATTTAGATGTATACAAAATGGAAAGTTTTAGACAAGATAGAAAAGCAGATAAAATTTCCTTAGTATGTATGATCTTTGTTGCGGCATGTGTTTTTATTTCTGGTCATGGAAGCATTATAGGATCTTTATGTATTGGCGCTATTTTTGCAATGGCAGTAATTGGCTTATATTATTTGTATTATGATAATTCAACAAAACGAATTTATGCTTTCTTTTCTCTATTAGGGTTACTTTTGTTTATTCAGTTTTTAGTATTCATGGGAATGGATTATAGATGGATTTCTTATATTTTAATACTATATATAATTGTGATATTGAATATGATTTGTAGATAAGTAGAATCATATGATAAATCCGATTTAATGAGGCTATTTCACAGAATAAGCGGTTGACTTTAGCTTTGTTTTAATGGTATAAATGTGTTGAAAACAAAGATAAGGATAAGTAGATTATTTCATATATTAATTAGAGACAGTATGGCTGGTGAAAATACTGATATGAATAATTGAATAGCACCTTAGAGCATCGATCGATGTACAGCTACGTACGTCTGAGCATCGATCGATGTACAGCTACGTACGTCTGAGCATCGATCGATGTACAGCTACGTACGTCTGAGCATCATCGATGTACACACGTACGTCTGAGCATCGATCGATGTACGCTACTACTCTGACATCGA
>ENA-OQIO01000397-OQIO01000397.1-human-gut-metagenome-genome-assembly--contig:-NODE-397-length-23655-cov-1.684291_pt1 | contig 23655 bp, 24 predicted proteins | sample MGYA00242573_ERZ504737 | MGnify/ENA primary metagenome ERZ504737 (study PRJEB26092, sample SAMD00036203) | human gut metagenome | host: Homo sapiens | study: EMG produced TPA metagenomics assembly of...
CCAGTTCGGTAAGCAGTGCTCTGGCTCGCTGATTTATCACGATACCAGGGAAGCTGTTCCGGTTTCAGATAACAGGGGATTCCTGCCCGGTCCGCAATCTTTACCATACATTCCAGAAGAAGGTCGGAAAAGGATGTGATGATCCCATCAATCTCTTTTTTCCGGCAGAGACAGGCGATCTGTTCCGTATCTGTTACCGGGATCTGAAATGCCTCATCTGCAAATTTTCTTGCCGGACCATCCGGATATCCGTCGCAGACAATGGTGTAGTATCCTTTTTCGCGGGCCTTCTGCACCAGCTGCTCAAATTCTCCCAACGTTCCCAGTATCAGCAATCTGTGTTTCATGATTCCGTTTCCTCCCATTCTCTTATGGAATCCGCGATATACTGCATTTCTTCTGCCCCGTATCTCTGATCACAGGGAAGCGGCAGCACATTGGCAGCCCAGTCATATTCCATGGTATCCCTGTCAAATTCTTCCAGGATATTGCGCCAGTTTGTTGGCACAAAAATCTTACGGCCTGCCAGCCAGTGTCGAAGCTCCAATCCGTTCTTATGATAATACGGATAGGCAAACGGTCCCTCCGGCACCTTCCCTGTAAAAGCATTCCTTGAAGGAAGAAGCTTCGCCAGCAGACGGTAGTTCTTTTCTCTTCTTGTTTTGATACCGGAATAATCCATAGTCCTGAGGAGGTTTCCGGTCAGACGGGACATTCGGCGGATCTCCATCTCATGATAATTTGCTGCATTATCCAGCATTTTCTGATAGAAGGTTCCGGCATCATATTCATAACGTCCCAGAATATGCTCCATTCTTCCCATGGAATGGTCCAGAGGCTTCTTTTCCGGTTCCAGTTCCGCATCGGTAGACAGATATGCTCCGTCACTGACTCCGAGAAATTTTCTGCAGGAGTACAGAGTGTCCACACCCGGCAGCGGCTTCTGAAAAACGCATGCGTATGATCCACAATGATATTCCATAGATTTTTTTATATTTCCGGATCTTATCATCAGTAAGCTGGCCATAATAATTTACCAGATACAGATATTCTCCTTCCGGAAGAGTTCTCTCCTCAAGAACCGGATGCAGACCTTCATCCATATGATAAAATTCGATTTCTGCCCCGGACCTCTCACAGGCACCGGTTACGGAATCGCAGAGAAAAAATGGCAGGTAGATCTTTTTGCACCTGCGTGCTTCCATCAGCCACAAAAGCGCTGTTCTTCCGAGATTCACGCCGCAGAGATCCGGATAGTATTCCTGTCCCGCCGGTTCTTCCAGTTCCAGATAGCCGCCGATCTCTTTTTTCATCAGTCTGTCTCCTCCTGACGGATCACATAGTGCGGCATCTTTTTGGCCTCATTGAGAATATTCATGAGATAAATACCGATGATCCGATCGAAAGCAATGTCAGTCCGAAAAATGCCAGCATCACAAGCATCAGAGATGTCCAACCTTCCACTGAGATCCCGCACAGAAAATATCTCACCAGATAATAGATCCCCAGTAAAAAGCTTACCAGAAAACTGGCAATGCCGATGTTTCGCACCATAAGCAGCGGAAATGCCGTATGGGCAGTAATATCATAGATGAGGTCCTTCACAAGGCGGCGAAAAGAATATCCGCTCTTTCCATATGCACGTGCTGCATGCTGCACCGGAACATTGATAATACGGTTGGAGCTTAAAACCAGAAGATTTCCGATCTGCGGAAGATATGTATTGGTCTTCAGCATGGCTTCCACCAGAAACCGGCGTATCAGTCGATAACTGGTGATCTGAAGGTTCGGATCCTTGCCGAGCATTTTGGAAGTTGCCCATACAGACAGCTTTGTGCCCAGCTTCCGGATCAGATTATGCTTACGTCCTTCATAACTTGCGATGATCACATCCACATCGTCACGTTCCTTCATTACATTGATCATTTTGGGGAGCTCCTCAGGCTGATGCTGAAGGTCATCATCCATAGTTACGATGAACTCTCCCTTTGCATGGGCAAATCCGCACAGAAGCGCAGGATGCTGTCCGAAATTCCTTGCCATCTGGATGATCTTGACACGGGGATCTTTTTCCCGGAGTTCTTGCATAACCGCAAAAGACCGGTCCCTGGACCCGTCATCTACAAGGATCAGTTCAAATTCTTCTTTTATCGTTTCCCGGAATACTTTTTCCAGACGGGTGTACAGTTCCTGCAGCGTATGTTCTGAATTGTATACAGGAACAACCACTGAATATAAACACATATCGTTTTTCCTCTCTTTTGTATCAATTGACACTTATCGTTTAATCTTATCATTTTCATTTCCTGTTGTAAACCGTTACATTGTTCAAACATTTTCTTGCATAAACCTGCCGGATGATATATATTGATTATCAGTCTATGATAATCGCATTTATGATATGGAGGAAACATGACAAAAATCAAAGATTATATTCAGCTTCATCTGAATATCCTGCTGTTTTCTCTTACCAGCGTTTTTTCCAAGCTTGCATCGGTTTATTACAATAAAGAAGGCTTCATAGTCCTCTTCTCTATGTATTTCTTTTTCTTATGATCGCAAACTGTGGGATCTACGCCATTGCATGGCAGCAGGTGATCAAAAAATTTTCCCTTTCCACGGCCTACGCCAACAAAAGCGTCTATCTTCTGTGGTCCCAGGTATGGGCTGTGATCATTTTTCACGAAAATCTTTCGCTTCAGAACATCATCGGCATCCTGATCGTTCTGATCGGAGTCTGGATGGTGCAGAGATATGAATAGAACGTTTATGCTGATCATGCTGGCAGGAACCTTTTTTTCGGCAATTTCCCAGGTACTTCTGAAGCAGAGTGCCAATATGGAATACAAAAATCCCTCCGGGAATATCTGAACTGGAGGGTGATCCTGGCCTATGGTATCTTTTTTGGAGTGTTGCTCCTGAATACCTGGTGCTACACCAAAGTGGATATGAAATTCGGACCGGTGATTGATACTGCCGCCTATGTTTTGTCCTGCTGTTTTCCTGGCGGATCCTGAAAGAAAAGATTTCACGCGGAAAGTATCATCGGAAATCTGATCATCATCCTGGGAATCCTTGTTTATACCTTATGATCATAAAATGCCGGCAGCTTTATATTCGCTGCGGCATTTTTATTTTTTCTTATTTGCTACGGATACAGTTGTGTATACACCATCTTCATCGAATGTATAGCTCTTTCCGTTTTTCTCAATAGTACAGTTTTTGTACATGATTCCTGTTTCCGGATCAAAATAATATCTCTTTCCGTCCAGTTTGATCCAGCCTCTCTGCATCTTTCCATTGGAGCCAAAATAATAGGTATGGCTTTCATCGTTTCCGCTCCATGTATAGAATACATTTTTGACCATAACGCCGTCACCGCCAAAATAATATACATCATTCCTGCTGTTCATGTACCGCACATGTCTCATCATGTATCCGTATTTGGCCTGAAAATAATAATAGTTCTTTCCAACCTTTTTCATGCCTTTTAATGCATGTCCGTTTTTGTCAAAATAATATTTTTTCTCCTTATAGGTGATCCAAGTATTTTTCACAAGGACTCCATTTTTGTCTACATATCTGGAAATGTTCTTGGAATCCCTGATCAGCTTTGAACGGCACATTCCTGCGGTCTTATGGATATAATATTTCTTATTTTTCACCTGAACCCAGCCGTATTTTTTGACACCATTGACATAATAAAATTTCTTTCCGTTCTCTGTTGCCCAGCCGGTTTTTCCTTTATAGTTGCTGGTATCCGGTCTGGTGGATGCCTTGTATCCGGTCTGTGCATGCCATCTGGATGTGATGATCTTGGTATAATCAACATAACCGAAGTCAATATCTACAGTAGAATAAGACGGGATTCCCGCAACCAGACCCTTGGTGGTATTCAGATATCCGCCACCGTCACCATCGGTGGACTGCCAGATGGTATATTTGTACTTTTTCTTGTCAGGAGCCGGGATCGTATCACCGTACCGCGCAAGCCATACATCATAACCTGTCATCTTGCTCCAGTCAAGCTTGTTGTCATACCAGTCTGTATTGCAGTAGATCATTGGATGATATCCGGCTTTTTTTACCTCATTGCAGAAGGTCTTTGCCAGATCTGCGATCTGTGATGCGGAAAGATTGCGCATCTGATCATATTCAATGTCATAAACCACCGGATAGGATACTTTATATCCATCCATTTTACGGATAGCAAGCTGCGCTTCCTTCAGTGCCTGCTGTGTGTTCAGCGCAAGGCTGTACACATAGGTTCCTGTCGGAATTCCTGCCTTCTCTGCCTGTTTCATGTTGTAATCATATGTCTTATCCAGATGGTTCAGACCATAGGAGATCCTGACAAAGGCAAAATCTACATTAGATTTTTTGACCTGGCTCCAGTTGATGGTATCCTGCCACTCAGAAACATCGATTCCACGTGTGACAGCACCTTCCAGCTTCTGGCCACTTCCGTTATAGCAGACACCATTGATCTTCTTCCAGGCCTTTGAACTTACCCTGGAATTCTGTGTTGCCTTCCCGCTGGGGACTTTTTCTTCCTCAGCAACTGCCTCGCTTCGGTCTACACCTCCACCGCCCATGGCCATCGCTGTAGTTCCCATTGTTCCGATTCCCAGCAGTGCTGCCATGCAACCTGCCACCAGCCATTTCTTCCAGTTTTTCATTTTAGTTTCCTTCCATAAATTATGTTGTTTATTTGTGCATGACTTTTATTATACATATGAAAAAATGGAAAGTAAAGCCATATATGGAAAAAGGCCGATGTCAGCTTCATACAGCTGAACATCGGTCTTCCGTTATTCTATATATTTCTTTCTGGTACTGTTCGGTAAAGATCACGGAACTTCCGGGTCTGTAGGATCAAAGTTTCCGGCTCCACGGAAGGTTGCCAGCGGTCTGCGGCCTAACGGTCCCTTGAAGGATTCATTGTTAACGTAATTTCCGCTGCTGTAAATGTGGATCGTAGAACCGTTACAGTTCTCAAATACCCACTTCGCATCAGCCACACAGGTACGGATACATCCGTGAGATGCAGGCTGACCAAGCTTCAGGTACTCGCCTGCCGGAAGATTATAAACACTCCTGGTCGATCCGGCTACGGAATGGATAAAGATTCCTCCTGTCCGCATCCGTCAACATGTGTTCCATACTGTCCCCAGGACGGTCCCATCAGTGGCTGCCATCTCAGACTGCGGGTCAGTCTGTATGTACCATCCCATGTAGGTGTTCCGGAGAGACCTACAGAAACACGGATTGTCTTAACAGGAATCGTCTTGCTACTATTTGTGTATACAGTCATAACACCGTTGGTCTTATCAACCTCCAGGTAATATGGTCCTCCGTAAATATTTGAAACATCATTGCGGCGGTAACCGTTCTTATCAAAGTAATACAGTTTTCCATCGATCCATCTGCTTGTATTGGTCAGATACTTGGAACCGCTGTCCGGATCGATATATTTGACCTGATCATAGTAATCGCTGACGATCACCCAGCCGGTGGAAAAACGTCCCTGGCTGTCCAGATAACCATTTACGGAACCACGCTTCATGGATTTATTTGTCACAACGGTATAGTTCTGCAGATAGTACCAGTATTTACCTACCTTCTGCCAGCCTGACTTTTTCAGAACACCGTTGCCGCCTGCATAATACCACTTATTCTGGTAACGGATCAATGTACTCTTGTACATCCAGCCTCTGCGCGCATTAGCATCTGATGTTGCAAAGAAATAATAATTTTTACCGATCTTGGTCTTTCCGGTTGCAAGCTGTCCTGTGCTGTTGAAATAATAGCTCTTTTTGGAGGACTTGTTTGTTACCATCTGGCTCTTATAATGATTTCCATTTTTGTCGAAATAAAACCATCCGAAGAACTGGCCTTTTGCATCGGTCACCTTCTGCCAGCCATATTTTTCAACAATCTTTCCTGCTGTACTTCCGAAATAATAAATCTTGTTGGATGCACCCGGGCAACCATGCCAGCAATTCTTCCAGGAAACTCTCTGGCCATTGTCTCCGAAATAATATCTGCTGCCTTTATACTTCACAAGTTTTTTTGTAATGACGCGGCCCTTGCTGTCTGTAATATAATATGCGTTATTCTGCGCCTTCGCCATTGTATTCGTCATAACATAGCCGCTGGCATTCAGCATATATCGATATTTCTTGGACATTACAGGTGATACATAAACTCCATGTTTCATGATCTGTCCACGTGTGGCAGCCTCGGACTACAATAGATAAAACGTTTCTGATTTTTGCTGTTTAAAACATATGTCCATCCGCCATAAAAAAGCTTTCCTGGAATCTCTCCTGCCTTTGATGCCGGCTGGAAGTAATACTGATATGTTGTGGAACCGGTTGTCAGCTTCAGGATTCCTGTTCGCGGTTTTCCGTTACGCATCAGTGTATAATAAGCATTTCCGATCTTCTTGATCTTGCCTACAAGGTTCTGAGCCTCTATGGATTTGTAATCACCCTGGGAATTATAATAGCGGAAAACAGTTCCTGTCCATAACCAGTAATTTCTCTTCTGCTGGCCAAGATTGGATGTCCACGGTGTGATCGCTTTTCCGGTGGAATCCGAATACAGGGAAGCTTTGGAGCTTTCAAGGAAATACCATTCTGTTTTCTGTGTTCCGGTATAACCTGCTGCACCTGGCTCACGGGTCATACGGCCGGTTACCAGATATCCGTCTTCATTAAAAAGATAATATCCCACATGTCCGTTGGTATTGATCTTAAGAAGACCATCCTGCGCAGTAAAATAATTATCTTCGATGGAACCTGTCTCTGATACCTGAGAAGCGTTCCCTTCATCCTGGGCAAGAGTCTCTGCGTTATCTACGCTCTCTGATGTTTCGACTGCCGTCTCTGTTTCTACGGGTGCTGTCTCTGCGGATGTCTCCTCTGCAGACACTACATCTGCGGATGCTGTCTCTGCAGAAGCTTCTGCTGCGGATACTTCCTCTGTAGAAACTTCTTCTGCTGCAGTCTCCTGCTCTCCTTCTGCTGACTCATTCTGGAGTACCTGAGCCTGCTCACTCTCTGCTGCACCATCCGGAAGCTCTTCAGTCTGCTGTACCTCCTGTGCTGCTGCAGCTGTTTCATCAACTGTTGTTTTCTGCTCTTCTTCGCTACTTTCTGCAGGATCCTCAGAAGCTTTTCCCTCCGGGGCTGCAGATGCAGCAACCTTCTTTTTGCGGAGTCTGTAAAAACCGTTTGCAGAAACCCAGTCACTTGTCTTTGCAACGACTACACCGTTTACCAGTGATGCTCCGGTAGCAAAAGTTTCCTCTGCCTTGTTGTTCTCTACTTTGTTCTGTACTGCGGTATCTGTTGCCGGTGCATCCAGTTCCCGTGCATCACCTGCACTGAAATCATCACCCGGATCTGTACTGTCCTCCGGTGTCGCATCCGGTGCTTCTGTACCTCCGGTTTTTCTGTAGTTTCCGGTGTTTCTGTAATCTCCGGTGTTTCTATAACATCCGGTGTCTCTGCGGGTTCTCCGGTGTAACAGGTGTTTCTTCTGAACTGTCTGTACTGTCAGTACTACCTGTTTGATCCGCTTCTGTCTCCGGCTGCTGTACAGTCGTTCCCGCTGCATCACTGAATACATCCTCAGCCGGATCGCCGGCTGTCTCTGCTGCCATCTGCACGTCTGTACTTCCCAAAGCCGCAGCGCCGGCTTCCAGAGTTCCGCCCATGCATAATGTCAGACTGAGAAAAATTGCCACAACTCTTCTCTTCACAATAATCCCTCCTGATCATGCTGCTGTAAATAATTATTGTATCTGTTACGTATCATTCGCCCAGTCCGCCTTCGATAAGAGCCACAAGCGCATCTATCGCAGCCTGTTCATCCTCACCCTCGCAGACCAGTGTGATCTCATCCCCGCTTTTAACACAGGCACCCAGAACACTCAGAACACTTTTGGCATTCGCTGTACCTCCGGCATACTGAAATGTTATGGACGATTTGTATTTTATTGCCTCGCCGCACAAAAGCCCTGCGGGACGAAGATGAAGCCCTGACGGGTTCCTGACCGTTACCTTATAACTTAACATTGCCGCTGTCTCCCTTTATATTACTTATCCTTCCAGCCTTATCCAAAACTGTGATTCCTTACTTACTGCTGCTGTCTACATTGGAAACCTTGGAGATCTTGATTTCGGCAGTTACATTCTCCAACAGCTTGTAGCCTTCCGGAAGACTGATTTTGATCGGTACTTCGTAACTGCCCTCCTCCCAGTCATCCATGGAAAGTACTGCTCCCACCGACTTCAGATCAAATTGGGAAAGATCTCCTTCTTCCGCCTGCACCTTCAGTTCAATATCCGCAACTTCAAATGCCAGCTGCAGATCATCAGGCAAACCCTTTACTTTGATATCCTCTGTCGGGAAGCTGTATATCTTACTGCCCTCCGGCAGGATATTGACTGTGATCCAGAGGTCCGTACTGGATCCTGATGTCAGCTTGAGGCCATCCGGAAGAAGCTCTGACAGGTTTACTTCTTTTCCACGTCATTGCTCTTTCCTGAAATATCCACATTCTCATTGTCTAGATAAATGGTATTTCCCTGAAGTTTCAGATTGTTCAGTGCTTCCTCACTTCCGGCTACGCTGAAAGTCTCCGGTACTGTTGTGACACTATCCACAACATAGCCTTCTGCTGGTTCCCCTGTATATCCCGCACTGATCCGTATATCAGAACGCACCTTCCAGAGCTTTGCCGTGACATTAACCTTTCCGTTGTTGTCAAATTTCAGATAGCTCATGGAATTTGATGAAAGTGTATCCTGATTCTTATCTGTAATGGTCAGTTCTGCGCCTGTGATCGTCGTATCCTGGTCGATTCCCTCAAGCTTTGAACTTACATCCACACTCACACTATCTATTTTACCAACCAGGGATTCCGGTCCTGTAATACGGACTTTTTCCGGATTTGCAGTAAGAGAAGCAACCTCCAGCCCCTGTGCAGGCTTGCTGTCATCACTGGTAACATTGATTGCAAATTCCTTGGTTACCTTTTTTTCCAGATGGACACTCAGATTCTGCGGTGATACACTAATGTTTTCCGGCAGTATCCCGGAGCAGGTCGCTGTAATGGGAATCATTACAGGATCTGTATCGGTAGACTGGGCCTGCTGCAGATCCGCAACTGCCTTAATATCACTTGAGGTGAGACGGTTGACTATCTTCCGCTCACCTGTAATATAAACACGTACTGAATTTTCACGATCATCCTGCATGACCATCTCGCCCAGCTGATCCACATAAGCTTCGTTGATGATCTGTACATCTGAGATCACAAAGCCTTTCGTAATGATAGGGTCATCAACATTTACTACGATCAGCCACACCAGGATTCCCACAATAATCGACATGATTTTCAAAGGGATGTTCTTAGTCAGATTTTTCTTCATGTTTCACTCTCCCTTTCAGCAGATTTCTCAGCTTACCGTTGTCAACAACCTTTTTATTCTGAGCAGAAACAAGTATTTCTCGAAGCTGTTTGCTGTTAAGCCTCTGGATAACTCACCGCCTCTGGCCACAGAAACCTGTCCCGTTTCTTCCGAAACAATGATCGTAAGAGAATCCGTAGCTTCACTGATACCCACACCTGCTCTGTGTCTTGTTCCCAGCTGTTTGCTCAGTTCCATATTATCTGAAAGAGGTAGATAGCAGGTTGCTGCTACCACGCGGTTACCTCGCACGATCACCGCTCCGTCATGAAGAGGTGTATTATGCTCAAAAATATTGATCAGAAGCTGACTGGTAAGGATACCGTCAATATTGATACCGGTTCTCACATATTCATCAAGCCGGATCTCTTCCTCGATCACGATCAGTGCTCCGGTCTTAACTTCACCCATATCAAAACAGGCCTTTACCAGTTCATTGATAGTCTTGTCATTAAAACGCTCCTGTACTTCCCTGCCGGAATCAAAGGGAATAATGTTAGAAACAAACTTCTTCTGTCCCAGCTGCTCCAGGGCCTTCCTCAGCTCCGGCTGAAAGATTACGATCACACCGATCACCAGCACATTAGCCAGGTTCCGGAAGATCCAGAGGATCGTATTCATTTTGAAGATATATGCGACCAGGATAAATCCAAGGACGATCAAAATGCCCTTCAGAAGGTATATGCACGTGTAAATTTAATCCATGCCATAAACTGATATACAAAAAAGGAAATCAGTCCGATCTCAATGATATCTATCACGCCAAATCCCGGAAGGGAAATCTTCCCCAGATATCCGGCCACAACTGTCAGCACATTCTGCATAAGTCTCCTCCTTTCTTCCTGAGCTATTCCAATCGTTCCTGTTTAAAGATCCTTCAGCGATTCCTCCAGCTGTTTTTCGAAATCGATCTTGTCCAATCCCTGCGGTTTCTCACTTACTGTATTTTCGGAAACCATATCCGGCATCTTTACTGTATGCATTTCTTTCTTCTCATGAAATACATCATCACTGAAAGACACAACACTGTCTTCTTTTTTTTCTTCCTTTACCGGCTCCGCATTGATCTTTTTGATACTTCTCTCAGAAGTGGCGACCGATGCCTTCGGAACGGCTTTTACGTAGTAATAGTACTCATCATCCTCATATTCCAGACGTTCTGTTCTGCTGTAATCTCCGCCAAAAACAAAGAACTCCAGAACAAATCCTGCCAGTACGGAGATCACTGTGGACAGGATCATCGGCACCATGGCTACCGTAATACTAATGCAGAAATCTCCGGCAAGGATAATCAGGATATAGATCACGCCGCCGGCAATGACAGCGATCCTCCATGCATAATCAAACGCCCGTGTTCTCAGAAGGTTCACAAACAGGACCACTGCCACAAACGCAATCACCGTGATCCACATTGCCCAGTTGTGGACAAGTCCGTCAGAGATCAGCTTCAGTTTTTCTGTGATCTCTGCGGCAGGATCACTGAGTGCCGCCGACTGTGCATGTACAAACCGTATAAAATAATAGATCACAACACCGCATCCGGCCGGAAGCGCTGACAATGCGCTGCCCAGCAGGCCTGCTCCGATCGGCATAAGTGCAGGAACACCAAATCCAAAGGAAAGTGGTGTAAGGATCATTGCAAGATTCTGTGACCTGCTGAATCTGAGGAACAGAATCATCATCAACAGAATAAGAAGCAGCATAAATCCTGCCGTTTCGATCCCGACTGCATAACAGTGCCCGATCATCAACGCAAATCCCATAAACATCATCACGGAAACCGGAAGGATCGAACATACAAGCGCCAGGATCAGGACAACAAAAATATTATCCAGCTGTTTCATGTAGCCCATATTGCTGTTGATCCAGAGAAAATAGGCAAATGCCAGAACAAACTTCAGGACCGGCAGTATATATACTTCATATTGTCCGTAAAATCTTTTGATATTCTGTTTGATCTCAAGTAAAGCTGTCATTTTCTATGTCCTCCTGCATTTCTCCGGACCGGATTTCTTTTTTCCTCCCGCCCGTAGATTTTTTCCAGTCTTGTAAGATCCTGATAATATTCCCTGACACTTTTTTTGCCCGGAAATATTTCACAGAATACTGGATGTAGGTCAGTATCGAATATACAACAAGCACGATCAGATAACCGACGATGATATAGATCCCAACCTCGACCAGATTAATCTTATTCACATTATCCATAAGATATTCGCTGAAATATGCAGCAACACCTGCAAGTCCCAATACATACCCGATCGTTACCAGAAAAAAGTTTCTGATCAGTGCAAGTCCAATATAATCACTTCGATAATATCTGCTCACCGGAAGATACTTCCTGCCTTCGCCATGTTCATACATAGCCAGACGGTTCATGATCTTCACTTTTTCTTCATTTACCATAAAAATAACTCCTCATAAGCTTTCTTTATCAGGAAAATCCCCGATATATGATCTGCATTACGCTTTCCATACAGTTATACTGTTTAACTGCAATCAAATTTATTGTAGCATAGTTCCATACCTATGAAAAGTGTTTTTTCGGCTGTTTCATGCCCTTCCTGCGCATATTGTCAGAAAATAAACTTTCTCTGCACCGGCCTCAAGAAGACACATTGCCATGGCATCTGCCGTACTTCCTGTTGTGTATACATCATCCACCACAAGTACAGAAAAACCCGGGATCTTTTCGGTTACCTGATATGCATTTTTCAGGTTCTGACGCCTCTGTATGGCATTGAGTTTTTTCTGAGATCTTGTGCTTCGTATCTTCTTTACCAGATGCTCATTCCATGGGATCCCCGTAAGAACACTGAGCCTTTCTGCCAGATACGCTGCCTGGTTAAAGCCTCTCATCCTTTTTTTTTCTGGGATGCAGAGGAACGGGAACGATCAGATCAGGCTTCCACCGTTCCAGATATTTTTTTCCGAAGACGCTCATTGCCTTTGCATAAAAATCCCCATATTCCCGACATCCGTAATACTTAAATCGTACCAGAGACTGTCTCCAGACCTCTCCGTACCAGAAAATACTTCTGCCCTCCGTAAAATGATGGGCACCCTTGCGGCAATCTTCACAGTATTCCTCTTCCATTTTTACCGGTCTTCCGCATTTCATACACCTGGGACCGGATATAGGCCTGACCTTTCCGGAACACTCCGGACAGATCAGCCGGTCATTTTCTTTCAGTATCTGATGACACAGCGGGCATTTTTTCGGGTAAAGCATGTCCAGTAAAAAATCTGCTGTTTTTTTCAAGAAAGTCCTTTCTCCCCGATGGCGCTCTCCTTCTGTTCAGATTCATCCAGCTCCCGGATCCGTCTGTCCAGAGAGCTGTATCTCTGCTGCTGTTTTTCATTACGGATCATCTCCGCAAAAGTGGTCTCGCTGCCTACTACGGTAACACATTTTCTGGCTCTGGTCACTGCTGTATACAGAAGATTCCGATTCATCAGCATCCTTGGTCCGGAAAGGATCGGAAGGATCACTGCCGGATATTCTGAGCCCTGGGACTTATGTATGGTCACTGCATAGGCAAGTTCCAGTTCCTCAAGCTGTTTGAAGGAATATTCTGCCTGTCTGCCATCCTCAAATTCCACGGTAGCCGTTTCCGCAAATTCATTGATCTCCGTCATAATACCGGTATCTCCGTTAAACACGCCCACGCCTTTATCCACAGGAATCTTGTATCGTCCAAGGATTTCCCACTCCAGCTGGTAATTGTTCTTCACCTGCATCACCTTATCCCCTTCACGGAAAAGGCGCTGTCCGATCTCTTTCTCCTTTTTCTTTTCATCCGGCGGGTTCAGATATCTCTGAAGTATCTGGTTCAGCCGCTCCACACCTAAAAGTCCCTTACGCATAGGCGTGAGCACCTGGATCTCATAGGGCTTTGCATCTACATAACGCGGAAGCTTCTCCTGGATCAGTGCGATCACCACACGGATAATGATGTCCGCGTCATATCTTTTCAGAAAAAAGAAATCCCGGCTCTTGTTATTGATGGTCACCTGCTCGCCCCGGTTGATCTTATGTGCATTCACCACAATATCACTTTCAGATGCCTGGCGGAAAATCTTTTTCAACTCTACTACCGGAAAACAGCCGCTGCGGATAATATCCCTCAGAACATTTCCCGGGCCTACACTGGGAAGCTGATTTTCATCACCTACCAGGATCAGCCTGGTCCCTGCTGTCACTGCAAGAAGCAATGAATGCATCAGTGCGATATCTACCATGGACATCTCATCAATGATGATCACATCCGCTTCCAGCGGATTCTCCGAATTCCTGTCAAAATGAACTGCACGGCCTTCCTGCTCTTCCTCCGGCATTCCATTCAGCTCCAGAAGTCTGTGGATCGTCTGAGCCTCGTATCCGGTAGCCTCTGTCATTCGCTTGGCTGCACGGCCGGTGGGAGCTGCAAGCCGCAGCTCAGCGCCTTCCTCTTCAAAATAACGGATAATCGCATTGATCGTTGTAGTCTTTCCGGTTCCCGGCCCGCCGGTCAGAATGAACAGACCATGACTGGCAGCTGCCGCCACTGCCTGTTTCTGCATTTCATCTAACCGGGTTCCTGTCTCCTTTTCGATCCTGTTGATCCGTTTCTCCATCATCTCCTCATCTTCCGGGCAGAGGATGTTCAGCTCACAGAGCATTCTGGCTGAATTCAGCTCAAGATAATAATATCGTGTGGGATAGACAACTGCACCGTCTTCTGTTTCTTTCAGGATCAGTTTCCGGTCTACTACCATATCCATGAGATGTTTTTCCATGTAGGAGGAATCTACTCCCAAAAGTCCGGATGCCCTGGAAAAAAGTTCCTCCTTCGGGAGATAGATATGGCCTTCTCCTGAAGCCTGTAGGAGAGTATACAACATTCCGCTTCTTATCCTGTAATCTGAATCTGTATGGATCCCGATCCGGGAAGCGATCTCATCTGCGATACGGAATCCCACACCACTGATATCCTCTGCAAGGCGATACGGATTCTCCTGCAGGACTCCATATACAGTCTGCCCATATTTCTGATAGATCTTTGCGCCGAGATTCAGTGATATCCCGTATTTCTGGAGAAAGATCATAGCGCGGCGCATATCTGCTTTCTCCGTCATCTGTTCTGCGATCTCCATGGCCTTTTTTTCGCTGATTCCCTTGATCTCAGCCAGCCGCTCCGGCTCTTCCTCTACAATACGCATAGTATCATCACCGAAACGACGTACGATCCTGGCTGCCAGTGCCGCTCCGATCCCCTTGATCGCACCGGAACCCAGATAACGCTCCATGGCCAGTGCATCCTCCGGCATTTTTTCTACGTAGGAGGCTATCTGAAACTGCTTGCCATACACCGGATGTGTTGTATAATTTCCGGAAGCTTCAATGGCAGCCCCCTGGGTGATCGCAGGAAATGTCCCCACACAGGTCAGTTCCCGTTCCTCTTCCATCCCTTTCAGTACCATGACCGTATATCCATTATCTTCATTTCGGAAGATCACATGATCTATATATCCTGTAACTGTCTCACTCATTTTTTTCTCCATCTGTAAACCTCTGATAACAGCAAAAGGCACTGCAGCTGCAGCGCCTTATCTGTATGAGTTTCCTGCGGCAGTCTCTTCTCTGACCCTGTGCCGTCCAGACGACTCATAACGGTTTACATCCTTGACATGATTTCCGCATATTTTCCTGTTCCGGCAGCCACTACAAGCATTGCATCCTGCACAGTCAATGTGCTGACTCCTGTTTTCTGCTCGATCAATGCATCCATTCCATGCAGCATGGCACCTCCGCCTGTAAGAACGATTCCTCGGTCCATGATATCTGCCGCCAGCTCCGGCGGTGTTTTCTCAAGAACGCCATGGACTGTCTCTACGATCTGTCCGGTCGTTTCCCGCAAAGCGGTCCGGATCTCCTCAGAAGTCAGTGTTGCCACCTTCGGAAGTCCTGTGATGATATTTCTGCCCTTGACCTCCATCGTGCGAAGATCCGCTTCTTCACTGGCTGTTCCGATCTTGATCTTGATATTCTCCGCTGCATCCTCCCCGATAAAGAGGCTGTGCTTCTCACGTACATAATTCATGATCGCATGATCAAAATTATCTCCTGCAACCTTCACAGATGCGGAAACAACCACACCTCCTACGGATACGACCGCAACATCCGTGGTCCCTGCACCGATGTCCACGATCAGATTACCAAATGGCTTGGTGATATCTACACCTGCACCGATAGCAGCAGCGATAGGCTCGTCCACAAGAAAAACTTCCCTAGCTCCTGACTGATAGGCAGCTTCCTCAATTGCTTTACGCTCAATCTCCGTGATCCCGCTCGGAACACTGATGCTGACTCTCGGTTTCCGGAACGCTCTTCGTCCCATAGCCTGTGAAATAAAATATTTCAGCATCTTTTCCATTACATTATAATCTACGATCACACCTCTTCGGATCGGCCAGATCACTTCCATATTGGAAGTCATATGGCTTGCCATCTGTCTGGCTTCCTCACCGATCGCTCTGATCTTCTCTGTATCTTTATCATAAACAACCACAGAGGGCTCTCTTAAAACGATCCCCTTGCCTGTGGAAAACACCAGACTGTTTCTGGTTCCCAGATCGATTCCAATATCCTTTGCCGGCATAAATCCTCCCGCCTGCGTCATACTCATTCGTATGCTGACGCATTTCTGACTTATTCTGTTCCGGTCTGTGCCGAAACGTTCCCGCACTTCATTATATACAAAACCACAGAAATTGAAAAGAACTTTTACCGGTTATTTCTGTTCCAGATATTTTTTCACATATTTGCCGGTGTAGGAAACCGGATTCTCTGCTACTTCCTCCGGAGTTCCTCTGGCAATTACCGTTCCGCCTCTGTCACCGCCTTCCGGTCCGATATCAATAATATGATCTGCCGTCTTGATCACATCCAGATTGTGCTCAATGACCACAACGGTGTTTCCTCCTTCAGACAGACGGCGCAGGATCTCGATCAGCTTGTGAACATCCGCAAAGTGCAGTCCTGTGGTAGGCTCATCCAGGATATAGATCGTCTTTCCGGTACTGCGCTTGCTGAGTTCTGTGGCAAGCTTGATACGCTGTGCTTCTCCTCCGGAAAGAGTGGTGGAGGGCTGACCCAGACGGATATAGGAAAGCCCTACATCATACAAGGTCTCGATCTTTCTCCGGATCGACGGTACATTCTCAAAAAATGTCAGTGCTTCTTCCACAGTCATATTCAATACATCATAAATGCTCTTGCCCTTATACTTCACTTCCAGAGTCTCACGATTGTAGCGTTTGCCCTTGCAGACTTCGCAGGGCACATATACATCCGGAAGAAAATGCATCTCGATCTTGATGATTCCGTCACCGCTGCAGGCCTCGCACCGTCCGCCCTTGACATTAAAACTGAAACGGCCTTTCTTGTAGCCTTTGCCTTGGCATCTGCGGTGGCTGCAAAAAAGATCACGGATCTGGTCAAAAACTCCGGTATATGTGGCAGGATTGGAACGGGGAGTTCTTCCGATCGGGGACTGGTCGATATTGATCACCTTATCCAGCTGATCGATACCCAGGATGTCATCATGTTTCCCGGGGATCACTCTGGCACGGTTCAGGTCTCTGGCAAGTCTCTTGTACAAGATCTCATTGATCAGAGAGCTCTTACCGGAGCCGGAAACACCTGTGATACAGGTCATCACTCCAAGAGGAATATCTACGTCGATATGCTTCAGGTTGTTCTCTGCCGCACCCTTTATATGAAGAAATCCGGTTGGTTCCTTCCTCACTTCCGGTACCGGGATCTTCAGCCTTCCGCTTAAATAAGCTCCTGTCACAGACTGCTCATTTTTCATCAGATCCTCAGCTGTCCCCATTGCGACCAGTTGTCCGCCATGTTCTCCGGCTCCGGGGCCGATATCGATGACACAGTCTGCCGCACGCATGGTATCTTCATCGTGCTCCACCACGATCAGACTGTTTCCAAGATCACGGAGCCGCATCAGTGCCCCCAGAAGCTTGTCATTATCTCTCTGGTGAAGCCCGATACTCGGCTCATCCAGGATATATGCAACCCCCACAAGCCCGGATCCGATCTGTGTGGCAAGACGGATTCTCTGAGCCTCTCCGCCGGAAAGGGTTCCGGTAGCTCTTCCAAGCGAAAGATACTCCAGACCAACCTCTGCCAGAAATCCAACCCTGGCGCGGATTTCCTTCAGGATCTGTCTTCCAATAAGCTCCTGCTGCTTTGAAAGCTTCAGATCGCGGAAAAAGCCCTGCAGCTTCTGTACCGGCATATTGGTCACTTCATAAATATTCTTATCCGCCACGGTCACTGCCAGTGACTCCTTCTTCAGCCTCTGTCCCTTACATGTGGTGCACGGAGTAATCCGCATAAAGCTCTCGTATTCCTGCTTCATGGCCTCGGAACCGGTTTCACGGTATCTCGCTCCACACTTGCGAATCAGATCCCGGGAACCGGCCACATCGTAAACGCCCTCTCCCCGCTGTCCTTTATAATAAACCTTCACAGAATGACCGCCGGTACCATGGATGAGGATATCCTGTACCTTCTTCGGATACTCGCAGAAAGGTGTATCCAGAGAAAATTCATATTCCCTTGCCAGGCATCCAGGATTGCTCTGGAAAAACTTCCCTGCGTAGTACAGGACTGCCATCCGAGAACAGCGATAGCCCCTTCATTGATACTCCGTTTCTTATCCGGAATCATCAGATCGATATCAAATTCCATCTTATATCCAAGACCCAGACACTGCGGGCAGGCACCAAATGGATTATTAAAGGAAAAGCTCCTGGGTTCGATCTCATCAATGCTGATGCCACAATCCGGGCAGGAAAAACTCTGGCTGAAATTCAGAAGCTTCCCGTCCATAGTGTCTACTACCAGCAGACCATCCGCCAGATCCAGTACGGTTTCAATGGAATCGGAAAGACGCTTCTCTATTCCCGGTTTCACAATAAGTCGATCCACAACGATCTCAATGTTATGTTTGATATTCTTATCCAGCTTGATCTCCTCAGAAAGCTCATAGAGATTTCCGTCAATCTGCACTCTCACATATCCGCTTCTTCTGGCCTGATCCAGAAGTTTAACATGGGTTCCCTTGCGGCCCCGCACTACCGGTGCAAGAAGCTGGATCTTCTGGCGTTCCGGAAGCGTCATGATCTGATCCACCATCTGATCTACCGTCTGTTTGCGGATTTCCCTTCCACATTTGGGACAGTGCGGGATTCCCACACGGGCATACAGAAGTCGGAAATAATCGTAGATCTCCGTTACCGTACCCACTGTAGAACGGGGATTCCGGTTCGTTGACTTCTGATCAATGGAGATTGCCGGCGGAAGGCCCTCGATACTCTCCACATCCGGTTTCTCCATCTGTCCCAGGAACTGCCTCGCATAGGAAGAAAGTGACTCCATATAACGTCTCTGTCCCTCTGCATAAATGGTATCAAATGCAAGAGATGACTTACCGGAGCCGCTGAGTCCGGTAAGTACCACAAACTGGTCTCTGGGAATATCGACGCTGAGATTCTTAAGATTATTCTCATTGGCTCCGCGTATCCTGATAAAACGCTTCTTATCGTTTGCTTCTGCTGACATGAACCTCCTACTCTGTCCGGTCATACAAAAATATTCCGGTATTCTTCTCAACAGCAGAATCTACCTCTCTTATTCCGCTGTAAAACTTCTGATTTTTTATCAGTATACTGCCAGAACATCCGTTCGTCAAGGTGAAAAAATCGACAAATTTTTCTACAGCAGAAAATCCGCCATCACTCCATTGCTCACATGGATTCCCTTTCTCGAAAGATATATCCTGTCTCCTTTTTGTTCCAGCATTCCGATCTCCAGATGTTTTTTCAGGACCTCTCCGTAAACGTTTTCCATATTTTTTCCGAAATATTCCGCAAAACGCTTTCATTGAAACGCCCTCTGTCATCCGAAGCCCCAGAAACATAAACTCAGCCATCTCATCTGCCTCTGTAAGACTCTCCATATTCTGACGGATCTTATCCGGAAACGCACTGTTTCCAATATATTCCTTCATATCCGCAGTATTGGAAAAACGCATATGATCCAGAAGTGAAGACGCCCCAAGTCCCAGCCCCAGATAATCGATTCTCTGCCAGTATCCCTTATTATGGCGGCATTCCCGTCCGCCTTTTGCATAATTGGAGATCTCGTACTGATGAAACCCATATTCCTCCAGGATCCCTGCCGTATTCTCATACATACGGTACTCCGTATCCTCATCCGGCAATTTCAGCTTTCTCTCCCCGAAAGGAGTGCCTTCCTCAATGATCAGACTATAGGCGGAAATATGTTCTGGCGAAAGCCCTGCCACCGTGCGGAGATTTTTTTCCCAGTCTGCATAGGTCTGTTCCGGAATGGCACTCATCAGATCGATATTGATATGGAAAAGCCTGCATCCCTTGCCATAAAAAAGCTCTCCTGAAACTCTTCCCACGTATGGATCCTTCCAAGGATCTTTAATTCCCGATTCTGCGGGGACTGAAGCCCCAGACTCAGCCGGTTGATCCCGTGTTCCAGATATATCTGAAGTTTTTCTTTATATAAATCCCCGGATTTGCTTCGATGGTGATCTCAGCATCCGGGGCCACAAAAAACTTATTTCTGATCTGATCCAGCATCTCTCCAACAAGAGACGGATCCGGCACGGAAGGTGTTCCTCCGCCGATAAAAACTGTGGTGATCTCCCTGTCCGAAAAATCCGGAACAGCGGCAATCTCCCTTTCCAGAGCCTGGAATATTCACGCTGCCTCTCTTTTCCGGCAGGTCCGGAAAGGAAATCACAGTAATCGCATTTTTTTACACAAAACGGAATATGGATATAGAGCTCCAGCGGTTTTTTCGCCTTATTCTCCATCCATGCTCCTTCCTCTCCACCGGCATCTGTTGTATCAGTATCTTCACCGGAGCTGCAGCTTCACCGGCAGTATCCATGCTTCCATCCGAAGCAGCCGGTGTCGGTGTCACGCCATCGATCCCCAATGCCTCACTGCCGTTTTCTGCCAGGTACTCATTGACCATTGTCAGATTTCCATTGCTCGTCACTGCATCCGGATCTACTGTTTTCGGATCAGGAGTGGCAGTCGGTTCCGGCGCTGTGCTGATTTTGATCACACTTTCCTCTTCTGCATTTTTCTTCTTTGAACCACATCCGGTAAGCAGAGCTCCTGTCATAGCCAGAAGTCCTGCTGCCAGAAACAGTTTTTTTATATTTTTTTCAAAAAGTCATCTCCTATTTATCATCCAGCTTCAGGACACTCATAAATGCCTTCTGCGGGATCTCCACGTTACCTACCTGACGCATACGTTTCTTACCTTCCTTCTGTTTTTCCAGAAGCTTCTTCTTACGGGAGATATCTCCACCGTAACACTTGGCAAGTACGTCTTTACGCATGGCTCTTACCGTCTCTCTGGCAATGACCTTGCTTCCGATAGCTGCCTGGATCGGGATCTCAAAGAGCTGTCTCGGGATCTCGTCTTTCAGCTTCTCACACATCTTTCTTCCGCGCTCGTAAGCAGTATCTGCATGCACGATAAAGGAAAGAGCATCCACTTCTTCTTTATTCACAAGGATATCCAACTTCACAAGCTCACTTCTCTCATATCCGTCCAGTTCGTAATCCAGGGATGCATAACCTCTGGAACGTGATTTCAGTGCATCAAAGAAATCATAGATGATCTCGTTCAGCGGCAGTCTGTATTTCAGGAGTGCACGGGTTTCTTCCATATATTCCATGCCTTCATACTGACCACGTCTCTCCTGGCAGAGATCCATGATCGCACCAATGAACTCTGTGGTTACCATGATCTCCGCCTTCACCATAGGCTCTTCCATGTATTCGATCTCTGAAGGATCCGGAAGGTTGGTGGGATTGGTCAGCTCGATGATCTCACCATTGGTTTTATAGACCTTATAGATAACACTCGGTGCTGTAGTTACAAGATCCAGGTTATACTCTCTCTCCAGACGCTCCTGAATGATCTCAAGATGAAGAAGTCCCAGGAAGCCGCAGCGGAAACCAAATCCAAGAGCGACCGATGTCTCCGGTTCATAATAAAGGGAAGCATCGTTGAGCTGAAGCTTCTCCAGCGCGTCACGGAGATCGCCGTACTTGGCACCATCTGCCGGATAAAGGCCACAATAAACCATAGGGTTTACCTTCTTATATCCCGGAAGTGCCTCTGCACAGGGGTTGTCCGCATCCGTTACCGTATCACCCACGCGGGTATCACGGACATTCTTGATGCTGGCTGTGATATATCCGACCATACCTGCTGTCAGCTCGTCACATGGGATAAACTGACCCGCTCCAAAATATCCAACCTCCACAACCTCCGTGGTGAATCCGGTCGCCATCATATGGATCCTCGTGCCCTTTTTCACACGTCCGTCCTTCACTCTGCAAAATACGATAACACCTTATAAGGGTCATAAACAGAGTCGAAGATCAGAGCCTTCAGAGGTGCATCCACATCCCCCGCCGCGCCGGGACCTTATTGACGATCTGCTCCAGGACCTGGTCTACATTCAGTCCTGTTTTTGCGGAGATCTGCGGTGCATCCTGCGCTTCGATTCCGATCACATCCTCGATCTCATTGATAACACGCTCCGGATCCGCACTTGGAAGGTCGATCTTGTTGATCACCGGAACCACATCCAGATCATGGTCCAGTGCCATATATACATTGGCAAGTGTCTGAGCTTCGATTCCCTGTGCTGCATCCACAACAAGGATCGCTCCGTCACAGGCAGCAAGGCTTCGGGAAACTTCATAGTTAAAGTCCACATGTCCCGGGGTATCGATCAGGTTAAAAATATACTCATTTCCGTCCTTGCTTTGTATACAATACGAACCGCCTGGGATTTGATGGTGATTCCTCGTTCTCTCTCAAGGTCCATGTTATCCAGAACCTGGGCCTGCATTTCCCTTTCGGTAAGAAGTCCCGTCATCTCGATGATACGGTCCGCAAGTGTTGACTTGCCATGGTCAATATGTGCAATGATACAAAATTCCGAATTTTACTCTGGTCTATCATTTAGGAAGTCCTCCTTAAATTTCTCTCGTATAAAGCGTTCAGAACGCATATTTTCCATACTGCTCTTTATCATACCATATTTCAGTCTTCTTTGTCACTGCCTTTCAGAACTCTGTTTAAGATATCTGCAAAAGGTTCCATGGCATTTCGGACTTCCTCCACGGTATTTGTCTGCGCTCCGGCCTCCAGAAGCAGGGCCGTGGCTTAAGATGCAGATTATAGCGAAGACCTGCCAGATAGATCCCCCGGTAAAGATCGGGGTAATACTGTGCCGCCTGATATTCTAGCTGAAAGGAAAATGCCAGATTCTCTTCTATGTAAGGATTGGGCAGATAACTCACTGCCCCCTGACTGACTGTATAGCTTAATCCATTATAAAAAAGTAGCTGAGCAGTAGGTTTTCCATTCACCTGCGTTACCAGATGCCGGTCATCCGGCACACCATCTCTGTGAAGGTCGATCACAACTTCAATGGTGGGGTTTTCCTCCAGCACTTTTTCTATGGAGCCCTGGCATAATCATAAGCCTTGCTCCTGTCCAGTGTTCCTCCCATCATATCAAAGGAATCTGTTATATGAATGACCTGGTACCGTATGTTTTTTCCAGAAGTTCAGTAAGATAATCTCCCACTCCTACGATGGTTGTCCCTCAGTCTGTCCCTTCTCTTGAATCTGCAAAAGCCTCCTGGGAATGGGTATGATAGATCAGGATCTGGGGTACCGATGAATCCTTTTTAACGGACAGATCCTCCTTCAGAAAACGGGGCGCACTGATCTGCTGTGCATTCGTCTCCGTATTGGAATCCAATATAAAACTGATTCATCACATAGTCAAAATCTGCCAGTTTCGCCTGAGACAAGTCAATCTGCGGATGTGGCAGTGCCACAGTCTCCTGTTCCTTCGCAGTATTTTCACCGGATCGGTTCTCCTCTGACGCCGGAGTCTCCTGTTCTGCAACTTCCTGTCCTGTGTCTCCCGACTCCGTAACTTCCGGCTCTTGCATTTTCCTTACCGGTCTCCTTTCACTTTTTTTGCCGTCAGAAGATTTTTTCTCTGCCTCTTCCGCTTCTTTTCTTTTGA
>ENA-OQIO01000398-OQIO01000398.1-human-gut-metagenome-genome-assembly--contig:-NODE-398-length-23641-cov-5.092285_pt1 | contig 23641 bp, 28 predicted proteins | sample MGYA00242573_ERZ504737 | MGnify/ENA primary metagenome ERZ504737 (study PRJEB26092, sample SAMD00036203) | human gut metagenome | host: Homo sapiens | study: EMG produced TPA metagenomics assembly of...
TTTTGAAGTTCTGCATCGAACCGAAATCGTTGTTTGATATAATGCGGCACGTAAACCTCAAAGCCAGAAAAAACGTGATGAACGTCTATATCAATCCAATGCTTGCCGCAGGGGTGCTGAAGATGACGGAGCCGGACAACCCGACAAGCCGTAACCAGATGTATGTAACGGCAGAGGAAGCCCCGGAACATGGCGAAGCGTGAGCTTGCGAAGTTGCGACATGAGGGAGATAAAAAAAGAAGCTACAAGTTGCCGCAGCCAAAATGATACGCACCATGCCATGTGTGTCTGTCCCCGACATTTGTAGAAAAGGCGCTGTTCTTCTGTTTATCTTGGAGCTATAACGGACGTCCCGCATCCGGTGCTATCGGTCGCAAACGAAAACACCGCCCCACTGTGTGGTGCGGGCGGTGTGAACTGTTGGCGGTGGCTTGTCAGGCGTGCTGTCCGCTCAACAGCAGGGCGCGTTGCTGCTCGCAGAAGCGGTCGTACTCGGCTTGGTCGGTACCGCTCTCGATAGCGCGGTCGATCACGTCTCCCAGTTCGTCGAAGCATACCTCGTCGTTGACACACTCCACCGCGGCGCCCTTCTGAAGGTAGACTTCGTAATAATCCGCGCCGTTGAGCGCTACAATAACATACCCGGTGTGCAGGCGGCCGTTGACTTCGATCTGCAACGCCGGCATGTCCTTATAGACGGTGGCGGCAAAACCTTCGACACCCCACGACATGAGAACGGGCATAGGTGTCAGCGATACCAACTGTTCGCGGATGGTCCGCGCGATTTCCATAACATACTCTTTTTCCATAACTTTGATATTTAGATGATTGTTTTCAGTCGAACCATTCGGGGTTGCTCTCTTTGAGCACAGCGATCAATTCATCTTCAGGCAGTCTGAGACTGGCAGTATCCGTGAAGTAGAACACTTCATCGTATCGCTGCCGGGCTTCATCATTGACAAAGCCTTCGTTCTGGTCACTGAAGCTGCCCTGCTGGAGGGCATCGAACAGATCGGTCGGGCCGATAATCAATTCGTCGTCTTCATTCGATTTTACCATGCGCATACATAGGCGATGCCGTCGAATTGCAATTCTCTTGTTCTCATACGCCTGTTATTTCAATGGAATGTGTCTTCCGTTCGCTCTGAGGTATTCCATGATTCGCTTCGCCTCCTCGTGCGACGCACGGTTGCGGTCGTCGTAACGGCGGGTTTCGTCCGCCATGACTTTGATGCACTCCTTAATCAGCCGATAGAGGCTTTGCTGAAGCGTCGGGTGCATGTCCGGAATAGCGGCCGCAAAGCGTGCGGGATTGAAGGCATAACTGTTGACCGCCATTTCCCACTCTTTGGCAAGGCGGTACTCTTTGCTCTCTCTAATGTCTTGTTCCATAGTCTTGAATGTTAGGTAATTCGTTTCTTTTTCTTCCCTCTGTTCGGCATCCCTTTCCGGAACCGTTCGGGTTTTACGGCGCTTCGAGGGGCTGACAGACAAGCCCTTTCCGACGCTTTTTCCGGAATTACACTTGCACTGAAAGGAAGAATTTTCCGGAAATGCACTTCAAAGCGGCGGAACCGGCGCGGCAGCCAACCTTTGCGACCGAAAAAACGACCGGGGACGGGAAGATGGATGAACGGCAGGGGACCTGAAAACGGTAGAAAAGGAAATTGCCACACAGGTGGAGTGCGTGAACGACACCCGTGCCCGATAAAAAAGGCAGGCCGGGGACCGGCGAGACGAAAAAAGAGGACGGAAATGTACTGCACCCCAAAAGTTGGACACTTTTGGGGTGTTTTTTATGAAATATAATTATGAGATTCGTTTAAAGGCCGTAAAACTGGTACTCGAAGGCGGACTTTCGGTTAGGGAAGCCGGATGTCACTTGGGCTGTGGCCGCTCGCAAGTTCACTTGTGGGTAACATTATTCGAGCGCCATGGCCTTACCGGCCTTAAGCTGCGCCACGGTAGCTACAGTGCAGAATTTAAGTTGTCAGTTTTGAAGCATATGCACCAAAATCATCTATCTTTGCTGGAGACAGCAGTGCATTTCGGCATTCCGGGCCCTTTTGTTATTCGTCAATGGGAGCGGCTCTATCAAAACCAAGGTGCTGAAGGCCTGCGGCGTAAACCGCAAAGAAGGAGGCCGGCCATGAGTAAATCGAAGACTAAAAAAGTCAAACTCAAAACGACTCCGCACGAAGAGTTGCTTAAGGAACTGGAGTATCTTCGTGCCGAGAATGCTTACTTAAAAAAATTGCAGGCCTTAGTCGAGGAGCGCATTGTCCGCGAGAGCGGGAAAGAGCCCAAGCCATCGAAGGACTAAGGCCGCAGTGCCGGCTTTCAGTATTGCTCAAAGCCGCAGGGATGGCGCGAAGCACATTTTATTATCACTTCAGAAAATCAAAACAACCCGATAAATATGCTCGCGAAAAAGAGAGTATTATAAGGTTATATCACGAACATAAGGGGCGTTATGGTTATCGGCGCATTACCGTTGAAATGAATAAGATCGGATATGCGATAAATCACAAAACCGTACTTAAGCTGATGAATATTTGCGGGATAAAAAGTCAGGTCAGGCTCCGTAAATACTGTTCATACAAAGGACAGATCGGACGGATAGCGCCCAATCTTCTGCAACGCGACTTTGCAGCCGAAAAACCGAATCAGAAGTGGGTTACTGACCTTACGGAATTTTCGGTTTGCGGCGTAAAGTTATATCTATCGCCGATTATGGACTTATATAACCGGGAGATTATTAGCTATAAAATAGCTGAACGCCCTAACTTTATGCAGATCATGAAGATGCTGGACGATGCGTTTGCCAGAATACCGGATTCTCCGGGTATTGTCTTGCATTCCGACCAGGGCTGGCAGTATCAGATGAAGCAGTATCAGCTCCGTTTAAGACAGAAAGGTATTACACAGAGCATGTCGCGCAAGGGTAACTGTCTGGATAACGCTGCTATGGAAAGTTTCTTTGGATTATTGAAGTCCGAATTATTATATTTGCAAAAATTCTCATCCATAGACCATTTCCGAAAAGAATTGGAAGAATATATCGACTACTACAATAACAAGCGGATAAAGAAATACTTAAACAACATGAGCCCGGTACAATACCGAACTCATGCCATCTAAACAAATACTAATCCGTCCAATATTTGGGGTGCACTTCAAACAACCGTCCGATTTTTTTGTTTCCCGTCAATCGACCGCCGTATGGTCGCCCAGCTTCCCGTGCAGTTCACGCCCGATATGTCCGGCAATGCCACGGGGAGAAATTTCAGAGATTGAACCCCACCCGCCATGCGTGTATATGCACGTCTTGAGCGGTTCGGTACGGGAAAGGTAGAACAGATAGCCGTTGCGGAGCAGGATGCCCACGAACACCGAGCCGACCTCGATGTCGGCGATCTCGTCAAAACGTATCTTCCCGTCATTGTATAATACTGCCGTGCCATCCGCATCGGGAATGACGAACAGATCGTCTTCCATGACAATCCCGTGCAACTCGATTAGCGACCCCAGGCATTCACTCGCCGATACCCGGTCGTAATCACCCTTTACCTCATTTGTCGATTTCGTTTCCATATCGCTTTTCTTTAGGTTCAGACAAATACCATACGAAAAAGGCGTGAGAATACGTTAAATACCGGCATTGAGGTACAGCCAAGCACCCATCCACTCGATAGATAATTTCTCCCCACGCCGCTATCGCATACGCTTGACGCATATAGACACGACGATGAAGAAGAGAACTACCCATTATTTTGCGAGCGGATTAAAATTTGGCTGTTTTCAATGCCCCACCATAATGTGTTCCTTCCGTATGTAAATCGCCCGGCGGCACGCCGCCGGAGGATTCGATTGCAAATATAACGATTTCATTCGGGTATCGGCGACAACACGTGCGATTTTTAACAACCTTCCTGCCAAAGAACTACCCGCCGTCCTACAATTTCGGCCCCCGGGCGGGTTTGCGGGGCGCGACCTTCGGCTGCGCCTTCTTCTCCCTGGGCGGTTCGACGATCCGCAGTTTGAGTTTCTCCGTCTTACGGTCGTAACGCACCTCGCAGCAGTCAATCTCACCCGCAACCGACGTCCACACGTTGTTCACACGCACCGCGCCGCCCGAGTAGAGGGTCTTGTATTGTTCGTATTCGAGCGGCTGCCGCAATTTCGCGTCCACCTGACGGTGGAACGAGTAGATATTACGTCCCTTTGCTATTTCGTCGGGAACGTAAACCCGCAACTCGGGATGGGCGGCCTCGGCATAGAGGCACAGATCCGCCGTGCGAAGCTCCCTCGGAACCCACTGGATCATCCTCGGGTCGCCCCGCACGGCCGTATCGGCCACGAGCGGCGTGATGGCCCTCTGGGGAATGTCGTACAGCACCCCCGCATCCTTGCGAACGGCTCCAACGCCACCTCCTCCGTTACAAGCCGGCGGTTCAGGTGCAGGACACTCATCAACCGGTGTATCTGCTGCGGGTCGTCCTGCTCGCGGAACACCTGCAAGACCAGGGCGGGGTCGCTCAACGCGCTGATAACCGAGAAATCGGTTTTGTCCTTCCCGTAGGTACGCTCGAAAGCCTCCCGGCTCATCTCCGGCGTCCGGGCTTCGCGGGGGACGCCTTTCAGGTTTTGCGGGTTCTCCCGCACCAGGCTCATGTATAGATCCGGGCTTTTCATGCTCTCGGGCAGGTGGGCGATGGCATAGGGACTGCGCCGTATGGCTCCATGCACAACTCCGGCGTTTTCCACTTCTCGGGGACATATTGCAGGTAGCTCCCGTCGTGCCCGACGGCCCGGCGGCACATCTCCTCGTTCTTGGCGTGGTCGGGAAGGTTGTAGAACAGCTCCGGCTCCAGGGCGAAAATTTCCCGGGCCACCCTCGGCGTGAGGAACCAGGGTTCATGTTCTCCAAAAAATCGAAGGTCTTATCGTAATTCGTGCAATAGAACCCCAACACTTTCAGGTGTATCTCCTCGAAGGGGATATAGCGGAGGACACGCAGGTCGTCGGTACGGGCCAACGCCCGGTTGCAGACCTCCGGCGTGAGCTGTTCGGGGTTGAAAAAGCGGATGGCCAGGGGATCGCGCTCCAGCGCCATCCCGCACAGACGGTCGGTTTTCAGATGTTTCGGAACGTACTCCAGTGCCAGGTAGTTCGAGGACACGGCGGCCTCGCAGACCCGTTCCGTGCGTAATTCCTCCGGCACTTCATGGAGCAGGATGCCGTCCCCGCTGACGGCACGCAGGCAGACTGCCTCCGTGCGCAGTTCCACCGGCACGAGCGAAAGGCAGGACGCGTCCATCCCCACGCCGTGAAGGGCCAGTTCCCCGGTCATGACCTCCGGGGCAATGGAGGCGAAAATCTCGAACTTGTCCACGAACGACATCCCGAATTTTTTCAGCCCTTCCAGGCATATATCGGGATACGGAATGTAAGGGAGTATCTTGTAATCGGCACTGTCCACCGCTTTCAACGCCGCACGGCATATTTGCGGCGTCCTCAATTCCCCGGGGACGGCCTCCAGCACCAGACCGTTGCGCTTCACGGCCGTCATGCACAGTTCGGGGGTCTTCAACCCCTCCGGAACGTAATACAGCGCGTAGCTGTTGCTATCGACGGCGGCACGGCACATTTTCGGTGTCTTCAGACGGTCAGGGACGAATTTCAGTGTTTCGCCCCGGTGGCCGGCCGCGGCAAGACAAAGTTCCGGCGTTTTCATCGCTTCGGGAACGAACTCGATGTTGAAAGCCGATTTCTTGATGGCGAAACGGCAGACTTCCGCCGTTTTCCGATCCTCGGGCAGCGTCTCGAAAAGGTTCTCGCGCCACGGGTTCTCGTACACCCCCGTATCGAGATAGGCTATATCTATTCTCTCTTGCTCTGTCATGGTTTTCAGTATTTATGGAAAGCGCCCGGGTGACGGGCGCTTCTCTTGGTTAGACATATTACGTTATCGTTCCGTTTCCTCCGTCCCGTTCTCGCTCTGGAACGTGAAGGAGGTCTTCACGACCTGACCCGTGTTGTCCTCGACATAGACGTCGATGGTCTGCTGGTCATCGCTGCGCGATGTGTAATAGAGGCGGAACACCTCACGGTCGAGCGGATAGCGGTCGTTGGGCAGGAACACCGTACCGTCGTCCATCCTCAACTCACCGCGCCCGTCGGGCTGGAAATAGCGGATCGTGTAACGCGCGCCGTCATATCTCCCCTCCCGCACGAGCGTGCAGCGGATTTCAGCGGTTTCACCAACGGAGATTCGCTTCTGAACGGGCATCGTTTCCAGAGAGAACGTGTACGCCTGCTGTATATCCAGCCCGTTGTCGCAGGATGCGCATAAAAGACCCAGGGCGGCGATCCAGACCGCCAGGGCCAATATCTTTTTCATCTTTTTCATGTCGCTTGCAAGTTTAATGGATTATGAATTTCACGCCCAGGCCGAACTGCGCGTGGAAATGTCCCGTTGTAGTGCCCCATAGGATACGCTCACGCCCCGTCAGCGAGAGGATAATCCTGTCGGTCAGGTACGCATCGACCTCCAGCGTGACGGCCCCGCCATAGAGGAAACGGTCGCGGTGGCGGAGCGTAGAGCCGTCATAGAGCCGCCTCTCGCCCCGGTTCACGCTCTCGTAACCGGCCAGCGCCGAGCCGCCGAGGTAGAAGAAAAAAGTCCTGGACGGGTCGGCGAGGAACTTGTAATAGTAACCTCCCTCGGCCGTGAACTGCGCCACCGGGATACGTTCCGACTTGTAGGGGTAATAACGGTTCAGGAACTCCGCGCCGAACACCCACTTGTCGGCATTCTTCGCGTAGCGGCTCATGGCCAGCCCGAACCAGTAGCCCGTTTCGCTGCGGCTGTCCCGGGTATAGAAGCCGTCGGCCATGCCTCCCCGTATTTCCAGCCCGCGCATGGCGGGCAGGGCACGCTGGGCGTGCGCCCCGTCCGAAAGGAGGAGGCATAACCCCAGCGTGAGAATGAATATCGCCCGTTTCATATCACTTTACCTTTAACTCGTTGATAACACGTGCGCGCACCAGGTCGCATTCTCCACCGTGAAAGTCTGGTGTCGCCCGCCTTGCTGCTCGTGCAGTTCCACGACCAGCTGCTTGTCGTCGGCCAGCGTGAACTTCGGGAGCGTGAAGACCATGCGCTCGGTACGCTTGCCGCCGATGACCTGCACGTTGTTGTACGCACGCACGGGCCATACGACCTGCTCCTGGATGGCCGTGCGTTTGGGCACCTTCTTGTCCGTAATCTTGAACGTCAGGTAGTCCACGTTGAAAGGCACGTTGGAGGAGTTTTTCAGTTGGAGGTGGAAATAAAGCAGGTCGTTATGCACGTAGATACCTTTGAGGAGGTATTGTACCCCGAAACGCTTGCAACCGATATGCTTGATCTCGCGGCGGTCATTCTTGTAAATGGACTGCATGATCAGTTTGACCAGCAGCGGAGATTCGCATCCCAACTCCTGCAAATAGATGTCCAGCGCATTATTGGGGCGGTTTACCGCTCCCCGCCATGCAGGAAGTCCGCCATCTCGACCGACAGTTTCACCGGCTCGTCGGCATACTTGACATTGAAGCTGTAATAGGCCCCGTCCTCGGTAATGACCGAAAGGTTGCTCTCGCGCGAGAAATCACGCAGGGCCGCCTTTACACGCAGCACGTTTTCCGTGCCGTCGGCTTTCGCCGCCAGAAGATCCGAAGACCCCAGATCGACGTAACGGATGGCCGAGGGGAAAATCACATGAACGGTCTTGCTGAACGTCACCTCCAGCGCGTAGGGCGGGATAACCCGGTTGAAGGTCAGCGGACGGGTAAGACCGTCGTACAAATCGCCCGTGGAGGGCTTTTCCTGCGCGTGGGCAGCGAACATGCACCCGATAAAAGCGAGTGCCAGAAGAATCTTTTTCATACTCGATAAATTTTTGATTGTTGATAAAAATGGATTTTTTCAGTGGTGTACGGAAGTACGTTGTTTGTACCCTTATTGAAGGGGCGGGAGCAGCAGGACGCTGTAACCGGCCTTGAGCGTGACCTTGACCGAGCGCATCTTCTTGCTCACGTATTGCGACACGCCCTGGATGGCGCTGCGGCCCAGGTCGGAGAGCAGTTGCGAACCGGCATCGTCCGTGATCGTGATACTGCTGCCCATGCCCGCGCCCATATTGGCGGCGATCTCCTTCACGGTATTGAGTTCTTCCGACCCCGGCACGGGAATACCCTCGTTGCCGTTCGTGTCATAGACCGACAGATCGACCGGAACGACCGCCCCGCCGTGCTGGACAGCGCTGACCTTGACCGTCAGCCGTTCGCCGTTGATCCTCGCCGCCCCCGTTACGGGCGTACCCGAGGGGATGAGCAGCTCTCCCGCCATCATCGGTTCCAGCAGCCGGAAAGTAACCTCCCCGCCATCGGTGAGCGTCACGGTTTGCTGCACGGCGGCACGGATACTGTTGCGCTCGGGCTCGCGAAGGTCGCTCCCCACCGTGTTGAAACCCCAGTTCCGGGGCTTGACGAACTCACGGGCGAAGACCGAATCGGGCAGCGGGGCGGCGAGCAGCGATACGATGTTACGGCGCACCTGGCGCACGGGCTGCACGGAAGCCTTGCCGGAAACGGAGGCTTTCTGACGCGGGGCTTCAGGGGCCTGACCGCCGTTCATGTAGCGGGCGGCGATCTCGTAGGACTTCTCCAGCAGCGCCACCTGCTCCTCCTGGGCCGTTTTCTGCGCCTGCTGTTCTTCCAGGCGGCGTTCCAGTTCCTCGATGCGGGCCTGCATCTCGCGCTCTTCCCCCGTTTCACCGGCGGTGTCCTCGTAGAAACTGCCTAACTGGCGGTTGATGTCGGCATAGGCGGCACGGGAAGTTCGGAAAGCTCCCGACGAACCGCCGGCAGAGCCGGAAGACTTATCCGGCACGGCAGCGGGCATGACGGGCTCTTCCTCCTCGTCCTCCATCCCGAACGCGAAATCCTGCAAGGAGCGCATCTTTTCCCGCTCCCTGCGCCGCATCTCCTCCTGCACGTAGGCATCACGCTTGTCCGAGAGGATACCCTCCGATTCCGGGGTCGCAGCTCCGTGTTGAAACCCGCCGAAGGCTCCTCCCGTTCTTTTTCGCCGGGGGAGAAGATCAGCCACATGCACCCGGCAAAGGCCAGGAAAAAGAGCGGGAAGACCACCATCTTCTTCCGCATCTGTATCTGCCGGGGCGTGAGTTCCTTTTTCCCCGCCTCCGGCTGTTTATTCTGTTTTTCGTTCGTCGTCATAATTGAAATCTTTTAGATGTTTTACACTGTCGGCCTCCTGCCGTTGTCTTAATTCCAGCTCCAGCCGCTCGATATGCCGTATCTGCATCCGTTCCCCGGCTCCCTTGCCGAAGCGTAGATGGAAGACACGGTAAAGTAGAGCGACAAGACGGAAAAGAACAAGAGCAGCGTGAGGATCACGATAATCCGCTTATCGGGCGAGAGCGCCCCGCAAGCGCGGCGCAGGTGGTCTTCGACCCACTCCCCGAAAGCCTTTATTCTCTTCTTTGCCATAGCCTTATCTTTTTAATGTACGTAAATCGCGGTTCTCCAGAATCTCGAATTTCTCCATGATGAAACCCTGCGGGTTATTGTCCGAACGCCCCGAGTTGATCAGCTCGCAGCGCGTGACCAGCGAACGCTCGGTGATGTTGCTCTCGCGGACAATCATTTGCCGGGCATAGGTCATGGCCCGGTAGGGATAGGCGTTGAAGTCGCACACCACGGAGTCCACCTCGATACGCTGGCTGATGTTCCCCGACACCACACGGTTGTAGTAACCTTTCTCCTGCATGTCCTGGTAATAGGCGAAGGCGCTCTTATCGACCAGGAACAGCGCGCGGTTGATGTTGCTCTCGATGGCCGCACGGTCGGGCGAGAGGGTGAAGAACAACTCGTGAAAACGCCGGATATGTTCGCGCGCCTCCACGGGGCGGTTCTGGCTCAAATCCTGCGAGAGCGCCAGCATCAGCGACTTGCCCCCGTCCAGGACGTAGATCTTCTCGCGCTGCTTTTCGGCGAAACGGAAGCTCGCGACCACGCTGAACACGGATACCAGCGCGCACAGGCAGAGGAACACGATACCGAAAAGCCGAATCTGCCTGAAACTTGTTTCGATGTTTTTTAATGACTTGAATTCCATTGTCCAAATTGTTATGAATGATTATTGTTACCTTGTGTTGCCAGGTTGCGCCCGTTGGGGGCACTGCCCGAAGCCGGGCCACCGCCGCGACGCCCGAACGTGCGGCCGATCATGTTGCCGGCGATACCGCCAGCGACACCCGTGGCGAATGCCCCGGCCTTGTTGATACCGCCCATAGCCCCGCCGCTCCGCCCGACTGGATCACCCACTCGGCAACGGTGGGGATCGTGAAATAGCCTATGATACCTATAATCAAAAAGATAATATAGACACCGCTGCCGCTGTCGGGAATGTAGTTGGGGTCTTGCAGGGCCAGGACGTCCGCCTGGAGCATCAACGTCTGGATCTTGGCCAGCACCGCGGAGAACAGGTCGGCGATGGGAAGCCAAAGGTACACGCTGATATAGCGGGAAATCCAGCTCGCGAGCGTCGAGTGAAAGCCGTCGTAAATGGAGAGGGCGAACGACAAGGGCCCCAGAATCGACAGCACGACTAAAAAGAATGTCCGCAGCGTGTCGATAGTAAGCCCCGCGGCGTTGAACAACAACTCGAAAAAGTCCCGGACAAGCTGCCGGAAACCGGCCTTGATGTCGTACCACGTGCGTTCGGCCCACATGCTGATAATCTCGCCCAAGTCCGTGATACCCATATCCGCAAGCCGTTGTTCATACACCTCGTCGTCCACTAACCAAGCCTTGCCCTCGCGCCTGCGGGCCTCGGCTTCCAAATCGTCCTTCTGTTGCTGGTATGCCTGCAAATCCAATGTCTGCCCCTCCAGTATGGCGTGCGTGCCCTGCACCACGGGCGACATCACGGCGTTGATCGTCCCCAGAACCACGGTGGGAAAGAACATCACGCACAAGCCGATGGCGAAAGGCCGCAGGAGCGGGAACACGTCGATAGGCTCCGCGCTGGCCAGTGCCTTCCATACCCGGTAAGCCACGTAAAAGAGCGCACCCAGGCCGGCGATACCTTTCGCCACCCCGATCATGTCGCCGCATAGCGGCATCATCTCCTGATACAGGTTCCGGAGAACCTGGTGTAAATTGTCGAAATCCATGACTGCCTCCGTTTTCAGGTTACCAATATCTGTCGTTCGGGTTCCCGTAAAGTGCCAGCACCCGGTGCGCGTCGCCCTTTTCGCGGCTGCGGATGAAGGACACGGAGATGGTCTTGCGCGTGTAATAGCGCGTGAGGTTGCGGTACTCCAGCATCTTCGTGTAAACCTGATCCACCACGTCCATCCGCTCCTTGTCCGAGAGCGAGAGGCCGTTGCCGCCGGTTATGACCGTCTTGAGTTCCGTCACCAGCGCGCCGCCCTCCTCCAGCAGCCGGGCGTAACCCGCCGAGATCGCCGCCAGCTCGTCCACCGTGAAGTTCGGGTCTGAAACCATACGGTTGAATCCCGAGGTGTAGATTTCCGTGATCTCGCTGACCATTTCGAGCGTCAGCTTCACCTTCCGGGCATCCTTGATGATGTTATGCACCGATTTGAGGGCGTCGTAGTAAGCCTTGCTCTGGTTATAAATCTTGATACTCTCTTGCAGCGACTTGACCATGTTGGTCGCCGTGGTCGAGCTTTGAACCGCGCTCTTGATGTTCTGAACGAGGTTCGACGGGTCGATGACCGTCCACTGCGCTTTTGCCTGGTACGTGAAGCAAAGAAGCCCCACGAACAGCGTTAAAATCAATCGTTTCATCCTTTTCATTATTTAATTCGTGAATACTTGGGCGGTCATTCCGACGCCCGGTAATAATCCCCGTAGGCGGAGAGCTGGAGCACCTCGCGCCCCGCATCGTAGGCCAGGGCGACATACCCGTAGAGGTCGAAGTAACGGATACCTCCCCAATACTTCCTCACGGGACGGGAGAAGCGTGTCCCGTCCTTGTAGGACACCTCCACGTAAAAACCGCCGCCCCGCGTCCCGGGTTGCGGTAGATGCGAACCCGGGGAGAACCCGAGCGGCTTTCCCACTCGCCCGCCACCTCGTACAGCGCGAAGTCCAAACGCGCCGCCGTGGGGTCTGATCCGATACACTTGCGATACATGGCCTGCCCTCTTTAACGTTTGCCCTCGGCGAGCTGCCTGATCGCCAGTTCCATATCACCGCCCAGCTCGCCGGCAAGCCGCTGTACCTCCACTTTCTCCGTTTCCTCGGTCGTGTAGGCAGGTACTCCGGGACGCTGACCTCCGTGGCATAGACCGCCGACTGAACGCCGCCCAGACCGATCCAGACCTCCTTGTATTTACGGGAAGGGTCGTTGGACTGGTTAATCGAGAGAATCTGCGCCTTCTCCTTGTCGGTCAGCCCCAACAAGGACTGAATCGCGTTGAAACGGTTCATGAATTTGCGCTGGTCGAGCAGGATCTTGCAGTCCGAGTTGTTGATGATCGCCTCCTTGACCACCGGGCTGGAAATGATGTCCTCGACCTCCTGCGTCACAACGATGGCCTCACCGTAGTATTTGCGGACGGTTTTATACATATAACGCAGATATTCAGCCATATTGGCCGTAGAGAGCGCCTTCCAGGCCTCCTCGACGATGAGCTGTTTGCGTACCCCCTTGAGCCGTCTCATCTTGTTTATGAAAGCCTCCATGATGATAATGGTGACCACGGGAAAAAGCTCCTTGTTTTCCTTGATGGAATCCACCTCGAAGACCACGAAGCGCTTCGAGAGCAGGTCGATGTTGGCCCGGGAGTTCAGAAGGAAGTCGTAGCGTCCGCCCTTATAATACTGCCGCAGGGTGATGAGCATGTTGTCGATGTTGAAATCCTCGCGGCTGACCCGGATCTCCCGCTCCTCCAGCTCACGGCGGTAGTCGTCTCGCAGGTACTCGTAGAAACTGTCAAAACACGGCACGATATTCCGGTCGGCGCGGATACGCTCGATATAGGCGTTCACGGCACTGCCCAGCTCGCCGCTCTCGGTCTTCGTGATCTTGTCGTCCTCGGTTTTCCAGAGTGTCAGCAGCAGCGTCTTGATGCTGTCCTTCTTCTCCACGTCGAAATAGTAGTCGTCGGTGTAGAACGGGTTGAAACTGATGGGATGTTCCTCGGTATAGGTAAAATACACGCCGTCCTCACCTTTGGTCTTACGCCGGATCAGCTCGCAAAGACCCTGGTAGCTGTTACCGGTATCCACCAGCACGACATGCGTGCCCTGCTCCCAGTATTGGCGGACTAAATGATTCATAAAGAATGACTTGCCTGACCCCGAGCCGCCTAACACGAATTTATTCCTATTCGTAATGATCCCTTTTTTCATCGGTTCGTCCGAGATGTCCAGGTGCAGGGGCCTGCCGCTTACGCGGTCGCACAGCTTGATGCCGAAAGGGCTGGACGAGGATTTATAGTTGGTTTCCTCCGTGAAGAAACAGACTGCGGGCTCGATGAACGTGTAGAACGATTCCTCGGCGGGGAAATCCCCCGCGTTGCCCGGCATACCCGCCCAGTAGAGCGTGGCGGCGTCCACGGTGTTGTGGCGCGGGCGGCACTCCATCAGAGCGAGCTGGCTGCCCACATCATTGCGGATATGCCGGAGCTCCTGCACGTCGTCCGACCAGGCCAGCACGTTGAAATGGGCCCGGACGGATTGAAGACCGAACGAGTGCGCCTCGTTGAGATACTGGTCGATGTCGAGTAGGTCAGCCCCTTACGGGAGCTTTCCCCTCTAAGAACCGTACGTGAGAGTTTCCCCTCATACGGCTCAAGCAATTCAAAACTTTTATTTGTAACTAAAAGCCGGCTCATAGTAACTTCCATTTATTTCTGTTAGTAATTCGGCTGCAATGATCATGTATTAGGACTTTCGCCTTTCTACTGCTCCCTGTCATTTCAGTAATTTTCCAGGGAGTTTCCCGTGTGATGTGCTTGCCACACACAGGGCAACATTGCATTTGCTGATTCCACAGGCGATAGATATATTGCTTGCCGTCTAAGTGTGCAAGCATTCTTCGGGTCTTGTATTGATCGAAGAAATCTTTCCAATCGGCATCATATGGGTTGGCCTCACTGCGGATTTTGATATGTCGCTTTATTTTCGTATCCGACAATCTCACAAGAGTGTGGTATTTATCCACTTTCCTGTTTTCAAGCGGTACGGCAAAAGTCCAGCTTCTACCTCTTACAGTGTGATAATACTTGTTGGCAATCCATCGTTTACCTTTTTTGGGATGTCTTCTGCGAGACCATCGCCATAGTTTGTTGAAAATTTGTGCATCTGTTTTACGGAAAGTTTCCGATGCAGAACACCCCTTGTAGTAGTTCGCCCATCCTCTAATGACTGGGTTTAGCAATCGTATCAAAGATTGTTGCTTAGAAGACTTGTTCTTGTCCACTATTTCACGAACCTTATCTAAAAATCTCTTTCGACTCTTCTTGGATGGTTTTGTGATAAACTTGCCTTTATATTTTCTGATATTGAACCCAAGAAAATCAAACCCTTCTTCTATATGAGTTATCTTAGTCTTTTCTTCTGATAAGGTAAGCCCTCTTGCTTGAAGAAACTCAATGACTAATGGTTTAACATGGTTCTCCAACAACTCCTTACTCTCTCCTGTGATAATAAAATCATCCGCGTAGCGAACAAGATTTATCATAGGAGTATAGTAATTTTTCTTCGAGCGGTTTATCGGAAAGCTATCGGCAAGCAGTTTTTCCAGTCCGTCCAAAGTCATATTTGCAAGAGTTGGGGAGATGATGCCGCCTTGAGGAGTTCCCTCCTCTGTCGGAAAAAGTTGCTTGTTGAAAATAAATCCACTTTTCAACCATTTACGGAGCAAAACTTTATCCATAGGGATATTGTCAAGCAACCATTCATGACTGATATGGTCGAAACAACCTTTGATATCACCTTCTAAGATCCATTGTGGGGATGTCGTCCTTGCCAGGTCATTGAAGCATTGTTGAACGGCATCTGCCGTGCTCCTTTCTTTTCTGAAACCATAAGAATTGGCATCAGCCGTTGTTTCAGCTACGGGAGCCAGTGCCATCAGATACAATGCCTGCATAGCCCGGTCTTTCATAGTTGGTATACCCAATGGTCTTAATTTCCCGTTACTCTTTCTGATATGTACTCGTCTCAGAGGTTGGGGTGTATAACCTCTCCTTTTCAGTTCGGTTATTGCACACACTTTAGCATCTGGCGTTTTCCATGTTACCATATCGACGCCAGCCGTTTTACTCCCATTATTGGAAGTTACACGTCTTACCGCTAATGCTTTAGCGTAAAACGAGTGGGTCAGTGTCCACTGCAAGGCTTTGACCTTGTTGTGGCGACCCTCTTTTTGAGCCTTTACAATACGCGCTTGTAGCTTTTGAACCGCAGCTTCGCATTTGAGCCAATTTATACTGTCCCATTTGCTCTGCGTTTGGTCAGTCGATGCACACGATTTTTTAATTTCGTTCATTTGCTTTTCTCCTTTTAAAAGTTCTAAAAGTTTCTTGTAAAGAATCACCTACCGCAGAAGTCAGCCTGCTTTCGCAGCGGGATGATGTTTCAATCCCTATTCACCCCATTACAGGGTGGCATTCGCTTTTTCTGCAATCCTATACCCGCACTCCATTCGGCATTCCTTACGGTCTGCTTACCTGTCATTGGCAGGAGAAATACGGGCTTACTACGTTCCGTGCAAGTAACTTATAAGTGGGTTAGGTTCTGTCTATTACACCGGCAGTACTCTGTTCGTGTATTCCCAGAATGGAGAGGAATAACCGACTGCTTCCCTTTTGGGCTGAAGCCTATCAGTATCTTTGGCTTCTTCAACCTTACGACGTTTAGACGACAGTTCGCTTACGCTAACCATACCACCCAAGCCAAGCTCCCTGACTGTATGATACTAACAGCCATTGTCTTTCCCTCACGGTTCTGACTGCTCCTTTCGGAAGGGCTACCTTGTCTGGACAGCTTTGATACAGTATATTACTATTGGTGCATCTGTCCATAGGCTACCGTTGACGAAACAACGGGTTAAATCTAAGTTTAACAATTACTTACACAGCGACGTATCGCACCCACTCCTTGTTTATCTGGTTCCCGCGGGAGTAGCGGGAAAGGGACTGCATGTTACGCGCACGTTTCTCGAACATACGCAGGTTTTCGTCGCTGTCTTCCAGGAACACGTACTGGTTGTAAAGGTGGTCGCAGGAAAGCAGAAGCCCCACGGGGGCCGCGAACGAGAGCAGGCAGTCCGAACGGTCGGTGGAAAGACGCTCGTAACGGGTGTCCGTACCCACGCGCCCCGGCAGGTCTTCCGTGTCCGAGAGCGTGTGCAGGCACACCCGTTTGTTACCCACGCGCAGAACCTCGGCCCCCAGCTCGATGTCCTGAAGAGAAGTCGTCTCCGAGAGCGAGAGGGAAAAGTACCGCTCCAGCAGGCCCGGACAATCCGCCGTACCCGTGATCTCGTCCCCCGTGAGGCGGACAAGGGTCAGGAAACCCGAATCGTTCAGAATACGCTCGAACTGTTCCGCCGCCTCCAGGAATTTTGTCGCCGATTCCCGGTTTACCTCTTTGGGAATGATGTTGCCCCGGCAGAGGGTCGAGAAGTCTGAACGCATGTGCATACGCTCCCTCGTCGTTTTCGTCAGGTAGAGGAAGCAGGCGTGGGTCAGGAACGGACGCTCGTTGAAATGCCGCTCGTAACTGCGGGAGAGGAAACTCATGTCCCCCTCGCCCGTGGCCGGGCGGTAACGCTCGCGGATGAACCAGTCCTGCTTGTGTACCACGCTGTATTCGGGCAAGACCTTCAGGGCCTTGCACCAGGCGGCGTGGATCGCCTCGTACTCGGCGGACGTGACGGTGAACAGCTCCGGGAGTTCGACCCGATAGACGACCGTTATGTCCGCGTCCTTGCTGATGATACAACCGCCTTCCACGGCCAGGAGCGGGAACTTGCTTTCCAGCGTGGTGGCTTTCAAGAGGTTTCTCATACGCGGCCCCCCTTTCTTTTCAGCAACCGGCGCAGGGACTTGCGGTTGAGCAGGTAGCGGGGATGCCGGCGCGCGGCGAGCAGCTTCATCAGCCCGTGTTCCCCGTAACGGGTGTTCAGGCGGAAGGTAAGCCAGACCAGCACCGAAGCCGCCGCAACGCCGAAAGCGATACATACCCACTGATCGACCCCTGCCATGTAGAGGATGACGAACACCACGAAGACGGCCAGCAGGCCGCCCGCGAAGATGAAGAGGTACTGCGCCTTCAGGCCCCGGAACTCCACGCTCTTGCCGATTCCCTTGTTGATTCCATATTCCATAATTATTTGCATGACAGGTTGGACTACAAGAAGAAAGAGCGTAGGATCGTCGCGGCGACAATCAGGAAAATACACGCGCCGAACCAGCTCGCGGCGGTCTTCGACGTGTCGGGGTCGCCGCTCGAAAACTTGTTATAGACCTTGATGCCCCCGATAAGGCCGACCACAGCCCCCACAGCGTACACGAGTTTCGTGCCGGGGTCGAAGTAGCTGGTTACCATGTTGGTAGCTCCGTAATGCCGGCGATGCCGTTGCCCTGCGCGAAAGCGGAGGAGATGGCGGCAAAGAGAAATGCCGCCGGAAGAAGAATCTTGTTCTTTCTCATAACTCGATAATGTTTGAATTGTGGCGCGGGGATGGATAGGCCCCGCACCGGGTTAAACTTCTTGATTCGGATTTTTTCAGTGGTTCGAGGATAGCCTCACGCGCTACCCGTAGTCTTTTTCTTTCATCGTGATGTCATTATGGGGTTAAACAAACTCACGGACGTCGAAACCCGTGGGAACCGAACCCTGCGGAGATGGGCTTTCCGCAGACCTCTCGGACATACGCCGGTGAAAGGCCGAGAGGTAGGTGTCGATCAGGGATTTTACCCTGTCGTTCCCGTCGGGGCGGCCCGAAACGATGACCTCGAACATGTCGGTCTGTTTCAGGCCCAGGAGGACACGTCCCGTTTCCTCCCTTTGCTCGTCTGTTGAAGGTGGATCGTGTACCACGTGGCGGTAGCTTCGCCCATCTGTTCAAAACTAACCCCCTGGGCAAGCGAGCGGCCCAAAAGGGGCAGCTCTTCGGTGTCGTCTTCATCCTCGTCATAATCCGGCTCCTCCGCGTCCGCATCCGGGAAAGATTCATCGTACAGCGGAAAGTCGATTTCCAGAGGTTCGTTAGGCTCCCCCTCGGGAGCGACACCGAACACTTCATCCAGGTCTTCCGGCGGAATCTGCCGGGGGTGTTCGGGTACATTCGTGGGCACAAATATATCGGCTTTTTCCGTAACTTTTTCAGTTTCAGATTCTACGGCAGCTTGTGGCCGGGAGTGGCGCGGGTCGAGGACAAAGCGGCTCCTGCCGATGATCTCCTGCCGGCAGGGAGTGTCTTCGGCAACGATCCCGTCTGCCGGTTCGTTGCGTTCCATCCGCCGCAGGCGGAAAAACGCCCACAAGGCATACCCCACGGCAAAGAGGGGCAGCAGCCACAACGCCCCGTTCATCGCTCCTCCGCTTTGGGTTGCCGGGAGGCCACGGCCTCACGCTCCTCGAAAAGCCGCTCGATGGTTTCCCGGTTATCGTCCAGGTGCGCCTTGAGAACCTTGTCCACGTAGGCCGTGATCGTCACGTCGCCACGACCGATGACACGGGTGATCTCGCGGATACGCTCGTGATACGACGGACGTATCTTCACGTGCTTGTTACCGGCGAAAGGCAGCCGCAGCAGGCAGATGTAACGGGCCAGGTACTCGGCCTCGGGGGTGGGGACAGTCCCCACGGCGACCTCCCCCGAAGGGCCGTCGGGGACGATAAGGGTTTTCATCCTGCGCCGGTAGCGGCACACGCGGAAGATGAAGGGTACGGCGACGCAAAGGACGGCCGCCAGGATAACAGATAAAATAATTGCTTTGTCTGACATGATGGATTGTTTTTAATAGGTTGTAAATATTGGGTTCATAACTAAAAAATATCGGAGTTCCGTTTCTTGTAGAGTTCCGAAATTTCCTCCTGATAGGTCGCGAAATGCTGCTCCAGCACATTGTCCAGGTAGCTATACAGCGAGAGTTCGTTCTTACCGATAACCTGCACTATCCGGGTTATACGCTCGTGAAACTCCTTGCGGATATACACCGTTTTGCCGCTTCGGGTATTGGAGGGGGCGTTCCGGATAAAAAGACGCTCGTAATCCTGGCCTTTCCCTCTTCGGCGTCGTCCCTCCTCTTTCGTAGCCGGCGAGGCGGCGGCCTCGCCGGACGGTTCCGATAGAGCCGATGCCTCCTCCTCTTTTTCCGGCGTGTAAGGATGTAATGGCCGGTTTCGGCTTTTGGCCTGGCTGATGATGAAGGAAGCGTCCAAACCGTCGTCATGTTCTTTTCCGCTCATAAGATCCTACTTTAACAGTTCGATCAATTCATCCACGAGTTTATCCAGGTTGCTGCCCCGGATCAAAGAACGGTCTGCCGGGAAGAGCGTGGAGCGGAAGACAGAGCGACGGCTGGCGTTCTGCTCACGACGAAAACGCTTGGTGTCAGGCAGGAAGGTCTTCAGGACAGGAAGCTCCAGCTCTTTCATTACCGCCTCGTAAACCTGATATAATTCTGTCTTTTCACGTCCGTCCACCATGTTCCATAGCATATACAGCCCTTTCATCCGGGACTTCTCGCGGCCCATGATATGCTCCTTTACCACAACCGCGTAATTCAGGGTGCTTTCCATGACAACCCGGTCGGCACTGATCGGGGCGAGAGATAATCCATTCCGGCCAGGGAATGAATCAGATCCTCGTTATTGATCGTACCGGGAAGGTCGAAGAACACATAATCGAAATCACCTTGCGGCAGGAGGTAGTCGGCATCGGCCAACGCCTCTTTCGTGTTGCTTTCCACGACAGGATAGGCTTTCTTTTGAAGCCGGGTGAATTGTTCGTAAGCTAACCTCTTGTAATGTTCGTCTTCGAGGGCAAGCTTCAGGTCACGTTCCCGCATCTCCACGATGGAGTGTTGGGATAATCGCAGTCGATGACCGCGACATTGAAACCCTTTACATAGTGCAGGTAAGAGGCTGCCAGCACCGTGAGGGTGGTTTTGCCCGCTCCGCCTTTCTGGGTGGAGAAGGCCACGAATTTCGTTTTCTCTTTCATTGTTCCATGCGTTTTTAGTTATACAATCGGGTAATCGTTCATCTCTTCACGTATCCGGGCAAGTGACGGCATGAGATTTTATGCAGGTATGCCGGCACGCATATATGCTGGTGCGCTGGCAGGCTGTTACGCCGGTATGCCGGTGCATGGGCGCGTGTCCGATTTTATACTCATGCGCAACCGCATTTGCTTATCCGGACAAAGACCCGCTTTTTCCTCTGCACACGGTGTTTTCTGCATCCGTCCGCACGTGTGCGGACAGGAGGATGTGTCATTGCCCGTATCCGTTCTCACGTGCAAAGTAAACCCTTAAAAACACGGGTTGTATGCTCTTTTTCCGCTATGGCCGCGTGTGGCGTCAAAGTGGACGCAAGTGGCATAATCGCTTGTGGTACAAGCGATTGAATAGGTCGGTATCTTTGCCTCGTGAACGATCCCGACGCTAATGAAGCCGTCCTTGCCCCGTTTTACGGCGGCTCTTTCAATGTTCTGTCCGCGAGCGGGCAGAAGGTATTTGCAAAGGGCAAATAGCAAGCTGTGTTTTCTGCTGCACGATTCTCGTTTTGCAGCAGAAAACAGCTTGCCCGCAAGGGGGAGAAAGCACCTCCGGAGTCGGTGCTTTTCAGAAAGGCGGCAAGCGCGAAGGGATCGGAATTTTCAGGAACCGGTGGGGCCCTGGCCTCTCCTTAAAATTTCGATGCGATGGAAAAGAACAGAAAGCCCCGAGGGGGCAAAGGGGGACGACCCGCGAAAAACGACCCGGCCGTTTACCGCTTTTCGGTAAACTTTTCAGCCGTGGAACATGCCCGTTTCCTCGACCTTTACGAGCAGTCCGGGCTATTGTCCAAAGCCGCTTTTATCAAAGCGAGAGTGTTCAACGAGGCGTTCCGGGTGGTAAAGACCGACCGGGGAACGCTCGAATACGTGGCGAAGCTGACCGCTTTCCACGCCCAATTCCGTGCCGTGGGAACGAATTACAACCAGGTGGTGAAGGAGCTGCACGCGCATTTTTCCGAGAAGAAAACACTCGCGCTGCTCTATAAACTGGAGAGAGCGACACGTGAACTGGCGGCCGTCGGGCAGCAGGTCGTGTCGCTCTCCGAAGAGTTCAAACAACGATGGTAGCCAATATCACCACCGGAAAAGACGTGTACGGCGCGCTGGCGTACAACCAGGAGAAAGTCGATCGGGGCGACGGGAAGGTACTGCTGACCCACATCGTGAGGGAGCCGGCGGATGGGCGCTTCAACGTGGCCGCGACGGCAGAAGACCTCCTGCGCTGGATGCCCTCGCACTACCGGACGGAAAAACCCGTCGTGCACGTGTCGCTCAACCCGGCTCCCGAAGACCGCCTCGACGACGGGCAACTCGCGGAGATAGCCGGGGCCTACATGGAGCGCATGGGTTGGGGAGGACAACCTTATATCGTATTCAAGCATACCGACATCGGACGGGAGCATATCCATATCGTGTCGGTGCAGGTGGCCCAGGACGGGCGCAAGATAAACGACAGCAGGCGCAACGAACACAGCGTGGCCGTTACCGAGGAACTGGAACGGGAGTACGGACTGCATCCCGCCAAAGGGAGAAGGCGGGAGAAAGGGCAAGGGATCGTCCCCGCCGATTACACGCGGGGCGACCTGAAACGCCAGGTGGCAGCGGTAATAAAACCGGCCGTGGCGACATACCGCTTCCAGACCCTCGGCGAGTTCCGGGCATTGTTGTCCTTATATAATATAGGTATAGAGGAAGTCCGGGGAGAGCGGAACGGAACCCCCTACCGGGGATTGCTCTACACGCTGCTGGACGAGAACGGGGACAAGGCAGTGGCCGCGCCGCTCAAATCCTCACTGTTCGGTAAAGAGGTCGGGTATGACGGGCTGGAACGGCACATGGAGCGCAGCGCCGAACGGTTCGGGAAGGACGACACGAGGAGGCAAATCCGTGGCCGGGTCGATAAAGCGCTTCGGGGAGAACCCACGGAGGAAGAACTGCGCGAACGCCTGCGGGAAGCCCGAGTGGATCTCTACATACGACGCAACGAAAACGGCCGCATCGTGGGTGTGACCTTCATTGACCACGAAACACGGACGGTCGTGAACGGATCACGGCTGGGAAAGGCATACTCGGCCAACGCCTTCGAGCTGCGCTTCGGCGGGAAACGGAATCCCGGGGAAAACACGAGGGACTTGTCCCCGAAACAAGCGCCTGCCGGACGGGACGGGCAACGGAAGCGGAATACCTCACGACGGAGGAAAGTATAACATCTCAATTATCATTCATTTATTAAATTTTACGGTTATGCAACAGGAAGACGACCTTCGGGGTCTTGCAAAAACAATGGATTTCATGCGGGCATTGAGTATCTTGTTCGTGGTTATCAACATCTACTGGTTCTGTTACGGGCAGATACGGGAATGGGGAATCAATATCGGCGTGGTCGATAGGATTCTGCTGAACTTCGACCGCACCGCGGGGCTGTTCCGGAATATACTATGGACGAAACTTTTCGCCGTCGTGTTCCTCGCCCTTTCATGCCTCGGGACAAAAGGAGTAAAAGAGGAGAAAATTACCTGGCGGAAAATCACGGCATCGCTGGCCACGGGAGGCGTGCTGTTCTTCTTCAACTGGTGGCTGCTGGACTTGCCGCTGACGGCGATGGCGAACGCGGCTTTCTACATACTGACCCTATCGGCCGGGTATATCTGCCTCTTGATGGGCGGCGTGTGGATGTCCCGCCTGCTGAAGAACAATCTCATGGATGACCCTTTCAACAACGAGAACGAATCATTCCAGCAGGAAACACGCCTGATCGAGAACGAGTACTCCATAAATCTGCCGACGAAATTTTACTATAACAAACAGTGGAACAACGGGTTCGCCAATGTCGTAAACCCGCAAAGGGCTTGCATCTGCATGGGAAGCCCGGGCAGCGGGAAGAGTTATTGTGTTGTAAACCAGTTCATTAAACAGCAAATCGAAAAGGGCTATACCCAATACATCTATGACTACAAGTTTCCCGATCTTTCGGAAATCGCTTACAACCACCTGCTGAATCACCAGAAAGGTTACAAGAAAATCCCGACTTTCTACGTCATAAATTTCGACGACCCGCGCCGCTCGCACCGCTGTAACCCCATTCACCCGGACTTCATGACCGATATTTCGGACGCCTACGAGAGCGCCTATACCATCATGCTCAACCTGAACCGAAGCTGGGTGTGACCTGAAAAGTCACGTAATTGATTGTTAAACAGCAATGTATATTGCAAGATTTAACCGCTGTTCCGTCAGCGGTAGCCTACTATAAGGTGCATCTACCAGTGATGGGTTGTGCCAAGCTTAATAGGTACAAAG
>ENA-OQIO01000401-OQIO01000401.1-human-gut-metagenome-genome-assembly--contig:-NODE-401-length-23519-cov-1.996452_pt1 | contig 23519 bp, 32 predicted proteins | sample MGYA00242573_ERZ504737 | MGnify/ENA primary metagenome ERZ504737 (study PRJEB26092, sample SAMD00036203) | human gut metagenome | host: Homo sapiens | study: EMG produced TPA metagenomics assembly of...
AAAAATTTTAAAATGTTGTAAAACAACGGATTTCCCAAATCATATCTATTATACTAACGATACAGTAAAGAATATGAGATCAAGAAAAGGAGAATAGATATGATTCGTAGAATTATTGAAATTGATGAAGATAAATGTAATGGATGTGGACTGTGTGCAGATGCATGTCACGAAGATGCGATCGGGATAGTTGATGGAAAGGCAAAATTATTAAGAGATGATTATTGTGACGGCTTAGGAGACTGTCTGCCAAATTGTCCAACAGGAGCGATCAGTTTCGTAGAGCGTGAGGCAGCTGCGTATGACAGAGAAGCGGTAGAAGCAAACATGAAGAAGAAAGCTGAAATGACAGCAAAAGATAAAATAGAAGAAAAGTCGGTATTCCACGGGTGCCCTGGAACAAGAATGAAGATCATGGATCATAAGGCAGAAGAGGTAGCGACAGAGCAGACAGCAACTGTATCTTCTCAGCTGTCTCAGTGGCCGGTGCAGATTAAATTAGTACCTGTTAATGCCCCATATTTTAAGGATGCGAATCTATTGATCGCGGCAGATTGTACAGCTTATGCTTATGGAAATTTCATCAGAAATTTATCAAAAATAAAGTGACATTGATCGGCTGTCCAAAACTTGATGAAGGAGATTACAGTGAGAAACTGACACAGATCATTGCGAACAATGACATTAAGAGTGTAACGATCGTTAGAATGGAAGTTCCTTGTTGTGGCGGGCTGGAAAATGCGGCGAAGAAAGCGATTCAGGATTCCGGCAAATTCCTTCCATGGCAGGTTCACACAATTTCCATTGATGGAAAGATCTTAGAAGCATAAATTCATCATAAATACAGTTTGCGTATTAAGAAGATAGCGATGAAAGAGAGTTCCGAAAGACGACGGGATTCTCTTTTTTCTTGTATTCCAGCTTTTTGTATGATACACTAATTAATTGATATGTTATGAATACGAAATAAAAATATAAGATAGAAAGAGAAAGGAAATACAGTGTCATGGGATGGAATAAAATTACAATTGATACATTGACATCAGCAGAAGACATGATCAGTTATGAACTTACAGAACTTGGTGCAACTGGTGTGGAAGTTGAAGACCATGTATCATTGACAGAAGAAGAGATGAAAGTCATGTATGTGGATCTATTGCCAGATGATATCGCACCAGACGATGGAAAAGCAAAGATCAGCTGTTATTTTGATGAGAATGAAAATTTAGAGCACATTACAATGCAGATTCAGGCAATGCTTGAAAGACTTCGTGGATTTATGGATATCGGTGCTGGAACAATTTCATTTGATAAGACGAAAGAAGAAGACTGGGTCAATAACTGGAAGAAATTCTTTAAACCGATTCGTCTGGATGAACAGATCGTGATCAAACCAACATGGGAGACATTAGAAGATCAGACAGAAGATATGATTGTTGTAGAGATCGATCCGGGAACAGCATTTGGAACAGGTTCTCATGAGACAACAAAACTTTGTATTGAAGGAATGAAACCATATATTAAGGAAGATACAAAGATTTTGGATGTTGGATGCGGAAGTGGAATTTTGTCGATCATCGGACTGAAACTTGGGGCAGGGCATGCGGTTCTTACAGATATCGATCCACATGCGATCTCAGCTTCTGAGGAGAACTTTGAAGTAAACCATATCAGCAAAGATCAGTTTGAAGTATATCAGGGAAATGTTTTAGATGATAAAGAGTTTGCAGCATCCTTAGGATCAAAATGTTATCCGGTTGTTGTTGCTAATATTTTAGCAGATGTTATCTCACCACTGATCGAGATCGTAGATCAGTTTTTGGCAGAAGATGGTGTTTTTGTAATCTCTGGTATCATTGATACAAAAGAAAAAGAAATCGCAGACAAATTAAATGCATATGGATTTGATGTCATTGAGACAAGAAGAATGAAAGACTGGGTTTCTATGACAGCGAAGATGAGGTAAGAGATGTACCGTTTTTTTATAAAAGAAGAACAGATTCATGACGGAATGATCGAGATTTGTGGAAGTGATGTCAATCATATTAAGAACGTTCTCCGCATGAAAACAGGAGATAAGTTATTTAAGTAACGGATCAGATTTAGAATATGAATGCAGTCTTTTGGAATGGACGGACGATACGATCCTTGCGAAGATCGAAGATGTTCATGGCATGGAAACAGAACTCCCAGTAAAGATCACGTTGTATCAGGGACTGCCAAAAGGCGATAAGATGGAGATGATCGTTCAAAAAGCGGTGGAACTTGGAGTGGCAGAGATCGTTCCAGTTGCCATGAAACGTTGTGTTGTGAAACTTGATGCGAAGAAGGCAGCAAAGAAGGTAAGCCGTTGGAATACGATCGCATTAAGCGCAGCAAAACAGGCAAAACGAGGGATCATTCCAGAAGTTCGTGAAGTGAGAAATTTCAAAGATATTTTAGAAGAAGTACAAGATATAGAATTCATGCTTGTTCCATATGAAGAGGCAAAAGGGATGCAGGCATCCAAAGAACTGATCAGTCAGGCAAAAGGGAAGAAATCAATCGGGATCATCATCGGACCAGAAGGCGGTTTGAAAAGGAAGAGATCGAACAGCTTAAGGCAGCAGGCGGTCAGACAATGAGCCTTGGAAAGCGTATCTTAAGAACTGAGACAGCAGGAATGACAGTTTTATCTATTTTGATGTTTACGATAGAAGAATAGAGGGAGAAAGCGACATGATTTATTTTGATAATGCAGCGACAACCTGCGTATTTCCAGAAGTTGTAGAAGCAATGCAGGATGCAATGCAGGTCACATATGGGAATCCATCTGCAAAACATATGAAAGGTATTGAAGCAGAGAATAAAGTAAAAGCTGCACAAGAATTAATTGCGAAGACATTAAGAGCCAAACCCAAAGAAATCTTATTTACATCTGGGGGAACAGAATCAAACAATACAGCGATCATTGGAACAGCAATGGCAAATCGCCGCAAAGGAAAGCACATTATTACGACAAAGGTAGAACATGCTTCTGTATATGAACCAATGTATCATCTGGAAGAAGAAGGATATGAAGTGACATATCTTGATGTAGATTCAGAAGGAATCGTAGATCTTGATCAGTTAGAAGAAAGTATCCGAGAAGATACGATCCTTGTATCTTGCATGATGGTAAATAACGAGATTGGAGCCATTGAACCAATTGAAGAGATCGCAAAGATCATCAAAGCAAAGAATCCGAATACGATTTTCCATGTCGATGCGATTCAGGCATATGGAAAACTTCCGATCGTTCCAAAGAATATGGGAATTGACTTATTATCCACAAGTGGTCATAAGATCCATGGACCAAAAGGAATCGGATTTTTATATATCAAGGAAGGAACGAAGATCTCTCCGATCATTTTCGGAGGCGGACAGCAGAAAGGAATGCGTTCTGGAACGGAAAATGTACCAGGAATCGTAGGATTAGCTGTCGCATGTGAAAAGATGATCGGTAAAAACTATGAAAATGCTGAGAAGATCCGTGAAGTCAAAGAATATTTTCAGGAAAGGATCAAAGAGATTGAGGATATCAAAGACAATTCTGGAAAAGCACCACACGTGGCAAGCATCAGCTTTAAGAAGTTAAGAAGTGAAGTACTGTTACATGCCTTGGAAGACAGAGAAATCTATGTATCTTCAGGATCCGCATGTTCATCGAACAAAAAACAGGCAGTCAGTGGAACATTAAATGCGATCGCATTAAGTGATGAATTTAAAGATGGAACACTTCGTTTCAGTTTCTCAATTGAGAATACAAAAGAAGAAGTTGATGAAACGATCAAAGCATTAAAAGAATTAGTACCAATGCTTCGAAGATTTGTAAGAAAATAAAGACCACAAGAAAAGAAACAGTAAGAAAATAAAGGAGAATACTATGAAAGTAACCGCATTTTTGATCAAATACGGTGAGATTGCCATCAAAGGTAAGAACCGTTATATGTTTGAAGACGCATTAATGAAACAGATCCGCCATGCAATGGCACCCGTTGGGGATTTTAAAGTAAGAAAAGAATCTGGACGTATGTTTGTCGAAGCACAGGATGAGTTCGATTATGATGAAGCTGTGGAAGCACTGCAGAGAGTCTTTGGAATCGTTGGAATCTGTCCAATGGTCATCGAAGAAAATAAAGATATGGAACATTTGACAGAGACAGTTATCAAATTTATTGATGAACAGTATCCAGTCAAGGATTTTACATTCAAGGTTCATGCAAGAAGAGGAGATAAACAGTTCCCTCTGGATTCCATGGCAATCAATATGGAAATCGGTGGACAGTTACTAGATGCATTTGAAGGAATCAAAGTAGATGTGCACCATCCACAGGTAATGGTGAATATCGAAGTGAGAAAATATATCTATATCTATTCTCAGGAAATCAAAGGACCAGGTGGAATGCCAGTTGGAACCAATGGAAAAGCGATGCTTTTATTATCCGGAGGAATCGACAGTCCAGTTGCAGGATATATGATCGCAAAACGTGGAGTACACATCGATGCAACATATTTCCATGCACCACCATACACAAGCGAGAGAGCAAAACAGAAGGTTATAGATCTTGCGAAGATCGTTGCAAAATATGCAGGACCGATCAATTTACATGTTGTAAACTTTACAGACATTCAGTTAGCGATCTATGAGAAATGCCCTCATGAAGAATTAACGATCATCATGAGAAGATATATGATGAAGATCGCGGAACATTTTGCAAATGAAGGTGGAAGCCTTGCACTGATCACTGGTGAAAGTATCGGACAGGTAGCAAGCCAGACGATCCATAACCTTGCGATCACAAATGAAGTATGTAATATGCCAGTATTCAGACCATGTATCGGTATGGATAAACAGGAGATCGTAGATATTGCAGAGAAGATCGGAACATTTGAGACATCCATTCAGCCATTTGAAGACTGCTGTACGATCTTTGTTGCAAAACATCCAGTTACAAAGGGTAATTTAAAGAGAATTAAGAAATCAGAAGAACATCTGGAAGATGTGATTGATGATTTAATGAAAGAAGCCATTGATTCTACAGAGATCATTCATGTAAAATAAATGGCTGAAGCTGAGACAGTATAACAGAAGCCTCATCAGAATCAAACGAAAGCTCTAAAGGCTTCGAAAGATCGAGGCTTAGCATACTCATCAGTGATCTGGCATCCACGACATAGTCATTGGCAACGATCTCAAACGTGCCAGAGTGCTTGTCAAGGATGTCGACAAACGAGTATAGGTCTTTGATGGAATTTAGTTTGATCAATGCATCATACATGGGATAATACTCCTTCCAATTAACAAGGATAGTGTACTCGTATTTGCCATAAAAGTCAACAAGAAAGGAATCGTATGAATTACAAGGAAAAAGAGCGGCCATCGTAACTCTTGGCTGCAAAGTAAATCAATATGAAACGGACGCCATGTATGGGATGCTTAAGGAAGCAGGTGTTACGATGGTCGATCCGAAAGAAGCGGCAGATATCTACATTGTGAATACATGTTCTGTGACAAATATGGCAGAACGTAAATCAAGACAGGTGCTTCACCGCGCAAAGAAGAAGAATCCAGACGTTGTTGTAGTAGCAGTTGGATGTTATGCTCAAGTTGGAAAAGAAGAATTATCAAAAGATACAAATATTGATCTGATCATTGGGAATAATAAAAAGAAAGACTTGATCCATATTTTAGAAGAGCATATGGGAGAGAAGGAATCAGCCGCAGAATCGATCGAAGTTATTGATATTGCGCATGATCAGGAATATGAATCTTTGCATGTAGAACAGTTAAAAGAACATACCAGAGCATATATTAAAGTACAAGATGGATGCAATCAGTTTTGTTCTTACTGCATTATCCCTTATGCAAGAGGAAGAGTCAGAAGCCGTAAGATGGAAGAAGTGTTAGAAGAGATCACGAATCTGACAAAACATGGATGTCAGGAATTTGTGATCACAGGAATTCATGTTACATCGTATGGAAAAGATTTGGGAGATGTTACACTGATCGATCTGTTAGAAGAGATTGCCAAGATCCCGGAAGTTAAGAGAATCCGTTTGGGATCTCTGGAACCTGGATTTATCACAAAGGATACATTGGACCGCCTTTCTAAGATGGAAAGTTTTTGCCCACATTTTCATCTGTCCCTGCAGAGTGGATGTGATTCTGTCTTAAAACGAATGAACCGTAAGTATACAACACAAGATATCAGAGAGAAATGTAAGGCAATTCGTGAACATTTCCAATATCCAGCATTGACAACAGATATTATCGTAGGTTTTCCAGGAGAGACAGAAGAAGAATTTGAAGAGACAAGAAAATTTTTAGAAGAGATCGATCTCTATGAAATGCATGTGTTCAAATATTCCATTCGAAAGGGAACGAAGGCAGCAGATATGAAGCCACAGATCAATGATCAGATTAAGGCAAAACGAAGTAATGTCTTATTAGAAATGTCAAAACAACACCAGAAGGAATTTGAGACAAAACAGTTAGGGATGGTCAAAGAAGTACTGATCGAAGAAAAGATGCATGGAAAAGATCATTATTATACAGGGCATACAAAGGAGTATATAAAAGTTGCACTTTACAGTGAAGAACCATTGGAAAATAAGATCGTGAAAGTAAAGCTAAGACAGATCTTAGATGATGGATATGTATTGGCAGAGTGTTAAACAGATGTGAAATTTTATGATTTCCATTGCTATTTCATACATTTTATATTAAAATGGTTAATAAATGAAAGGGACGTGATAATTATGGATAATAATCAAACACAACATTTTTCCGTTGTTAGAGAGGAACTGGATGTACACATGATCTTAGAGCGTGTATATGAGGCACTGCAGGAGAAAGGATATAACCCTGTCAATCAGATGGTAGGATATATTATGTCTGGAGATCCAACATACATTACCAGTCACAACAATGCAAGAAGCATCATCAATAAAGTCGAGCGTGACGATATCATTGAAGCACTGCTTGAGAACTATATTGAGACAAGATTAAAGTAGAGACCGTGGTATTATGAGAAGGATATTAGGGTTAGATTATGGGACGAAGACAGTCGGAGTGGCGTTAAGTGATGAGCTTCATATTACAGCACAGCCATTAGAGACGATTACAAGGAAAGATGCGAATAAGTTAAGAAAGACTTACGCAAGGATCGAAGAACTTGTGAAAGAATATAATGTTGAGAAGATTGTTTTAGGTCTCCCAAAGAATATGAATAATACAGTAGGTGAGCGCGGAGAAGATACTTTATCTTTCCGCGATGCCTTAGTGCGTCGTACAGGATTAGAAGTGATCTTGTGGGATGAGCGACTGACAACAGTAGCATCAGAGAAAGTTCTGATGGAAAGCGGTGTAAGACGCGAAAACAGAAAGAAAGTGATCGATCAGATCGCGGCGTCTATGATTTTACAGGGATATTTAGATTCCCTATAGGAGGAACAGACAATGAGCAAGAAAGACAGCAAGATTCTTTTTCTGGATGACGATGGACAGGAAATCGAATTTAATGTCATAGAACAGACAACGATCGCAGGTCAGACTTACCTTTTGGTAGAAGACTGCGAAGCATCGAGTGAAGATGAGAGCGTTGTATTGATCATGAAAGAAGTGCAGTTAGAGGATGACTATGTATCCTATGAGATCGTTGAGGACGATAAAGAACTGGATATGATCTCAGATATTTTTAACGCACTGTTAGATGGACTTGAAGTGAGTTTATAAAATATATAAGAGTGTTTAAAACAATGGATTGTCAGACCTACGTAGATATGGAGGAAGAAAGTTGAAAGACAATCAAGTAAGACAGCAGGCAAGACCAAAACGAAATAATTATTATGCAAATGATAACAAGAAATCATACAATAAGAATAATTATCAGGCAAGGGGAAGAAGACCAATGCCTAGAAGAAAGCCTAGCTCAGTAAAGATCATTCCACTTGGCGGACTCGGCCAGATTGGAATGAACATCACAGCATTTGAATGCAATAACCAGATTTTGATCGTGGACTGTGGACTTGCGTTCCCAGATGAGGATATGTTAGGAATTGATTAGTTATTCCAGATATCACATATTTAAAGGACAATGCAAGCAAGATTCGTGGACTGGTTATCACTCATGGTCATGAGGACCATATTGGAGCGATTCCTTATTTCGAGAAGGAATTGAACGTACCGATCTATGCGACAAAACTTACCATGGCATTGATCGAGAACAAATTAAAAGAGCACGGTATTTTAAATAACGTGGAGCGCCATGTTGTGACACATGGTGACAAAGTAAAACTTGGAATCTTTAATGTAGAATTTATTAAGACAAATCACAGTATTGCAGATGCAGCAGCACTTGCGATCACAACACCAGCAGGTGTGATCGTGCATACAGGTGACTTTAAGATCGACCATACGCCATTATTTGGGGAAGCGATCGATCTTGCAAGATTCGCAGAACTTGGAAGTAAGGGAGTTCTGGCATTGATGGCAGATAGTACGAATGTAGAACGACAAGGCTATACACCATCAGAGAAGAATGTAGGAAAACGTCTGGACAATCTGTTCGCAGAACATTTAAAAGGACGTATGATCATTGCAACATTTGCATCGAACGTGGATCGTGTACAGCATATCATTAATTCTGCACATAAGTACGGAAGAAAAGTTGCAGTAGAAGGGCGAAGCATGGTAAATATCATTGCGACAGCGTCCGAATTAGGATACATCAAGATTCCAAAGAACACATTAATAGAAACTGATCAGATTAAGAATTATCCTGACGATCAGATTGTTTTAATCACAACGGGAAGCCAGGGAGAGACAATGGCAGCATTATCCCGTATGGCAAACTCAACTCACAGAAAAGTATCCATCGTACCAAGTGATACGATCATATTCAGCTCAAGTCCAATTCCAGGAAATGAGAAGAACATTTCAAAGATCATGAATGAGCTGGCATTAAAAGGTGCACAGATCGTATTTGAAGATACACATGTTTCCGGTCATGCATGCCGTGAAGAATTAAGACTTATTTATGCACTGACGAAGCCGAAGTATGCAATCCCTGTTCATGGAGAATACCGTCATCTGATGCGTCATCGTGAACTTGCCATCGAGATGGGAATTCCAAAGGAGAATGCATTTGTATTGGCAGAAGGTGATGTTCTGGAGCTCAATAAGAGACAAGGAAAGATCGCTGGAAAAGTACAGGCAGGAGGAATCCTCGTTGATGGACTTGGTGTCGGAGATGTTGGTAACATCGTATTGAATGACCGTAAGTTACTGTCTCAGAATGGATTGATCATTGCAACAGTTACTCTGCAGAAACATGGCAATATGATCCTGGCAGGTCCAGATATCGTATCTCGTGGGTTTGTATATGTCAGAGAATCAGAATCTTTGATGGAAGGTGCAAGAGATGTTGCAAGAGATGCGGTAGAGGAATGCTTAGAACGTAATATCACAGACTGGGCAAGGATTAAGACGAAGATCAAAGACGAGCTTAGTAATTACATTTGGAAGAAGACAAAGCGTAATCCAATGATTCTGCCGATCATTACAGAGGTTTAAGATGAGTCTTTCAGAAGAGAAGAAGTTTTTTCATTCCGAAGGATGGCAACTGTTTTTTAGGACATTAAGCAGAGTATTTTTAATCTGTGCGATCTTCTGTATTTTCTATGGGGCGTATTTTGTGGCAGAACAGACATTTTCGAATCAGCCATATAATGCACAAAGCCATAAGAAAGTAACGGTCATTGTTACACAGAATGAGTCAGATGAGAAAGTTGCCGAAACCCTTGTTTCAAAGAAGCTGATCTATGGAAAGACTAGATTTGTGATCCGCAAATATTTCTCAAAATACAAAGATAAGTCATTTATTTCAGGGACATATGAATTTACACAGTCTCAGGGAATGGATGACATTATGGGTATTTTATGCGGAGATCATGTATCAGAGGAGATCATACAATGATAGTGGATTTAAATATCACAGAATATATCCGCTCATTGATGAAAGAAGAGAAGAACGATTTAAGCCATATTGAATCAGAGGCCAGAGTCAATCATGTTCCGATCGTCAAACCAGAGACGAAGGAACTCTTAAGACTCTGGTCCTTTTAAAGAAGCCGATGAAGATCTTAGAAGTCGGAGCAGCAGTGGGATTTTCTTCTCTTTATATGAACAGTTACCAGCCGGAAGGCGGAACGATCATCACGATTGAGCGAAATGAAAAAAGAATCAAGAAAGCAAAAGAGAACAATCAAAAATCAGGGAAAAGAAGAACAGATCACCTTACTAGAAGGAGATGCGATTGAGATCTTAAAAGGACTTGATGGAAGTTTTGACCTTATTTTGTAGATGCAGCCAAGGGACAGTATATTCATTTCCTTGATGATGTACTAAGACTTCTGGCACCAGAAGGTGTGCTGGTTTCAGATAACGTACTTCAAGACGGAGACGTTGCCAAATCACGTTATGCGATCGAGCGAAGAGACCGCACCATTCATAAACGAATGAGAGACTATTTATATACGATCAAGAATCACCCACAGTTAGAGACAACGATCCTTCCGGTAGGTGATGGCGTAGCAATCAGTATCAAGATGGGAGAAAGTAATGAGAGACGTTGAATTATTAATTCCGGCAAGTAACTTGGAAGTATTAAAAGTTGCTGTGTTATATGGAGCAGATGCCGTTTATATCGGTGGAGAGATGTATGGACTACGTGCCAAAGCAAAGAATTTTTCCATGGAAGATGTTAAAGAAGGAATTGAATTTGCACATAAACACGGAGTGAAAGTTATATCACTGCTAATATCGTGGCACACAACGAAGATTTAGAAGGAATCCGCAAATATTTTGAAGAATTAAAAGAGATCAAACCAGATGCACTGATCATCTCAGATCCTGGAGTTTTTATGATCGCAAAAGAAGTTTGTCCAGATATTGACCGCCACATCAGTACACAGGCAAACAGTACCAACTATGCAACATACAAGTCTGGTATGATCAGGGAGCGAGCCGTGTCGTATCTGCAAGAGAATTATCTCTGGAAGAGATCAAAGATATTCGTGCTCATATCCCAGATGATATGGAAATCGAATCATTTATTCATGGTGCTATGTGTATCTCTCATTCCGGAAGATGCCTGTTAAGTAACTACTTCACAGGAAGAAATGCAAACAGCGGAGAATGCACACATCCTTGCAGATGGAAATACTCTGTGATGGAACAGACAAGACCAGGAGAATATATGCCAGTGTATGAAAATGAACGTGGAACATATATTTTCAACTCCAAAGACTTGAATATGATCGAATATATCGATCAGATCTTAGATGCGGGAATCGACAGCTTGAAGATCGAAGGACGTATGAAGACAGCTCTTTATGTAGCAACGGTTGCAAGAACTTACAGAAAAGCGATCGATGACTGCAAGGAATCCGTAGAAAAATACAGAGCAAATATGGATTACTACAAAGAAGAGATCGCAAAATGCACATACCGTCAGTTTACAACAGGATTTTATTTTGGAAAGACAGACGAAACTTCTCAGATATATGACAGCAATACGTATATTAAGAACTGCACATACATCGGAATCGTTCAGGGACATAATGACAAAGGATATGCACTCTTAGAACAGAAGAATAAATTCTCTGTCGGAGAGACGATCGAAGTTATGATCCCAGACGGAACAAACAAAGAAGTTATAGTGAAAGCGATCGAAGATGAAGACGGAAGACCAATGGAATCCGCCCCACATCCAAAACAGATGATCTATGTTGATTTTGGAGAAGAGATTAAAGAAGGATATCTGCTTCGAAGAAGAGAAGAAGTCGAAGAAGAGAATTAAGATAAGATCGGCAAAAACTTCAGAATAGAAATGGAAAAGCACTTTTCTAAGCAAAGTATCATAGTATGATAAAAAGGCTTAGAAGGGTGCTTTTCTTTTGCAAGAGTTTTTACAACCTTTATTACCAGAGGAAGAACGTCATTATCTGATCCTAAGCCGCCAGGGAGACATGAATGCGAGAAATTTGTTAGTGGAACACAACCTTCGTTTGGTTGCACATATCGTAAAGAAATATCATAATCTGGACAGGGAAAAAGAAGATATGATCTCGATCGGTGTGATCGGCTGATCAAAGCGATCAATACGTATGATATCAGCAAAGGCCACCGGCTTGTCACGTATGCTGCAAGATGCATTGAAAATGAATTATTGATGATGCTTCGTCAGGAAAAGAAAACATCAAAGAACACATCCCTTTATGAGCCAATCGGGATAGATAAAGAAGGAAACGAGATCCATCTGTTAGATATTCTAGGAACACAGGAAACGGATTGATCAAAAAGATTGAGCAGAAAGAAAATATCAAAAGAATCTATGAAGAATTAGAGAAAATGGAGATGAATAAGGAGAAGAAACACTGATCATGCGTTATGGACTTTATGGAAGAGAACCAATGACACAAAAAGAAGTAGCAAAAAAACTTCATATTTCAAGATCCTATGTAAGCAGGATTGAAAAGAAAGCACTGATGTTATTAAAAAGTAAAATAAAGACATAACACACTTATATCTTAGATATTAAGAGAAAATGGTAGTTTTTCTTTTATTAATTTAATAAAGTGAAAAAATCTTCACTATACAAAGAAAATAATCATAAAAATCTTCGAAAACAAAGATGCCATATCAAAAAAGTGAAAAATTTTTCATATCATTTCACCCACAAAACAGGTAATATAATTGCATACAAAACACACGGACCGATAAGGAGGATAAAAATATGGACGCAATGAAAATCGCAAATAGTATTCCAATGTGGCTTGCCTGTGCACTTCCAGTGGCATTTGTCATCTTACAGGCAGTCTTATTCGCAAGGGGTGCTTACAAATCAGGAAAGAAACTAGGACTTAACGATAAACAGATGAAAAAAGCAATGAAAAGCAGTGCGGTAACATCGATCGGACCATCCATCGTTGTATTAAGTGCGATGCTTTCTCTGTTAGTATCTGTAGGGGGACCAATCGGATGGATGAGATTATCTATGATAGGTTCCGTTATGTTTGAATCTATCGCAGCAGGACTTGGAACATCCGCTGTCGGGGTACAGCTTGGAACGGACACATTAACACCAGAAGCTTTAGGAATGGCAGTCTGGACCATGATCCTTTGCTCTATCGGATGGGCGTATTCGCAACATTCTCTGCAAATAAGATGATAAGATCGAAAAGAAAGTTCCAGAGGAAATACAGGAACACTGACAACGATTGCTTCTTGTGCGATCATCGGTGTATTCTCAGCAATGTGCGCAAGCCATTTATCCAAACCATTTTATTCTATGATGATGAAAGCAGACCAGATCACAATGAGCGGAGCATGGAAGAATGCCTTAGCATGTGTGCTCGGAGCCGTGATCATGTTTGTACTTACCAAAGTTGCAAATAAAAAAGAGATCGGATGGTTAAAAGAATGGTCCCTGACGATCACAATTCTTGGAGCCATGATCATTACAGCATTAGTTTAAGCAGGAGGAAGATACGATGAACAATCAGGATTATTATAATAAAGAATATGTACCACAAGTCAATAAGATCGGTAAGATCACAGGATACCTTGGAGTTCTTCTTTCCTTTACTCCAGCACTTGTATTAGCTGTTGTCTATGGAATCTTACCAAAACCAGCTGCATTATTAACCGCATTTATCAGCGGAGCCAGTGCCTTTGGGGTGTTATGGTTTGTAGAACCGATCTCTTACTTTCCAGTCGTCGGAGCTGCTGGAACTTATATGGCATTCTTATCAGGAAATATCTCTAACATGAGAATCCCATGTGCAAGTATGGCACAGGTGGCAGCAGATGTAGAACCAGGAACAGAAAAAGGATCTGTTGTTGCAACCCTTGGAATGGCAGTATCTATCGTGATTAACGTATCTGTTCTTACAATTGGAGCAATTCTTGGAACTTCTGTATTATCCATGCTTCCAGATACGATCAAAGCCGCATTAAACTACTTGCTGCCAGCTTTATTTGGAGCTTTATTAGTACAATTTGGAATGAAAATGAAAAAACACAGCGTCATTATGGTTGTATTTGCGATCATCTTATATTTTATGATCGGAATGGGATACTTTAACTGGTTGCCAGGGGCATCCAATTGGCTTGGAACCTTAGGATGTGTCTTCGTAAGTATTGCTGTTGGAATGGCGATATTAAAGAATACAACAAAGGAATAGAAAGCAGGGGATAAAATGATCAAACAGGACGTTTATGATGAAGTGCAAGGGTTAGAGCCGTTGTGTCAGGAAATCTGTCATACTTTATGGAATCACCCAGAATTATCTGGAAATGAAAGAGAATCTGCCAATTTCTTAAGAAAAATCTTGAGTGAAGAAGGATTCACGATTGAGAACAATGAACATTTAGAACATGCGTTTATTGCAGAATACGGAAAAGGGAAACCAGTTATCGCAATTCTTGGAGAATACGATGCACTTCCTGGATTATCACAAAAAGCAGATATTAAAAAAGAAATGGTATCCGAAGATGGTGTCGGACACGGATGTGGGCACCATATGTTAGGTGCCGCGGCTACAACTGCAGTCATTGCGATCAAACGTTTCTTAGAAAAAGGGAAACAAAAAGGAACAGTCAGATTCTATGGATGCCCAGAAGAAGAACTGTTAAGTGGAAAGGTAAAGATGGCATATCATCATATGTTTGATGGATGTGATGCAGCAGTGAGCTGGCATCCATCTGATACAAATATGGCACATGATCAAGCATATCTTGCGAATGCATCTGCACATTTTTATTTCCATGGAGTATCATCACATGCAGCATTTGCTCCGGAACAGGGAAGAAGTGCTTTAGACGCCGTGGAATTAATGAGTGTTGGAGCAAACTATTTAAGAGAACATGTCATTGACCGCACAAGAATTCATTATTCTACAGACAGCGGTGGATTTGCACCCAATATTGTGCCAGACCAAGCAAGTGCATGGTATTTTGTCAGAGCACCACATATGAAGGATGTCAAAAGCACAATGGAACGCTTAAAGAAAGTAGCCCAAGGTGCAGCGATGATGACAGAGACGACAGTGGATATTGAAATGGGATGTGGATGCTGTGAGTTATCCACAAACGAAGCATTTGCAGACCTTGCATATGCGAACCTGATTGAAGCAGATGGACCCAAATACACAAAAGAAGAACTACGATTTGCAAAAGAGTTGCAGAAAACCGTGGAACAAGGTATCATAGAGAAAGGAAAAAATCTTCACCAAGTTTATGATGAAGCAATGATCTTAGGTGTTTCACCAAGAGATAAATGGAAAGAAGCAGAACTAAGTGCATCTTCTGATACAGGAGATGTCAGCAGGATTATGCCAACCTGTCTGTTTACGACAGCATGCTGGCCAATTGGATGCTCTCCACATACATGGCAGGCAACCGCAAGCGGAGGGACTTCCATCGGAGATAAAGGAGCCTTATATGCATCTAAAGTGGCAGCAGGAATCGTATATGATCTCTTTACAAAACCACAGGTCTTAGCGAAGATTACAAAAGAATTTAGGGAACGAAATAAAGAACCATACACACCGATGTATGAAGAATGATCGATATGCAAAGAAGCATCCGGTTCCTATGAGCAGTAGGAATCGGATTTTTCTTATATATATGGATGTTTGATAGAAGATGAATGATTTATAGAAAAAACACGATAAAAATGGAGGAAATAAAGAATGGGAATCGCTGTCAAGGAACTACTGACACTAGAATACTTTAAAGACTATCACGTGATCGCAGGGAAATCAGGCTTACACAAAGAGATTCAGGGAACAACCCTCCTTGAAGCACCCGATGCCCTGCGCTGGGCAAAAGGAAAAGAGCTGGTCCTTTCCTCAGGATATGTATTAGCTCAGGAACCAGACTGCCTCGAAGAAGCATTTAAGTCAGGAAGCATGCAGGGAACCTCTGCCATGATGATCAAACGAGGCCGCTATCTTGACGAGATACCACAGCGATTAATAGATTTGTTTGACCAATACGAGATTCCACTGATCAGTATGCCATTTTCTGTTCCATGGATGGAATTGATGAGTCAGATCAATACCGCAGTGATGAACCGAACGATCCGAAGATTCAAAGTCCACAGCAATAATCATCTGCAAGTATCGGATCAATCCTACAAAGTCCAGAAGATCAATAAGATTCTAAGAGCCGTAGAAGTCGAGATGAAATTTCCGGCATTTATCTATGATCTTGCTGAAGAAAAAAGCTACTACAGTTCCCCGGATTTTAAACGAATCACAGAATCCTTTGGATTATCCGAAAGCGATTATTGGGAACCATCAATGCCCTATACGAAACATACCTTATGCGATTACATCAATATGGCAAGGATCCGCCTGATCAATCCTGGCAATTTAGAAGGACCACGTGTCAGTTGGATCATTATTCCAATCGTCATGGAAGATATCGTGCAGGCATATTTTGTCGTGATGGAATCCAGAGAATTTATCGATTACTACGATGAATTTGCCATTCGTATCGCGTTTTTAACATTGCAAGGAGTCTATGAACAGATCATGATCGCAGAGAATATGGGAAATATCGGATTTGAGAACTTCATTCATTTAGCCCTCGATTACACAGAAAAAGATGCCAAGAAACTCTTTTATCAGGCAAATATCCAAGGAATTTCCGTAAATACAGCTTATCAATACATTGTATTTCACCAATGCAATGAAGGATACAACGCACGAAATGAAAGAAACACATTTTTGGAAGCCTTCCAGCAAAGCAAGTTAGGGAAGATCGGAAAGATTGCCTTTCTGGATGAAATGATGGCTTGATCTTATTAGAAGCAGAAAAGATCCACAACAGCATACCCTGGACCAAAGACACAACAACGGAATTATTAAAAGAATTCCAGAGATACATCGGATTAAAATTTGCCGATATGAGACTGGAATTTGGAATCTGTCAGGAAGAAAAGACACTGTTAGAAGTCAGAGAATGTGTCAAGAAATGCCAGAAAGTATTAAAGATGGGAAGCATTATCTTCCCTGAAAAGGATATCTGGGAATACGAAATGTTAGGACCATTAACATGGATTGAGATTCCTGAGAATGAGTTAAAAGAAATGTTAAGGAAATATCGGGAGATGATGGAAGAAGAGAAGAATATTGAGTTGTTAAAGACATTAAAGATTTATCTGGAAAATAATATGAACTACAGCGTGACCGCGGAGAAGATGTATGTGCATATTAATACGATAAGAAAGAGAATTGATAAAGTGAATGATCTGGTAAAGATTGATTGGGAGGATCATGTGGATCGATTGAAGATGGAGATTTTATTGCAGTTTTTGGGATTGTAGGAGTGAAAATATTAATTTTTGTTGAGGAAGTATCGCACTTGCGATATAATAAAAATAAGAGGAAATAAAAATGGAGATGCACGCTTATTCTGAGGACTATTTGCTAACAGCACAAAGAATTCTAGGAGATATGTTAGACTATGCAGTAAATGAATATGAATTTGACCCAGACGAGTTTTATAAAATGTTTTTAGTATCCGATGTATCCAGACAATTTCAAGAAGGAAATCCAACATATATAGCAGGAAAAAATGGCTGTGAAATAGTAAAAGAAGTAATAAGATCAGCAGGACTTATAATGGAAGAAATTCCAGATGAAATGTATTTGGACAAATCACCAGAATATTGGGTTGGCTGGGCATTGGCGTACTATCAATGGTATACAGCAAGACCGTTTATGAAGATATACAAAGTAGTAACGATAGAAGATCTTCTAAAAATGTATTCCGTATATCATGAAATGGATATTATGAAATTCGTAGAAGCAATCAATGAAAAATGGGATCAATATTATACAGAAACAAATTTAAAACGTTTACGTAAAATTGCAGGATTGTCACAAAGAGAACTTGCAGATTTGTCCGGTGTTGCACTGAGACAGATTCAATTATTTGAGCAAAAAAAACGAAATATTAATCACACAAGAGCGATTGATGTATTGAAGATTGGGAAAGTTTTAGGATGTAAATCGGAAGACTTGTTAGAGATATAAAGTAAAAGGGTAGATGTCATTTTGGCATCTATCTTTTTTATTGATATAATTAGCAAATCAATAAAGTTATACGAACGACTAAAAAATAAGTTGAATGGATGATTAAAATATGTTAATATAAAAATAACTAAAAAAGTTATTTAAAGAGGTGGAGAATATGGAAAAATTAACAAATTTAGAAGAAATGATCATGAAATGTATTTGGGATTACGGAGAAGAGATTCCATTTTTACAAATTGGAAAAGAGTTAAAAGAACGGTATGGCAAGGAATACAAGAGAACAAGTATACGAACTTATCTATTCCGTTTAGAAGATAAAGAATATTTGAAAGTAGATAAAAGAGGAAGAAATGCCTATGTTTATCCGATTATTTCGGAAAAAGAATATCGAAAAGAAAAAGCAGAAGATATACTGGACAATTGGTTTGATGGATCAGCAAAAGAATTATTTACTGCATTAAGTGAAAAGATTCCAAAAAGCGAAAAAGAAAGGCTAAAAGGTGTATTAGATGATATGGATTTTATATAAAAATATGCTGATGCTGTTTTCAGCAGTACTGCTTAATTTTATATTAGGAACGATCATATATATTATTTGGAAGTTACTTGGAAGACTTGCAGAAAGCAAGGGATATGTGGAGATTAATTATTGGATATGGAAGATCGTACTATTAGCATTTCTGTGTCCAGTGGGGATTATAGTACTTTTTGGAATAAAGAAGAAAGGATTGTATGGTTTTGATTTTTGGTATGCGAATAAAATTAGAATTCTGTTAACAGTATTAGGAATCGTGTGGTTTATTGGAAGTGTGATAAGGGCTTTCATATATATGAAAAAGATGCATCAGATGCATAAAATGTTACAGAAAGGAAGAAAATGTCAGCCTGAGATCATCAAGAAAAAACAGCAGATTTGTTGTGAATTAGGACAAAAAAATAATATTGATATTGTAAAACACAAAGGAATAAAAATTCCAATGGCATATGGGATTTTTCATCGAAGAATCGTTTTGCCTGAAATTGAATATGGTGAAGAAGAAATAGATATTATTTTGCACCATGAATTGATTCATCATAAACATCATGATCTGTTATGGAAAGCAATCTTTATGATGGTCCATATTACTTATTGGTTTCATCCAGGAATGAAAGATTTGATAAGACAGTTAGACCAATGGGGAGAAGCATATTGTGATAGAACAGCTAGCTATTATATAGAAAGCATGAAGACTTATTTCAACGTGATCATAGATATAGCAACGGAAGAAAAGGAATGTAATACATATTGCATGGGATTATGCGAAAATAGTGAACTTTTGGTTCTTCGAATGAAAAGAATGCAGTCTTATTTAAATCAAAAGCCATTAAAAAGGATAACAGCAGTTAGTTTGATATTGATCATATTGGGTATAAGTTCGATAACTGTGGCTGCATCTACGATTGGATTTGCAAAAGGATATGTTTATGTTGCAGATCAGACAATGGATGAGGAATCAGTAATAGAAACAGAGAAAGTTATAGATTATAAAATAGACAGAAAAGAGAAAATACGGAGTCAAAAAAGAGAAGGAATAGAAGTGATAAAACAAGGAGCTATAATTCCAGATGTTAATGATGCGGGAATTCTTGATTTAAAACTTAAGGCAAAAGAAAGAATTGAAACGAAAAAGAAATATATAGATAAAAAGAAAGGGAAAGAAATCGAAATTTCAGTTAGCACAGGGTTAGAAGAGGATCATGTTAGTAAGAAAATAGCAATAGGAATTATTGAACCAAATGGAAAGGAAAGATATATTGAAGAAGGAAGAAATTTATGGCATGGTTTTAAAATAAACAAAAGTGGAGATTACGTAATTTTTATTGAAAATTATGGAGAAAAGGATGTGGATATTTCAGGTTATTGTTCAGTTAATCCATATATAACGAAAGAGGAGGATAAGAAATTTGAAGAAAGTAATAATTAGCATATGTATAATGGTGAGTTTAATGGGGGTTTTTGTAAATGTAAATGCATCAGAAGATCAGGAAATGATAACTTCAAACCAGGTGTTGGAAGATGGATTTCTAGAAGAAACTGAAGAAGAAGAATTTTTAAATTTTTCAACAAAAGTAAATGTGGATTGGACTGTGAAACCTCAAATACTTAAAAGATCGAAAGGTTTTACAAAAAAAGCAGGTAGTATAATCTATATTAATTTAAAAATTCCACATAAAAAAGTTCGAATTGGAGTAATCAAAGGTGGAAAAGTTAAGAAGTATTATGAAGTTACTACAGGGTTGGAAAAAGAAATACCAGTAAAAGACACAGATACATATAGTGTTTTTGTACAAAATATGACAAATTCAACGATTAATGCTAAGGGGAGCTATATTAAGTAATGTATAAAATAAGTAGAAGGAGGTGATGTCATATGAACAATTAAAAATCCATGTAATACAAAAGACGGGAATCTTCAACAATCTGTATAATATACAGATACACGTATCACATGGATTCTTATATTATAGCAAAATACATCAGAAAATCAAGATTTTACTACAGTATAGGAGGAAACACATGAGAAAGTTTAGAAAAATACACAGCCACAGCATTAGTAGCAATGATGGTGGCAGGATGACAATGTCTGGATATCAGCCAGCAGATGTTTCGGCAAGTCAGGAAAGCGAATATATCATTGTAACAAAAGATAAAAAATCTATGAAAACAGTAGAAAGCAAATACAATACAATGATAGATACTCAAGAACAAAAATACAGATTTTCTAAAAGATGAGAATGTATTAGTATCAAAAATGACAGCAAAAGAAGCTGATATCGTAAACAAAGATCAGAAAGTTGTATCTGTAGAAAAGAACACAATGGTCAATGCATCGGAAACAGAAAGTACAACAGCAGCAAAAGAAGATCAGGGAACAGACAGTCAATGGAATCTGAAAAGTATTCATGTAGATAAAGCAAAGGATACGGCAACAGATGAAAAGGTAAAACGTAGCATTATTGGATTCAGGAATTGATTATCAAGAAGGATTAAATGTAAAAGAAAGAGTCAATTTAATAGAAGATGATAATGAATTTTCTCCAATGTTTGAAGACAGTTCCAATCATGGAACATCCATTGCAAGCTTAATTGTCAGTAATAATGGAAAAGTAAAAGGAATCAATAAAAATGTTGAATTATATTCAGCAAGGATTCTGGATGAAAATAAACAGGCACCAATCAGCAGAGTTGTAGAAGGAATTTATTGGGCCATTGATAAGAAAGTAAATATTATCAGCATCAGTTTTGGAACAAATCAATATTCAGAAGCCTTAAAACAGGCAATTGATGAAGCCAATGCAAAAGGAATCTTAGTAATCGCAGCAGCAGGAAATCAAGGAGAGAATGGAACAGATAATGTTGAATATCCAGCAGCATTTGAAAATGTTGTAGCAGTCGGTTCCGTAGATTCTAAAGCAGAAGTAAGCGATTTCAGTTCTACAGGAAAAGAAGTTGATGTAGTAGCACCAGGAGAAGCAGTAAGAGCAACAGGTGCATTTGGTGAAACAATGGTTACATCTGGAACAAGTATGGCAGTTCCTCATGTTGTTGGTGCAGCAAGTCTTCTGTGGCAGAAAGATACAAGTAAATCAAAAGATTTTATCAAAAATCTGTTAGAAGAAAGTGCAAGAAATGTAGGAGACAAAGAATCCTATGGAAATGGACTGATCGACTATGAATATGCAGAGAAGCAATACACAAAAGCAGAAGAACAATATGAGCAGGGACAGGATATTGAACTAAAGGATAATACAAAAACAATTAAAACTTATAATAATTCCTCTGATGAGAATAAAGTTTCTGGAACATGGTCAGCAAAAGGACATCAGGAATATTTAACAGAGAATAATGTAAATATACCAGCAATGAAAGATGGAGCAGTGTATCCAGATAAAGATGATTCAGGTGTTCCAGGAATGACAGAAAATCCAGATTTTCATGGGTTATATGAGAGAAGACATTCCGGAAATGAGGAAGTAAATTATCTTGCAAGCTATCGTTTTATGATCAAAATAGGAAACGAATACGGAAAAGGAAAAACATATACATCTGTATCGAAAGCAGATATTCCCGGATTAACAGATACAAGTTATTCAAGAATCCGTTCAATGATGGCGAATCTACAAAAGAAGAGCTTTTTCAAAATTATAGCAATGCAAATAAAAAAGCGTTTGTATTTGGAGTGGCAATGCATACTTCAACAGATACTTTTGCACATTCAACCTATCGTTATTACAATGGAACATGGTACAGTATAACGCATGCAATTAACGAAAAAAAAAGGTCAGTATAAGAAAAATGAGGCAGACAATTCTAAGTTTGTACCAGAAAGATTTGATATGGCATATCGTGCAGAGAGAAATACATTATATCGTTATAGAAGGAAAGACTGATGTTGCAGTATGTCATGATTTCCATGCAGCAAATGATCCAGATAAATATTATCCATCAAATCCTGCGTTCAAAAGTAAAACGAATTCCAAATATGGAACACAGGTACATTTATCAAGATGCTAATGTGATTGCACATTTTGCAACAATTAACTATAACTAAACCAATAAGGAGGTTGGTCATTATGAAACAAAAAAGATTTTACAGCTATGCACTTGCAACGAGTCTTTTGATTAGTTCATTCGGAGGCTTAGTGAATGTATCTGCAGCAACCTATCAGGATGCAGAAGAAGTTAAGGCACAAGAACATGTCAGCATCATGAAAATGGATGCATCAGCAAGTGATTTGTTCAAATTTTCAACAAAATCACAAAGTAAATGGATTCCAGTTTATCCACAGGCAGATGGTATTTTAGAAATTGGTGCAAATGTATCTGTATATGATAAGGATAAAAAGGCAGTAGCGACAATTCTTGATACAGAAGATCAACAAGTATTTGTACCAAATGTAAAGAAGGGAGAAGTATATTATCTAAAAACTGGCAGATCAGATAAAAGATGAATTTGTAGCAACAATTTGTGTAAAAAAAGATAATGTGACACCACTTCAGACAAATATATTATATACACAGTCAGGGCAGGATAAAAATATTTATCAAGAATTCAAAACGGATAAGAGAAGCAGCCAAAGCATTTATCTCAAACCATCTAATTACAGTAATAAAAATGTTACATTCTACCTTCAAAAAAAGGAAAAAAGGTGTATGGAAAACAATTACAAATAGGATGATAGCGGTTGCGAATGATCATAAAAGGGTAACCTTTGATACAGGACTAAAAAAAGGAGAATATCGTTTAGTATCCAATGCTGCAACAGGTCAGATTTATCAGATTGCACTTCAGAATCAGCCAGTCAGCAACAAATATCAGACAAAGAAAGCAAAAGCACAAACAATTAAA
>ENA-OQIO01000402-OQIO01000402.1-human-gut-metagenome-genome-assembly--contig:-NODE-402-length-23503-cov-2.512620_pt1 | contig 23503 bp, 36 predicted proteins | sample MGYA00242573_ERZ504737 | MGnify/ENA primary metagenome ERZ504737 (study PRJEB26092, sample SAMD00036203) | human gut metagenome | host: Homo sapiens | study: EMG produced TPA metagenomics assembly of...
ATCTTGCCGATATGAGGATCGATGAAGACACCATTTCGGAGTTCCGGCAGCTGAGCCGCTCGTTCAACCAGATGCTGGAGCGGCTGAACAACGCCTTTGCCGCCCAGCGGCAGTTCACCGGCAACGCTGCCCACGAGCTGCGCACGCCGCTGGCGCTGATGCAGGCGCAGCTGGAGCTGTTCTCCGCGGAGCATCCAGATGTGCGCCCGGAGACGGCGGAATTCCTCACGCTTTTGCGCGAGCAGACGGAGCGGCTGACTCAGATGACAAAAACACTGCTGGAAATGAGCAACCTGCAGCAGGTGGCGCGGAACGAACGGATTCAGCTTGCGCCCATGGTCGAGGAGATCTTCGCAGACCTCGCGCCGCTGACAGATAAGCGCGGCATCACGCTGACGGCGGAGGGCGACGGCGTCATGACCGGCAGCGACGCGCTGATCTACCGGCTGCTCTTCAACCTGACGGAAAATGCCGTCAAATACAATCGCCCAGGCGGCTCGGTGCGGGTCTGCGTCACACAGGAGCCAGAAAAGCTCCGGATCCGTGTCTCCGACACCGGCTGCGGCATCCCGGAGAAGTATCAGCAGAGCATCTTCCAGCCATTCTTCCGCGTGGACAAGTCCCGCAGCCGGGAGTACGGCGGCGCGGGACTAGGGCTTTCTCTGGTGTGGGAGATCGCCAATCTCCACGGCGGCTCCGTTTGGGTGGAGGAAAGCTCGGACAAGGGCACGACCATCGCGGTAGAGCTGCCGGCAGGGACAGAAAATGATTCTTCCAGTGTGGATGCTCCATAACAGTCCTTGGCTGTTTCATGGTGATCATTTCTAAAGTCCGCGATGCGCATCCCCTAAAACGGTCGTACACGAATGTGACAAACTCACGCAGATATCGGGTGGCAGTCATATATCTAACTAGCACAGAAGAGAAATGCGCTTAACGCGCATTTCTCTTCTGTGTATTTTCGTCCTCCAACAGATCGGTCATGTTTTTCAGACCAATGCCCAATGTGGAGGTATTGTGCAGCAGCGCGGATCACGATGCGGTCCCCCGGCTTCACGTCGGTGACCTTCGTCAGCACCTCAGTGCCGTCTACCTGCTGCCAGACGTTTTCTACCCGTAGGCTCATGGCGGAGGCAAGGTCGGCCACGGACTTCTTGTGGGTTCACTCATCCAGAATTTCCCCCAGCCGCAGCATGAACATGACCGAACCGGCAGTGGCGAAATCTCCCCGCACCATAGACACAGTGACGGCGGTGGCATCCAGCACGGCAACGGACAGCTTTCGGTGCCACAGGGCCAGAAGCCTTCTTTGATGTACTTTGCGGAGCGGATCACAGCCAGCGCGACGTCACCGGCGCCGGCAGAAACAGGTTGGAAGCGCTGCGGCGTATAACAGTGAGGGTGAGCTTGTCCTCAAATTCCCGGTTCAAGGCGCGGGAGGTGTGCTCCGGTGCCAAGTCCAGCTTCTCCGCATTTTCGCAGCAGCGCAAGCAGCGTCCACACGCCCCAAGGCATCCCGGTGTATTTCATTACCTGCCGCCGAATTTGATCCTCACGATTTGCATTTTCATCATGCCATCGCCGACTCTTGCGAGAAAGCGGAAAAAGCCGCTGACGGACGGTCCTTCAAATCGTTGTAGCCCAGCATATAGCCGCGGCTCGTAACCTGCAAACGGCTGTGCCACGCACCGATCTCTTTGGGAGCGTCGGAAACCGCGAAATACGCGCCAACATCTTGAATCTTCGCACTCTTGAGCCATGTCTTCGCGATCATCTTTACCGCCGTCCGGTTTGCTGCGTTAAATACCAGCATGCCGCCGGGAAAGGCATCTGCCATGGTCTGCACAAGTGCTTTGACCTGCTCTGTCAGAAAGTAGTAGAACACGCCGGAGGCAAAGAACGCCGCGCCGTTTGAAGCATCGATTTGAGAAAACCACGCCGTGTCGTTCAGGTCGCAGGGGATATTTTTCTCCCGCTCCCCGGCGGGTAAAAGCTCGTTGCGCACAGCTATGACATCGGGAAAGTCCAGATTGTAGATTTTACAGCTTCCGTTGTCGCAGGATCTGCCGGTGCAATCTAACCCGCAGCCCAGATTGACCACCGCCGCGTTGGGGTGGCCTTTCAAATAATCCCGCACCTCGAAGTCAAGGTCATTCTGCCGCATGGCGACCTCCAGCGAGCCGAAGCGCTGCATCAGGCTGCGGGAATTTTTCTCCGCCTCAGAAAAATCGTAGTCGATCTGATCGATCAAGCGTACCGCCGTTTCATCTTGAAAAAGGTTTGGGTACAGTTCCGTGCATAGTTTCCGGGAGTAAAGCGGAATGACCAGCGTTTCCTGCACGGTGTTTTTCTCAATCTTGTATTTCATAAATGCCTCCGCGCCTATCCCAGCGCCACATCCAGCGTCATCATGACGCTAAAGCCAGCGGCAAAGAAAATCGTGCCGATGTTGGAGTGCTTTCCCTGTGACATTTCGGGAATCAGCTCCTCCACCACCACATAGAGCATGGCGCCCGCCGCGAAGCTCAGAAAATACGGCAGCGCCGGGATCACCAGCTGCGCCGCAAGAATCGTCAGCACCGCGCCGATAGGCTCCACCACGCCGGAGAGCACGCCGCCGAGAAATGCCTTGCCCTTGCTCTCACCCTCCGCCCGCAGAGGCACGGAGATGATCGCACCCTCGGGAAAATTCTGAATGGCAATGCCGAGGGATAGCGCCAGTGCGCTTGCCGCCGTGATCTGTGTATTCCCCGCAAGGAAGCCCGCGTACATCACGCCAACTGCCATGCCCTCCGGAATATTATGTAGTGTCACAGCCAGCACCATCATCGTGGTGCGGCCGAGCCTGCTTTTCGGTCCCTCCGCCTAATTGCTTCCCACATGAAGGTGAGGAATCAGATGGTCGAGCAGGAGCAAAAACAGCACACCAACCCAGAAGCCGATAAAGGCCGGAAGGAAGGACAGCTTGCCCATGCCCTCCGATTGCTCAATGGCAGGGAGCAGCAGGCTCCATATCGACGCTGCCACCATCACCCCGGCGGCGAACCCGCAAGGCGCGCTGCACCAGATCGCCAAGGATCTTTCATAAAAACACGCAGGACGCGCCCAGCGTTGTACCCAAGAAGGATCATGATTCCAAGAAAGGTTTCCATTTGTCTCACCGCCTTTGCGTTGCAGTACTATTTGTTTCTTCTGAATCCCGCCTCGTCCCGGTATTCGGGATGTTCCTTTAAGTATGGGTCTTTATCGCCGCAGATGGTATAATCGCATCGGCAGCCGTCCACGCAGGTGGTCGTCCGCACCAGCCTTGCGTGGAGCAGCTCCATGGAAGCAAAGTCCACATTGCACAGGGCGGGCATGATGTCCGTAAGGCCGTGCCGGATAGCAAACTCCGCCGCCGGACACGATGTAAACTCATAATAAATAGGCTTTTTGGTTTCATAAGGCGCAACCGTCATCTCGTAATCGTGCCATTTATCGCAGCCGCTTTTCGCCCGCACAAACGCTCTGTACATCAGTTTCCTCCAGAACGGCTTGTTGCAGTCCACAAATTTCAGCTTGCGGAAAGTCGGAAGAATCAGATTTTCCTCCATCTCTTCGATTTCACGGAACGAAGTAACTGCTTTGCAGACCACATAATAGCTCATGATGGCGATGCAGTCGTAGGTGCCGCCTACGCCGTTGTGGAAGTTCTTTTTGCCACCCAAGTCGGTACGCCAGTCGGAGAGAAACTCCGCATACTGCCGCTGCACCTTTTCCCATACCACCTCCCGCTCCGCTTCCGGATAGTGCAGGGCGATTTTCGCCAGGATTTCTTTCTTGCAAGGCTTTGAATACAGCACATGGCTTTTGCGGTCGAATAGAAGCTCGTTGTCCTTCATCTGATCGCCTCCCTCCTTGTTCTTTCTTGCGTGCATGAGACCATCTCAGATTTAACCCGCTTTCCGGCAGACAAACCATGCCACGCTCTTCACCGTTCCAAGCGTTACGGCTGCGTACCGTTTCTCTAACACTTTTCTCAAATTGAGCGCCGTCTCATAGGGCGGTGTAAAGAACCCCGCCTTTTCATAAATGTGCCGGATAAACCAGTCTGTCCGTTTCTGTTCGTCCCTCACATAGAAGCAGCCGCAGAATGTCCCGCCGGGTCTCAAAACCCGGAAAACCTCCCGATAGGCGGCTTCCTTGTCCGGAAAAGCATGAAAGCCGTTCAGCGACAACACAATATCAAACGCACCGTCCGCATAGGGAAGTGCGCCCACATCTCCCTGCCGGAAGGTTACATTTTTCAGGTGCAGGCGGTCAGCCTTTTCCCGTGCCTGCCTCATCATATCGGGCGAATAATCGAGACAGGTAATGTCCGCCTCCGGTATCGTCTGATAAACCGGCATGGTCAGGATACCCGTCCCTACCGGCACCTCCAGCAGCTTGCCAGAGAAATCATCTGGAATACCCGACAGTGCTTTTTCAAGATAAGCATCACATTCCGCCTTGTTCATATCCCACACCAGACGGCACACCGCTTTCCCGCTCAGGGTGGTGCAGGTGATCATGCCGTCATAAAAATTGTTGCCGCCTGTCAGTCGGTATGCGCTACGAATGGCCTCTTTGCGTTCCATGGGTTTTCCTCCGTATTTCAATCATCACACGACCGTTTCCGATCTCATTTTTTCAAAATGTCCACGATTTTCGCAAAGTCCTCCTTTGCCTCCTTGAAGATCGGCAGCATACAGTAGCAATGCACCATCTTCGGGCGGGCAGACACCGTATAGGGGACATTGGCCCGTTTACAGGCTTCCTCAAAATCCGGCAAAGCGCCGTAAAGCACTTCGTCGGCAGAGTAGAAGAAGTGGGCATCGCCTACGCCGGTAAAATTCCCCCGAGAGCCGGAGAGCATATAGTCCGGCACATTCTTACAGCCATGCCGCATGATTTTTTCCACTGTCACCATAAAGGCATAATCGATGGAAACGTCCCTTTCATTGAGCGCCTGCATCCGTACCTTTTCCGCGTCGTTCCACGGCACCTCGCCGGGGGATACGGCGACAATGTGCCGTGCTGCGGCAGCGGCTCGGGCTGCGCGTTGTTGTGCGCCGCAATGCCAAGCGCCAGCGCACCACCGGAGGAAAAGCCACAGGTACTGACGTTCCCGCCGCCATACAGTTCAATCATTTTTCGGTAACATTCGTACACCATCACATAGGTTTCAGTAATGCAGTGTTCCATGCAGAGCGGGTAAAACGGAAACCACACATCACAGCCGGTCTCGCGGCAGAGCTTGCGCATCACAGGCAGGTCGCCTTATCGGGGCCGATCACCATGCCGCCGCCGAAGAAGTAGAGGATCGCGCGCTCGGACGGCTTTTCATTCTCTCTGACAATCAGGCAGGGGAAGCCGCCCACTGTGATCATTTCATAATATGCCTTGCTGTCGGTGGGCGTAAAAACGCCGCGATGCCGGTTCTGCTTTTCAATTTCCTTTCGCAGTGCATCCTCCGGCAAGGCAAACGCCTTTTTCGCGCCGGAGAGCTTGTATGCGCTGCGTAAGATAGATGCAAAGATACTCATGATTTAGCCCCCTCATTTCCGCGCCGTAATGCAGAGCCAGCTTTTCTTTTTGTGTATCTGCACATCGTGAAAGCCCGCCTGCTCCAGATACGTCTTCAGCTCGGCGTCCTTGTAGATGGTCATGCCGCCGATGATCTCCGTCCACTTCTTGTCCTTGTCCGTATCGCCGTTGCTTTCGTTGCAGATGAGTAATGTCCCGCCGGGCTTCAGCACCCGGTAAACCTCCCGGAAGCACTGCGGCAGATCGGGCCAGAAATAGACGGTTTCAAAGGCCGTTACCGCATCGAACCAGTCGCCTGCAAAGATCATATCCGCCACGCTGCCTTGCAGAACGGTGCAGCGGCCCTCCGCTATGGCGGCCTCGTTGACCTTTTTGGATTTCTCCACACTGACGGGGGAATAGTCAATGCCCTTGACAATACCCTCCGGGCATTTTTTCAGAAGTCTCTTGATGTTCGCCCCTCCGCCGCAGCCGCAGTCCAGCACCTTGGCGTCCGGCGCGGCATTCAGAAATTGAAGCCCCCACCGGGCCACAGGACTGTGCCCCAGGTTCATCATGGCAACCATGATTTTTCCGCCAAGCCCCACAGGCTTGCGGGTGTTCTCAAAAAATGACATCTTATCACACCTCCGATTTCACACATTCGGTATAAGTTAATGGAAATGATGCTTTCAGAACAGCGCTTTTCCGCACTGACCAACTGTTCTGCCTTAGGAAGCGCAGGTATTCCTCGCTCGTCCACCTACTGTGGAGGGGGAAGCCCGCCAGCTTCATGAAAAATGCCTTGACCTTGCCGGAAAACGAGTTTCCCGCATGGGTAAAGGTGGGCGCGATGAGTACGCCGCCATCCTTCAGCACCCGCTTGATTTCTTGCAGGGCTTTCTCCGGCTGCGGCACGATATGCAAAGCGTTTGATACGATCACCACATCGAAGGACTTGTCTGCATAGGGCAGGCGGAACATATCCTGCACGGAGAAGTGCAGCTTGGCAGAGCGTGTATCTCGCTTTGCCTCAGTGATCATCTCCGCAGAGGCGTCCGTCGCCTCGATGTGTGCCGCCGCGTTCACGATGTGCTTTGCAATCAATCCTGTGCCGGTGGCAAGCTCCAGTACAGTTTTATGCCGTACAATCGGCCGGATCAGCTCATACATCTCTTCGTATGCCGCCCGATCCTTTCGCATAAAGCGGTCGTAACGTCCGGCATTTTTGTCCCAGAAATTCTTGTATCTTCGCATCTCTGTCATTCCTTTCGGCGTTAGATTCATCTAACCGATACGCACAGTTGTGCGGTTAGGGGAGGCTAACCGGCATGCCTTGGAAAAGCCGCATTGCTGCGGCACCCTTCCCAAAGCTATACTTGCTTAATTTAGCGTTTTCGGATGATTTTCTTAGAAAATCATTACTTCCCATTTCTGCTCCAAAGTATAGCACCGCCGATGGTTAGCGTCAACTAACCATTGGGTATTCGTTTTCTCTTTTCCTCTGCCTTCGAAGCACGTATAAAGCAGTTGCCCTTATTCTTTGATTATAGCATCCCACAGTTTGCGCCGCCAATGGTTAAGAAAATCGTTGACGCTTTTTCTATTTCTGGCTATAATAGGCGCACCGAGGATGAACGCCTTTCCATCTGCTTTCTTATGACCACAACACATACCACAGACGCTTCCGGGACGCACGGGAAAAGCAGGCAAAAGATGCCACAAGACCATTTGCATTTCAGCAGAAAGCGCCGGAAACGGCTAAAAATCAATACAAATCACAGCTTTTGATTCGTTCGCATCCGAGAGGTCGAGGGTTCGAATCCCTTCAGGTCCACCAAAAACCACCCTCGGGGGTGGTTTTTCTTTTCGTCCCGGTAGTTTTGGCCCTGCTCTCCCACAGAGAAACGGCCAGCGAAAAAAAGGAGATTGCGGCAGCCGCGTCGTCACGCCGGAGGGATTCTCCCGCCGGCTGAAGGAGTCTTGAAAAATCAGAGGAGGCGAACCCATACGGGTTCGCCTCCTCTGATAAACGTATACTTCACGCGCGTTCCGGAACAGCATGGATTCTTCGCAGCGGCAAAGCAGCATCGCTTATTTGATTAAGCTCATTTCTTCAGATATTGCTTTATCATTTCACCAAGAATGGGGATACAGCGGGCAATATCCTCCTCTCCTGTGGTGGAAAAGTTCAGCCGCATGGCATTCTTGCCGCTTCCGTCGCAGCAGAAAAACTGACCGGGCACATAGGCAATGTTCTTTTGAAAGACGAAGTCAAACATCTCCAACGCATCTGTGCCTTCGGGCAGATCCACCCACATGAACAGACCGCCGCCGGGCAGGATGACCCGTGTACTCCGGGAAGCTGGCGCGGACAGCCTCCGCCATCACATCCCGCCGACGGCGATACACATCGATCACTGTTTTCAGATGGCCGTCAAAATCGCAATCCTTCAGGTAGTGGTACACCTGACGCTGGGCAATGTTGTTCACCTGCAGGTCATCCCGCATTTTCAGATATACCAGCTTGGTAATGCTCTCATGATCGGCAATCAGCCAACCTATGCGGAGTCCCGGAGCAATGGTCTTGGAGGTTGACCCGGAATAGATGACCCGTCCATATGTATCAAAGCTCTTGATCGCCGGCATGACCTGTCCGCCAAAGGAAATCAGGCTGTACGGACCATCCTCCACAACGAAGGTGTCGTACGTTTCCGCCAGCTCTACCAGCTTTTTGCGCCGTTCAACAGACATACAGCGCCCGGTGGGATTCTGGAAATCTGCAATGGTGTAGATGAAAGCCACCTTTTTGTGCTGCTGCAGCACCTGCTCCAGCGCATCCATCTTCATACCGTCGTCATCCATGCCGACGCCCACGATCTCCGCACCGTAGGAGCGGAAGGTGTCCAGCGCACCCGGTAGGACGGGTTTTCCACGACGACCACGGACCCCGGCTCGATCATGCCCTTAGCGAGGTAAGCCAAGCCCTGCTGGGCGCCGCTGGTAATGAGGATATTTTTGTAGTCGATATTGTTGACTGATAGCGCTTCATAAACTCCACCAGATACTGACGCAGGGGATCGTAGCCGTCAGAGGCGGCGTATTGAATCGCCTCGCCGCCCTCCTCGTCAAAAACCTGGTCGGTGATGCGGCGCAGATCCTCCAGCGGGAAAAACTCCTTGCTGGGCAGACCACCGGCAAAGGACACCACCTGAATACCGTCTTTTGCCTTGTCGCGGATCTTGGCCGTAATGCTTCGAATGGATGAGGGGGTCAGTGCATCCAGAAACTTACTGCTGATAACCATAACGGATACTCCTTATATATAAAGTGAAAAGGTTTCGCGGGATCACTCGCCCACGTTGACATCCGCTTCCTTCAGACCGTTGAACACATCCGCGTCAAATTCGCCCTCGGACTTGGCAACGATCACAGTGTCCACAGAGTCGCCCAGCACATTCAGTACCGTCTTGAACATGTCGGGGAACTTGTCGATCGCCACAATGATGGCGATCGCCTCCAGCGGGAATCCCACGGACTGCAGCACCACGGTCAGCGTGACCATGACCACGCCGGGCATGCCGGGGGGAGCCGATGGTGCCAAGGGTAGCGGCGATCACGATGGTAACGATCATGGGCCAGGTCAGCTCAATGTTGTACAGCTGCGCCACGAACACGGCGGTCATGCCCTGCATGATGCGCTGCCATCCATGTTCAGCGTGGCGCCCAGAGGCAGGGTGAAGGATGCCACCTTCTCAGAAACGCCGATGCTGCGGCAGAACTCGATGGAATAAGGCAGGGTGGCGTTGGAGGAGGAGGTGGAGAAGGGCACCAGCGCGATACGGCTGTACTTTTTGAGGAAGCGGCCATAGCTCAGACCGGTGAAGATCTTCAGCATCAGCCGTAGACGATCAGGCCGAACAGGAAGAGCAGGAAGATCTCGGAGGCGCAGTACTTGGCCAGCGTCACAATGATCGTGAAGCCAGATTGGCAACGGTCTTAGCCATCAAAGCGCACACGCCATAGGGAGTCAGCTGCATGACGATATTGACGATCTTCAGCATGGTATTTGCCAGAGACTCGTTGAAAGCCTTCACCGCCGCCGCTTTTTCGCCGATAAGCTCAGGCAATGCCAAAGAACACGGCAAAGACCACAATGTGGATCATTTTACCCTTCGCAAAGGATTCTACAATATTCGTGGGGATAAAATCAAGGATAACGCTGGCAAACGAGGTGTTGACGTTCTCGTAGGTGTTGGACAGGTCAAAAGAGCCGAGATCTACGCCTACGCCGGGCTTGAGGATCATGCCGCCCAAAATGCCGAAGGCGGAGGCGATCACTGTGGTAGCTACATAGATGATCAGGATCTTGCCGCCGATACGTCCCACCTGCTTGATATCGGTAGCACTGGAGATGCCCATGACCAGGGATGCAAAAACAAAGGGGATGATGGTCATCTTGATCAGATTCAGATATCCGTTACCGACAATGTTCAGTATGGTATTGATGACGATATCATCACGGATATAGCCGTTCGGGACAAAGCACAGGATCGCGCCCAGCGCCAGGCCAAGGATCATGCCGATAATGGATCTCTTTCCCAGAGTAGCGGCTTTTTTGCTTTCGAGGGTTGCCATAGTGATTCCTTCCTTCTTTTTTTGATTTTTAGGACATGTGCACTGTTATTCTTGTGTGATCTCCTCCTTATTCGCCTTCTCTCCTGATATATTTCCACGCGTGCAGCAGGGTATCTTCATCCCCGAATGCACCAGATTTTGTGACGACCGGTATCCCCCGGAGCGGACCATCAGCCAACAGTCCGGCAGGGGTTCCGCTCTGTACCTCCTCTAACAGCAGGAGCTGCGTGGTATGCAAGCTGCGGCACACCGCCACGGCGGTGTCACCGCCAACTAAGATCAGTCCATCATACAGCGTGTGATCGGTACGCTCCAGCACCTCACCCAGCTTGGCTGCCAGACTCTTTCCCACCTTCCGTGCGGCGACATCGTCGCCCGCAAACCCGGTCTGGCTGCAAAACAGGCTGTCAAAAGCCAATATCGCACCGTCCTCCCGCCGCAGCAGCTCTGTTAGTCTCTGTGCAGCGTGGGAAATCTCTTCCGGAGCAGGCTCGTGCAGTAAGCGCGCTGAATCCAGTAAAACCTTGTGCAGTCCACAGACAGCCTCCAAGCGCCGGACCTGTGCCGCCGTCTCCTTCTTCTGGGAGCCGGTAACGACCAAAACACGCTTGGCAGCCTGTCGGCACGCTACATCGGGCTGCTCTCCTCTACACCGGCAGCGCCTCTGCCAGTGCCGCACTGCCGCAGTACACGGGAGGCGTATCCAGCGCCTGCCCGATCTCCGCCGCCAGCGACAGATCCTCCTCTGTCATGGCATCGATCAGGCACAGAAGCGGTGCTTCCCTCCGGACGAGGTCGGCAGCCAGGCCAGCCCCTTCCTCCCGCAGGCGTGCCAGCGGGATGTGACAGACCGCCATGTGTGCGCGATCCCTGAACAGGGCCAGCAGGTCTTTCGCAGAACCATCCGGCAGACGGAGTACGCCACCGTCTACGGTACGCCCCATCCTCGGAAAGCTGGGCGCTGCCAACGCGATCCGGCGGCCGGAAGCCTCCAGCGCAGCTCCAACTCCTCCACAGGATTTCCCCGCATAAGCGAGTCGACCTTCTTAAACAATGTATCCTGATCGCGCAGGACCATGCGCCGCAGGACTTCCTGTGTGCGGTCCCTTGCCTCCTGCGGGCACAGCTCCCGGGAGCTTGCATTGATAGACAACGCAGTGCGCTCACCCAGGCAGGCCGGTGTCTCCCTCGGCGGCTCCACCAGCACTGTGGTGGCAATACCGCGCTTTTGGAACTGAATTCCCGTATCGGTTGCGCCGGTCAGATCATCGGCGATGATGAAATACATATAGGCCCCTCACTTCACGGCGGATGCGTTTTTTTTGGCATTTGCCATACGGATGGCGTAATCCATGGCATTTACAAGACTCAGTTCATTTGCAACTCCGGTTCCGGCGTGTCCAAAAGCGGTCCCATGGTCCACGCTGGCCCTGATAATGGGCAGTCCCAACGTTACATTCACGCCTGCCACCGCATCCCAGCGGCCCAGTTCTTTGTTATATACAAAGCCCACGACCTTCAAAGGGATATGCCCTGATCGTGGTACATGCAGACCACGATGTCATACCAGCCGCCCAGCGCCTTGGAAAAGGCGGTGTCCGGCGGGAGGGGTCCCAAGGCTTGGATCCCCTCAGCCTTCGCCTGTTCGATAGCAGGAGCGATCTCCTCGATCTCCTCCCGCCCAAACATACCGTCCTCACCTGCGTGGGGGTTCAGACCGCATACGCCCACCCTGGGCGCCTCGATACCCAGCTCCAGACAGGCCTTGTGGGCGATACGGATGACATCCAGCACCCGCTCCTTTTTTACCAGATCACAGGCCTGCCGCAGGGATACATGTGGATACGTGTACCACCCGCAGGTCATCATGTGCCAGCATCATGGTGTACTTGTCCGTTCCGGTGTAATGGGCATAGATCTCGGTATGCCCGTTGAAATGGTGTCCGGCAAGATTCATGGCCTCCTTGTTCAGCGCGTTCGTAACGGTAGCGTCCACCTCGCCCGCCATAGCCAGCTCGATGACCTTTTTCACGCACTGAAAAGCGGCATTTCCACACATGGATCTACCTTGCCATAGGAAAACCTGTCCCAGTCCACCAGCTCCAGATGCAGCACATCTATGGTGCCGAATTCATACAGTCCCTGACTGGGTCTGTCCACCTGATGGAGCTTCAGCTCCGAGTGGTTCGTCACCCGCAGCGCATCGCGGATGCACTTGATGTCGCCTATCACCAACGGCCGGCACCGCTGGTACACCGCGGCATCGGACAAAGCCCGGACGGTGATCTCCGGACCGCAGCCGGCGGGATCTCCCATGGTGATCCCCAAAATCGGACGATTCATATGGTTAACGCCTCCTTGTGATTCTTCTGCGGCCCTTACAGGACGCTTTGATAAATAGCCCGGATCTCCTCCAGCGTCAGTTCCTTGCGATTGTTGTCCAGCAGCGCCGCTGCTGGCTGCCGGAGGTGACCAGGAAATCAATGTCCGACGGCTGCACACCGTAGGGCTTGAGATCCGTGGGGATATCCGTGCGGCGGATAATATCCTCGATGGCCGCAATGACACGCAGAGATTTTTCCTCGGCGCTCTGCCCATGGCACTCGGGATACACCGCGTCGCACAACTGCGCCAGCTCCTTTTCGCAGGCGGGACGGTTGCAGCGCATCACCGGCGCAAACAGGATAGCATTGGATACGCCGTGGGCAATATGGAATTTGCCGCCCAGCGGATAGCTCAGTGCATGCACAGCGGTGGTGCCGCTGGCGGTAATAGCCACGCCTCCGTAAAATGCACCCAGCATCATGGCAGTCTTGGCTCCATATCGTCCGGGTCCTCATAGGCGCGTACCAGGTTTTTGAAAATCAGCTTGGCGCCGGTCGCGGCAAACATATTGCTGAAATCTGTAGCCTTCAGCGAGGTGTAGCACTCCACCACATGGGCCAGCGCGTCTACACCGGTAGCTGCCACAATGGATTTCGGCAGACGGCGGATCGTCAGCGGATCCAAAACCGCATAGTCCGGGATCATGCATCGTTGACGATGCCCTTTTTCACACTCTCCTCCGGGATGGCTACAATGGCGTTGCAGGTGGCCTCAGACCCGGTGCCGCAGGTGGTGGGCAGGAACACTGTCTTTACCTGCTTGCGTCCCTGTGTGGGGTCCTGCAGCAGATCTCGGACGGTATAGGGCGCGCCCTTGAGGATGGAACACAGCTTCGCCGTGTCCATCACACTGCCGCCGCCTATCGCCACGATCAGGTCGCACGCCATTGCCTCCAGCTGCCCGGCGATTTTCTCTACATCCAAGTAGCTGGGCTCCCGCGGTATATCGTCCAGCACCTCATAGGAAACATCTGTCAGTTCACGAAGCAGCACGTCGCATACGCCAGACTGCCGCACGCCCTGATCGGTGAACACGACAACCTTTTTCGCGTTCTCCCTGCGAATGATTTCCGGAACAGTTTTCACACTGCCCTCCCCCAAGTGGGTACACGCAGGCAGCTTCAGACTAATCATATCTCCGCACCTCCTTGTCAGCGTTTGTAGGCCGCATAGTATCGGTCAATGGTATCCAGAATGGCGTTGTCTGTCTCTTCGCTCACCATTCCGAAGGGCTTGCGGCACGGACCCAGAGGCTGCCCGATCAAGTTGGCTGCCCGCTTAACGATAGAGTTGGGGTTGCCGTACTTGAAGCAGTCACGGATAGGCTGAATACCCTGCTGGGCAGCTTCAGCGGCAGCCATGTCGCCCTTCTTCCAGTTCTGGTAGATACTCACCATCATTTCCGGCAGAATATTGGCAACTGCGGTAATTCCGCCCTTACCTCCGTTCTGCAGCGTTTTCAGGATCAGCGCATCGTTGCCGGAAAGGACGGAAAAGTGCTCCGGATCTGTGCCGTGTATGTATGCCAGGATGTTTTCAAACTTTCCGCTGGAATCCTTTACGCCCCGGATATTAGAAAAGTCCTTCGCCAGCCGGGATACCGTTTCCGGCTCAATGGCACAGCCGGTACGCATGGGGATGTTGTACATCACGATGGGCAGCGTCACCGCGGCGGCAATATCCGCATAGTGGCGGTACAGCTCCTCTTGGCTCAGCGCCGCGAAATACGGGGTGATAATGGACAGCACATCTACGCCGATCTCCTGCGCCGCCAGCGACAGGTCAATGGTGTCCTGCGTACCCACACAGCCGGTCCCCGCATAGACGGCACCCGCCCCCGTGCCTCATCCACGCAGATGCGCATGACCCGCTTTTTCTCCTCCGTGCTGAGGATGTAGAACTCTCCATTGGTACCCAGCAGAAGATGCCGTCAACACCGGCCCGAATATGCCGATTCACCTGATTGCGGATTTCGGACTCATTGATACTGCCATCCTCATACATGGCGGTAGCATAGCGGCAATGATACCTTTGATCTCCATATATACCTCCCTCGGGGTCTGCGCCCCGCATTTTTTTACTTTCTATTCCTTTTTTATCATAGAGATCTCATCAAATCAATGGTGAAGCCAAAAAAGTAAGTTTCATATTGCAACACTTTTATAATTGATGTAAAATAAATCCTGAAACACGAAAAATGTGTTTCAAAATAAGACAGGTGGTGAATCGCATGATCCCGTGCAGGATTCTGGTCATAGCGCCCTATGAAAGCATGAAGAATATTCTGCTGTTTATCTGCAAGGACAGGCCGGAGGTCCGTCTGACAGTGATGGTCGGCGACCTCGGCGAGGGAGCGCGTCTGGTGCAGGAGATCGACGAGGAGGAGTTTGATATCGTCATCTCCCGCGGCGGCACAGCGGAGGTGCTGCGGTCCGTTGTTTCCATCCCGGTGGTGGAGATCCAGCTATCCAGCTATGATGTACTGTCCGCCTTAAAGCTGGCGGAAAACTACACCGGCCGTTATGCTCTGGTCGCCTATCCCAACATTGCCCGCATGGCGACACTTCTGTGCAGCGTGCTGCAATATGATGTACCAATTTATCCGATCGCGCAGGGAGATACGCTGGAAAAGACGGTAGATGAGCTAATTCAGCGGGACGTCACCCTGATCATAGGTGATATGGTGACAACGCAGTATGCCAAGCAGCATTCGCTGGACGCTATTCTGATCACCTCCGGCGTAGAAAGTCTGGAAAACTCGATCCGTCAAGCGCTGCAGCTGCATCAGCTAATGACCGCAGTCCGTGTCCGGGACGCACTGCTGGAGCGTCAAGCCCGTCAGCACCAATGGGAACTGGCTGTTCTGCAGGAGGATCAAACGGTATTTTGGGAAAGCCCCTCTCTCGCCCGAAAGCCCCGGCTGCGCAAAATGATGCAGAAAATCGCCGCACGTGCGGACGCCGCAGAGGGCGGTGTGCAGATCCGGGCGGATCCAGGAACAGCCGTGGAAGATTTCCTGTCAGCGAGTATTTCTGGAGGGCTCCCCCTATTTCTTTCTGCAGGCCGAGCCTCTGCCGGAAGACATGACCCGCAGCGATGTCGTGAGCTTTTTTAGCTGCGAAGATATTTCGCCGCAGTATTTCAAGAAGTACATCAACTCCGCCCTTCACCAAAATCTCCAGCGCTATGCGGCTTCCCATTCTCCTGTGCTGATCCTTGGCGAGATCAGCACGCACAAGGATCGGGCCGCCAACGTTCTATATACCAACGGGCTGCATCGTGACCACCCTCTTTGCGTGGTGGATTGCGACCGGGCGGACAGCAGATTCTGGCAGAGCTTTGTTACGCGAACGGACTCCCCGCTATACGATACCGGCTGCACCTTCTATTTTAAGAACAGCAACTGCCTCACTGGGAAGCAGGCGGATTCTCTGGCTCGGCATATTCTATCGGGAAGGAACAACCGTTTTCTGTTTTCGGTCGTCACAGACACTCCTCAAGCGGAGGACTGTCCCATCTGTCGGATCCTGCGCCAGCAGTGCTCCTGTCTGACGCTGCGGATGCCTCCTCTGCGGGAACGCGTTTTTGAGATCCCTGCCCTGTGCAGTCTGTACCTCAACGAGTTTAATGCCGAAAGCGCCCATCAAGTCATCGGTTTTGTGCCGGAGGCGATGGAGCTTCTGCAAAGCTATCCGTGGCCCGGAAATATGGACCAGCTAAAACGAATCATACGACAACTGACGCTGACGGCGGAACGGTCCTATATTTCCGCCGAAAGTGTCCGCCAGCAATTGCTGTTAGAGTCTCCTCAGCCCATGTCCGAGGCCCCGGCGTTTGACACAAATCGTACTCTGGAGGAGATGACCCGTGAACTGGTAGAGATCGCCCTGCGCCGAGTCCACGGCAATCAAAGTCAGGCGGCGGTCCAACTTGGCGTGAGCGCTCTACTCTGTGGCGGATGCTGCACAAGGAAAAGTAAATGTCCGTCTCGCTGTAAGCTGCGGCAGCTTCGGGATGAGCTGCTGTGCGGTGTCTTTGGGGCAAGGGAGGTCGACCAGCTTTTGGGCAGGCGAAAGGGGCTGCGCCTTGCTGCATGTACCCCTTTTCTTTCGAGGACTTGCCTGCACACAGCACAAAAGGCAGGCACCTTTGGGCGCCTGCCTCAGCGTGTCGAAAAAGTCCAGTCCAGCTGGGCTTTTTTGCGTTTATATGATAAAATGGTTCTGGGTGATGAAAGATGCTGGAACGAGGGAAACGGGACCGAGACCTGGTGGAGTTTGTTGTGATAGACCAACTGGTACCGGCGGAGCATTTACTGCGGAAAATAGATGCGGCGGTGGACTTTGATCGCATTTATGAGATGGTGGATATCCTGTACAGCGAAGATAACGGGCGGCCCAGTGTGGACCCTGTTGTGCTGTTCAAAGTGGTGTTGATTCAGCATCTGTACGGCCTGCCGTCCTTGCGGAGGACAGCGGATGAGATCAGCGCAAATATCTGCTACCGTTGGTTTTTGGGATATACGCTGCAAGAGGAAACGCCGCATTTTTTCCACGGTGAGTTATAATTTCCGTCATCGGTTTACCGCAGAAACCGTGGACCAGGTCTTTGCGTGGATACTGGAAGAGGTGGCGGAAGCGGGATATCTGTCCCCCAAGGCAGTTTTTATAGACGGGACCCACATCAAGCCAACGCCAACACGAAAAAGCGAGTAAAGGCTGCGATACCGGCAGCATCCAAGCACTACGCGAAGGAACTGATGGAGGAAGTCAACGCAGACCGGGAAGCCCGAGGGAAGAAGCCTTTGAAGACGACGATGAGCCTCCAAATCCACCGAAAAAATGCAGAGATAACACATCCAAGAAGAAACTGGCGAGACGAAAGAAAGAGAAAACACGGATCGTCACCCAGAGCGTGACCGACCCGGACTGTGGCTTGTTCGTAAAGGGCAGCCATGAGCGGCAGTTTGCATATGAGCCCATACGCCTGCGACAAGAACGGTTCGTGCTTGAGACGGTGGTAACGCCCGGAAATGTCCACGACAGCGTTGCCTTTGACGAGGTGTACGACAAGGTAACGAAGACATTTCCTGAAACAGAGACCATTGTTGCCGATTCTGCCTATAAGACGCCCCATATCTGCAAGAAAGTATTTGATGACGGAAGAGTTTTATCCACAGCGTACAAGCGGCCGCAGACGACGAAGGGCGGACATGAGTGGTGGAGATACGTCTACGACGAGTTCTATGACTGTGTGATCTGCCCGGAATACCAGATCCTCAAATATGCGACAACAAACCGGGACGGCTGCCGTGAATACAAGAGCTTCGTGGGTGTTCTTCACCACGAACCGTTCACTCTCAGGGCGCTCCACACGCTGCTTGTTTTTGTAGGAGATCGTAGTGGTGCGAAGCCCAACCGAGTGTCCGAGGTAGACCTCATTGTTCAGAATGCTGGTGACGCTGTTGGAAGACCACAGGCATGGTCTGGTGGTGTCCAGTCCTCGATGGCTTTTCCCGGTCTTGCGGTAGTAGGCGTTGGACGGGTTCACCACCTGCTCCTTGGTGAGGATGGTGGCGATCCGCTTGGGGTCGTTTCCAGCGGCGCAGAGGGAGAAGATGCGCTTCACCACAGGTGCGGTGTCCTCGTCCGGAACCAGCGTGTTGGCGTCACCATCACTTTTCCGATAGCCGTAGGGCGGTCTGCCGCCCAGCCGCTCTCCCTGCTCCGCTTTCATTTTCATGACCGCGCGGACCTTGCGGCTGGTATCCTTGGCGTGAAGCTCGTTGGCCCAGTTGCGGATGGGGTTGAAGTCATTGCTGTTCTCCACTGTGGAATCCACGCCATCGTTGACAGCGATGAAGCGGACATTCTTCTGGGGAAAATATATCTCCATGTAGTAGCCCACCTGAAGGTATTCACGCCCCAAGCGGGAGGCGTCCTTTACGATGAGGTTCGCCACCTGTCCTGCTTCGATCATCTCTACGATCTTTTTCCATGAAGGCCGCTCGAAGTTCGTACCAGAGTATCCGTCATCCGCAAGGAAGATGGTGTTTTCGAAGCCCTTTTCTTTTGCGTATTTTTCCAGCAGGGTGCGCTGAGAGTTACTATGTAGAGGGTGGTTTCTCCCACCTAATACATATGACTGCGGCTCATTTGTGGTGAATGGAACAGCAGTTGTAGGAAAGGAGCAGAATATTCCTTATAATTGCTGAAAATCAACACAAAAAGGAGCTGATTCTTATGAAGTCTCTATTTGAAGAAATGGGCGGCACTTACCGTCAGGAGGGCGATTATCTTATCCCAAACCTTGCGCTGCCGGACGAACCAGAATACCAAATCGGCAAGTACGGGCGTATGCGCCGCAATTATCTGAAAGAACATCGTCCTGTTCTCTATGCAAACCTGCTCACAAGCGGAACGCTGCATCGGCACCTTGCCGAGATCGACCAAGCCTGCAATGAGCGTATGGAAATCATCGTTTCCGATATGGCAAGGCAGGAAGATGTGACCGAAGCGCTCAAAGCCGCCGATCAAATGGAATGGGTGCGCCGCATGAACAGCATCCGCAATCGTGCGGAGGAAATCGTTTTGACCGAGCTTGTATATGAATGACAAATGCCCGTTATTGGCTGTATGACCGATAACGGGCATTATCTTTATTCTTTTGGTGCTATAAACTTGTATTTGCCCTTTCCAAAGCCGCTGACAGGCTCAATCAAATCCGCATTTTTCAGTTTTGTAATGAGATTCCCTGCGGCAGTAACAGAATCCTTTGTGATAGCAGCGATGTCAGATCGGCCAAAGACGCCATCAGCGCCCATATTTGCAAATACCGCTTTTGCCTTTGCAATCGTGCCTTGGCTTGCGTTCAGCCGGTCAATCGCAACCTCAATCGCAACATTTTCGTTCTCGATCGTAACCTTGTTTGCGGTTGCCGCAGTTCCGTAATTCAGATTATAGAGCGTAACTTGAAAAGAACTGGCATCCGAATAGAATTTAGGCTCCAGCTCATCGCGGTAATTGTGAGCGGCACGGTAGGTTTCCGTGATTTTCTTAAAGCCGCTGCCTTGCCGCTCCATATAGCCCAATCGTCCGAAAATATCTGCAAGGACGGGATTGCGGCGCGTAGAGGAAATGCTGGACAGATCCCGCTCCTGTATCCGTGTTCCGTCTGCCATACCACCGGGAGAATGGATAGTAAGACGGTCATCATAAATATCGATGTGAACCTCGCTACCCAAAATCAGATAATCCCGATGGATCAGCGCATTGACAAGCGCCTCAAAAACGCTCCGCTCGCAGTAGTCGGGCATCTCAACACGAGAATCGGCGGTTTTCTTCCAGCGTGTTTTCATATTCCGCTTAACAAAACTGACACCCTCATTGAGCAGAATGATCAAGCTGCCAGAGTATTCCGCGCTGTCAAGTGCATCTACCATACCGCCGCTTTTATCAAGGCCGTTCCAGCGTGTGCAGAACAGGCGGGAATGCCGGATGGGAGAATCGTCTGCAAGCAAGGCGCCTGCATTGGTCAGCTTGCCGTGTTCGTCCCGCATATCGAAGGAATCGAACAGCTTTTCTTCCATGCTGTTGCCCGTCCAAGCCTTATACCGTTCGCGCAGCTTGGAAAAAGCGTAATCCTTGAAATCATACTCGGAAACCAGTTCGTCATAGGTGCGGTGCATCCCCTTGAGAATCAGCTGGTTCAGCGCATAGGACGGAGCAATCACGCTTTCATTGCCGATGCGGATATACGCCTCCATAACGCCGTCTGCTTTGTAGTAATACGGTGTGGAGCGCCCTGCGAACACAGACAGCACAAGAATGTCCTTGCCGTCCTCCCGCTCCGGTGCGAGGACAAAACTCGGATAAGGCGTGATACGCTCTTTAATCAACCGGCTGATTGCCTCTGCATCGGTCTGCGCGTCAGCTAAGCCGACAACATTTCTGTCATTATCAATACCAAAAAACAGCGTGCCTCCAATGCCATTTGCAAAGGCACTGACGCTTTTGAGCCAGCTTTTCGGCTTCTTTACCTCCAGCGCGACCTTGAAATCACATTCGGTCGCTTCTGCAATCCAGCGGTCAATCATCATTCTCACCGTCCTGTCCCTTATTCTTTCCCCTGCTCTTATAAACATTATACTGATTCTTGCACCGGGCGCTGCAAAATGCGGAATTGGCCCGACTGCCGAGGAACACCTTCTGGCAGTGCTTGCACAGCCGCAAGGGTTTTGCGTCGTCCACCAGCATAAAGCTGAACATCATCTGCACGCCCAGCAGCAGGGAATGAAAGTCCCAATAGATGGTGGGCTTGTCCAGCAGTTCAATATGATAGGTAGGCGCAATGCCGCCGAAGGCAGCCATGGCCTTGCGGTAAAGATTTCTTGTATCCTCGTCAATGCTGTCGTAGTCGTTATAGTACAGAATAGAGGTGGTCAGCGTGAACGCCCAATCCTTGAACTGCTGGGCAACCCAATCATACGGCTCGGCATATTCCCGCTGGAAGCTCATGTTCTTCGCCATTGGCTCATCCATAAAGGTCATGGTCAGGGCAATCATCATATTATCCCCGGAAACATTCCAACTGGATTCCACGCCCTTTTTCACCACATCCAATTTGTCGAAGGGATAGAACAGAGCAAGATAATCCTCTGTCGCCATGCTTTCTTCCTTGATGAAGTGATTCTTCGGCAGATAAACCGCCTCGTAGTCCATAAACGACGGCGTGGTGGGCAGTGCCGTCATCAGCCCAACAGACCGTAATGGGTCACAAAAGCCAAAACTGCCTTTTCCACCTCGTCCTCCGGACTGCGGTTCATCATCAGCATACCAACATTCAGTGCTTCCAGCACCATCTCGGAGGAATCCTTCAGCGGGTTATAGATGTCGGGCTTTGCCGCCTTTTCCGGCGTAATATAGCGTTTTCCGTCCTTGCCGGTCTTGATCTCATAGCGGTCATACCGCACCCAATGGGAACGGGACTGCGCAAACAGATTGTTCATGACGCTGTTCCTCTCAATTCGTAATCCATCTATATATTAACCATATTACCATTGTATCAACCGTCCTTGGCATCGTCAAGGGCGGCTTTCTTTTTTCTCGGCTTCGTTTTATTCTCCCTGCGGATCACGGCATCCTTGCCCATGGTTTGCAGCAGCGCTTCATATTCCTCCATGAACTCGCGCTCCCGCAGCGTAAAGCTATGATCGTTTTCCAGCTTTTCGCTCAGATGCTCATACATCCGCTTTTGCAGCTTTTTCTGAATGGTCATCCGCAGCTTTCGGATATTTCGGTCGGACTGCCCTCGGATGGCGGCAAGCCTTGTGGTGCTGTATTGCTTGACGAACAGGTAATACAGCACCTCCTTCTGCTCATGCTGAGGGCGAAAAAAGCTTGGAGAGAAAACGGTTCGCAGTCAGCTCGTGCAGCTCGTATGGACAGGAGAAGATGATGTCGAGAAAGTTTCCCTGACAGAGCTGGCGGAACCTCGGCAGATTCATCCACAGCGGGGCGATCTTCGGATCAGGTACCGCCTGAAACTCCAACGGCACATCCCCACGCAGGTTCTCATAGTCACGTTCCCGGCGCTCCCGGTTCCTGTCCAGCTTATTCCACTCGTCTACTACAGTCAGAAAGTCGGATTCTGTCCGGGCTGCTTCCTCCAGCCGCCGCAGAGCCTCTGCGCGAATTTCACGCTTGAGCCGCTTCTCACTGGTGGGCGCCGCTTCTTCCTCCTCGTCCTCCAGCTCGGCATTATAGTCTCTGGGGTGTTCGTCCTGCTCCAGCTCGCTTTCCAGCTCCAGCGTACGTTCCTCTGCAAGCGCCTCCTCCAGCGTCTCGTCCACCGGCGCACCGTCAGACGCATCCTCCCAATCGGCAAAGCTGTCCTCATCCATTTTAAGACCGGTTTCCTCTATTTGCTCCTCGGCAACTTCTTCCTCGTCGGAAAAATCATCATCCCACAGCAGTTCATCCTCCCACGGTTCCATGACAGCTTCACCTCCCCGAAAAAATATTTTTCTTTTTTTCAAAAACAGTTCCGATTTACACCCTGTATTTCTCCTATTAGTAGAGAAAGTAATCTTGACGCAAATTACACAGGTTACTTCTCAAAGCCATCAACGAAGAAAAGGAGGATATGGAACATGGAAAACCAACAGAAAGCCACGGTTGCTTACAGCCAACGGAACCAAACACATTATATCAAAAACCAACCAATCGCGCAAGGAGGATGCCTATGGAGCAGAACAAACGAGAACAGTTTATCATCCGCCGGATTGGCGGTACAACCTACAAGGTCAGAGTTGTGTTCAACGAAAACGGCGGCGAGACTATGGAGGATAAAATTTTGCGGATTGTACGCAATGATATGGTTACAAACGACGGAACCTATGGTATAATGGAGGCACCACAAATGAGCCGACAGTCTGAAAGGAGCGCATCATGAGCGTGAAACAGGCTGAAAGCAAAATTACCGCTCTCTATGAGCGCTGTCCCGCGACGATGACAACGCCGGGGATAGCAATTCCATCGTGAATCAGAAAAAATACCTCGAAAGCTATGCCCAGCAGAGGGGCTACACCAACTGCCGTCACTATACCGACGACGGCTGGAGCGGCGGCAATTTTGAACGCCCAGCTTGGAAACAGCTGGTTGCAGACATCGAGGCCGGGAAGGTAGCCCATGTCATTGTCAAGGATATGAGCCGGGCGGGGCGTGACTATCTGCAAACCGGATTTTACACGGAGGTATTCTTCCGGCAGCACGGCGTTCACTTTGTTGCCATCGCCAACAGCGTGGACAGCGATGACCAGAACAGCAACGAGTTTGCGCCCTTCCTCAACATCATGAACGAATGGTATCTTCGTGACCTGAGCCGCAAGCAGAAAACCGCCATTCGGGTCAAGGGGGAATCCGGCAAGCCAACCACCA
>ENA-OQIO01000403-OQIO01000403.1-human-gut-metagenome-genome-assembly--contig:-NODE-403-length-23502-cov-6.893861_pt1 | contig 23502 bp, 29 predicted proteins | sample MGYA00242573_ERZ504737 | MGnify/ENA primary metagenome ERZ504737 (study PRJEB26092, sample SAMD00036203) | human gut metagenome | host: Homo sapiens | study: EMG produced TPA metagenomics assembly of...
ACCGCAAGATGAACGAGATCCCCTACGAGTGGGGCACCGCTGTCAACGTGCAGCAGATGGCATTCGGCAACTCCGGCGACCGTTCCGGCACCGGCGTTGCATTCACCCGTGACCCCGCCACCGGCGCAAAGAAGCTGATGGGCGAGTACCTGATCAATGCACAGGGCGAGGACGTTGTGGCAGGTGTGCGCACTCCTTCTCCCATCAGCCACCTGAAGGATCAGATGCCTGAGGTGTACGATCAGTTCGTTGAGATCGCAACCCGTCTGGAGAACTACTTCCGCGATATGCAGGATATGGAGTTCACCATTGAGGACGGCCACCTGTACATGCTGCAGACCCGTAACGGCAAGCGTACCGCACAGGCTGCTCTGCAGATCGCATGTGACCTGGTGGACGAGGGCATGATCACCGAGCAGGAGGCTGTTCTGCGCGTGGAGCCCAAGCAGCTGGATACCCTGCTGCATCCCCAGTTCGATGCCGCTGCCCTGAAGGCCGCCGAAGTCGTCGGCAAGGGCCTGGCTGCTTCTCCCGGTTCCGCCTGCGGCCAGATCGTCTTTACCGCTGAGGAAGCAGAGGAGATGGTCAAGTCCGGCAAGATGAAGAAGGTGGTTCTGGTCCGTCTGGAGACTTCTCCCGAGGACATCGTGGGCATGCAGGTGTCTCAGGGCATCCTGACCGTCCGCGGCGGCATGACCAGTCACGCAGCCGTTGTTGCCCGTGGTATGGGCACCTGCTGTGTCTCCGGCTGCGGCAATGACAACGAGGTCAAGATCGATGAGGAGGCCAAGACCTTCGAGATCAACGGCCACAAGTTCGTTGAGGGCGACTGGATCTCCATCGATGGCTCCACCGGCAACATCTACGGCGAGCAGGTCGCAACCGTGGCCGCTACCGGCAACAAGAACTTCAACCGCTTCATGGGTTGGGCCGATGCTGCCCGCCAGCTGCTGGTTATGACCAACGCCGATAACCCCCGTGACGCACAGCAGGCCGTTGACCTGGGTGCTGAGGCATCGGCCTGTGCCGTACCGAGCACATGTTCTTCGCTGAGGACCGCATCAAGGCTGTCCGTGAGATGATCTGCGCCCGTACCGTGGAAGAGCGCGAAGCTGCTCTGGCCAAGGTCGAGCCGTTCCAGCAGGGTGACTTCGAGGCCATGTACCGCATCATGGGTGAGCGCCCGATGACCATCCGCTACCTGGATCCCCCTCTGCACGAGTTCCTGCCCACCAAGGACGAGGACATCAAGGAGCTGGCTGCCGATATGGGCATGACCTTCGATGACCTGAAGAACGTGGTTGCTTCTCTGCACGAGTTCAACCCCATGATGGGTCACCGTGGTTGCCGTCTGGCTGTTACCTATCCCGAAATCGCTGCCATGCAGACCCGCGCTGTGATCAAGGCTGCCCTGAACGTCTCCGCTGAGACTGGCTGCATGATCACCCCGCACATCATGATCCCGCTGGTCGGTGAGGTCAAGGAGCTGAAGTTCGTCAAGGACGTTGTGGTCAAGGTCGCTGATGAGCTGATCGCTGCTGCTGGCGTTGACATGAAGTATCAGGTCGGTACCATGATCGAGATCCCCCGTGCAGCCCTGACTGCCGGCGAGATCGCCAAGGAGGCTGAGTTCTTCAGCTTCGGCACCAACGACCTGACCCAGATGACCTTCGGCTTCAGCGTGATGACGCTGCCAAGTTCCTGGCGCTTACTACGAGAACAAGATCTACGAGAGCGATCCGTTCCAGCACCTGGATCAGATCGGCGTGGGCAAGCTGGTCAAGATGGCTGCACACGATGGCCGTGAGACCCGTCCCGACCTGGGCCTGGGCATCTGCGGTGAGCACGGCGGCGATCCCACGAGCGTGGAGTTCTGCCACAACGTCGGTCTGGACTACGTCAGCTGCTCTCCCTTCCGTGTGCCTATTGCACGTCTGGCCGCTGCGCAGGCTGCTATTAAAAAACCGAGAGCATAAGGTTTTTATAGCGAATTATCGTTAAAAACAGAGCATAAAATAAGGCTCATCGTCAATTTTGGCGGTGAGCCTTATTTGTTTGCTCATGTATGAGGTGAATTGCGTTTAACACGGGGCTGCTTTCCAGAAGCATCACAGATACACCTCCACAGTCAGATCGGTCCACGCTGCACGGCGGAACTGGTGGGGCATCTTGTTGGCTTCCCGGTAACGCTTGGCGGTTTCAAAATCGATGGTGAAGGTGAGGATGGGCTTTTCCGATACAGCCATCAGATCGGTGCGCTCCTCTTTGGACTTCTTGCAGCCGGTGTTCAGCTTCCAGCGGTAGGAGTAATCGGCAATGGGGGTGACCACTTCAACGAACTGCTCAATCAATTCGGGCGCAAGACAGGCACCGTGTACATCGACCTTCTGAGAGAGAAAATCGTAGATCGCTTTCATGTCCGAGGAAACCGTCTGCGGTTCGGGCGCAGGGGAGAGGGCTTTCAGCTCCTGCTCCAAGCGGGCGACCTCGTCATCTGCCTGTTTGCAAAGAGCTTGGTATTCCTCTCTTGGCAGTTCGCCGTCTGCACGCATGGCAGCGTAGTTCAGCTTGCGCTTTTTGATTTTTTCAATCTTGCTCTGAATCGGCGCAGCGGACATTCGTGCTGTAGCTTTTCCGTTCTGGCAGCTTTCAATCATCTTACAGGCACGAAGGATGGCTTTGTTCTGATTGCCCCAGACCTTTTCAAAAATCTTCTTCGCCATCAGTTCCAGCTTCCACTCCGGGATGGAAATGGCATCACAACTGAGCTGCTGGGTCATGTTGTGCTCCAGAACGAAGGAACGGGTCGGGTTGACAGTTCGCATATTGCACTGGTAGCCAAAGACCGGCGTTCCGTCCTTCAGTTTACGCCAGTTGAAAATGCGGTAGGAAGAACCGCAGCGGCAGCGAAGTTTGGACACCCACAAATTCTTGGTAGTTCTGGCTCCTTTACGCCTTGTTTCTCCATCAGGAAGGCGCAGGCTGGAAATACGGGATTTGCGGATGCGTTCACATTCGTGCCAAAGGCTTCTGATACGATCGGATCAAAGTTGCCTTTTACATAGACGAAAGAAGTTTCATCAAGGTTGTTGATGCGCTTCTTTTCAAGATAGTTGTTGACCTTGGACTTGTTGTAGCAGATATAGCCCATATACGTTGCGTTGCGAAGGATACGGCTGATTTTGGTACAAGACCAACTGACGTTTCCGTGCCCATCCTTACGACCCAGCCGGGAAAGTTCGTTGACGATCGCCTTTTCCCCGTAGCCCTGAGAGTAGAGCGTGAAAACCATCCGTATGGTTGCAGCCTGTTCCTCGTTGATAACGTATGTACGGTTGACCTTATCCCGGTCGTAGCCGATAATGTTGCCGCTGCCGTAAAGCACGCCGTTCTGCCGGCTTATCTTCTGCCCGGCAAGAACACGCTCTGAAATCTTGCGGCTTTCTTCCTGCGCCATGGTTGCCATGATGGAAAGCCGGAGTTCGCCATCGCCGTCCATCGTCCAGATGTTGTCGGATACGAAAAAGACCTCTACGCCGAAATTGCGGAGTTCACGGGTAAGCTGAAGGGTATCGACAGTGTTGCGGGCAAAGCGGCAGACCTCACGGGTGACGATCAGGTCGAATTTGCCACGTTTGGCATCGGAAATCATCTGCATAAACGCAGGACGCTTTTTGGCAGAGGTGCCGGTGATGCCTCATCAATATAGCGGTTTATGACCTGCCAGTTGGATGATACCGAAGCTGATCGTCGTACCACTGCATCTGATTTCCGAGTGCATCGACCTGTGCTTCATGCTGGGTGGAAACACGACCGTAAAAGACAATGCGGCGGTCACGGTCTTTGTCCAATGGGAATTGCCCAAAGTACATTCTTTGTGTGATGTTCATATCGCTGTACCTCCTTTGCCCGTAGTATAGAAGATTGCGAAGGGAATATGTAGGATGTCGCCGGTGTCAGCGACATCCTTGACATTACGCTGCATATCTGCTAAGAACCTGATGATAGACCTCAGCAGAGATCAGGTCGTTGTCAAATAAAATGGAAATCAGCTTCAGTGCAGTTGCATCAATGCTGAAAACATCGGGAGAAACAGCGGGGGAAAGGGGAGCGTAGGCGTTCTTGTTGATATTATCGACCTCCGTTCAGATCCAGACTGTTCATCAGGCTTCGTTGATCTGGTACATCTCGTCCGGCGTAGTCTGCCCTAGGAGCCGCTGTATGCGTTCTTTATCAATGGTGAAAATCTGTTCCAGCAGCACCACAGACGGACGGCTGAACGCAGGGTTCTGCTCAATGAGAACATGGGTGGGCTGGTTTGGCTTTTTGGAGACTTTTGAGGTCACAGCAGCTACGATCACAGTCGGCGCAAATTTATTTCCTGTATTATTTTGAATCACAATAACAGGACGTTTACCTCCCTGCTCAGAACCATAGTGCGGGTCAAGGTCTGCAAAGTAGATCTCGCCCCGGCGAAAGCGAAATTCTTTGTTACATAAACGGTAGCAATCATCCCCCTTTTCCTTATGTAGGCAAAAGCCGCCCTGTGGACGGCTTTTGCGGCGTTTTAGAACTGTTTCCATAGGAGAACATCACTGCTTGATAGGAAGGCTCCTAGAGCGGCTGGAGCCGTTGTAAGTGCGCAGGATCAGCATCATATATTTGTAGCTGACCGTGCCGCTCAGAGATTTCTCGTCGTTTACCAACGTCATGGATGAACAGTGTGCAGCCGCTTGACCAGACGCTCCGGGTCATACTCGCCTGATACAGAGCCACAAAGCGAACCATGCCCTGCAGGATGCCGGAGCGGAGGGAATCGGGGTCACCCTCCCAGCCCTTTGCCAGCATGGTCAGGGCTTCTTTGTAGAGGTCTGCGCCGTAGGTCTTGTACTCCTTGAATGCCGTGCGGATGCAGATGATCTTCCACGGGGCACGGTAGCTGTCCAGACCGAGCTGCAGACCGGTGCTTTCGGTGGCTTTCACGAATGCGAGAGATTCCGGGTCTTTGCCCACCAAAGCGGCGCGCAGCTCTGCGCCAGCGGTCAGCGGCGTGGAAACGCCAGTCTGCCGGGAAAACAGCATGGCTTCTTCTTCCTCTGTCAGTCCCTCATACACCTTACAGATGATCGGAAGATCCTGCCCGCCGTTCATCGCCCGACGGGTCACGATGGTATGCTGACCGTCAAAGACGAAATAGTGACCGTCCCGGTAGCTGACCTTGGGCGGGTTGGCGATCAGTTCGGTGAACTCCGCCGACATCTTTTCGACATTGGGGATGTTCAGCTTGCGCTGATATTCCGCAGGGATTTCGAGAAAGGCACTGTTGATGACCTTTTCTTCGTAAGGCCGCTGAGCGAAAAGGGCTTCGATGATGGCTTCATCGGTGACTTCGGGCATGATCTCAGGCATAGTGCTGACGCAGTTCATATTTTTCATAGCAGTTCCTCCATTTTATCTTCCAGATTTTTCAGGTAATCTCTCAGCTTCTGAATCGTTCGCTCTACGGATGCACGGTTCTCTGCATCGGACAGAATGTCGGGATATTCCCGGAAAACGCTTTCCCAGCGGCGCATCATACTGTTGGCGGCTCCCGATACTTCGCAAAGCATCGCTGTACCATCGGCAAGTCGTTTGGTACATAGCGGCTGTTTGCGATTTCAAGAATCTGCTGACGGTCGATTTTCAACGGTTCATTCACCCTTTGTGGAAAAGTCTGCTCCTGCGGAGCCGGAGTGTGAACCAGTTCTTCGTCCGTAGATTCTTCCTCGGATGTACTGGAATCGGAAAGCGGTTTGGCTGCTGGGGGCGGTGTTGTTCTGGTCATGGCGGCTTTCTTCTGGTCTTTGGGTTTGCAGATTTCAGCCACCAGTGCCGGACGTTCTTCGGGAGGTGCGCGGGCAACGGATGCGATCTCAGCAGCGGTCGGTTTTACCTCGCCAGTAAGGACTTTCTGACGGGTGCCGGGAACAGCTTTTTCGGCGGCATCCACGCCCTTGGAAAACTGCTCAGCCCTTTTTACAAAGCTGTCATTGACACCGTTTTCATCGGCGATTCGTCGACGTGTCCACCGTTTGTCAATCGACTGGCCATTTTGGCCAGTCGATTTTTTAAGGTTACTTTTCTGATCACCGCCATGGTTTAACTTCTCGGCTTCGTATTGTTTCCCAATGAGGTACTTCTTCTGTTCCGGGGTGAGATTGCGCCGCCCCAGCTGATTCTTGCAAATCCAGATGATGGCTTCATAGCGGTTTGCAAACTCCGTTTCGTGAACAGTGAACGGGATTTCCGGGTGCTTCTTGGCGATGATGAAACGGTTGTGTCCGTCCACAATCAGCCCCTCCCACACGATGATGGGATTGATGATGCGTCCATCCCGCAGGATGTTGGCTTCCAGCTGGTTAAGTTCTTCAAAGGTCAACGGTGGAATCTTGCCCTGAAATTCAGGGTCAACTTTAAGCGCATTCAGATTCATCATCGAACCGTCCTTTCTTAAAATAGGTGGATTTCGGGCTGGTGGGTTGGATGTAGTAGTCGTAGCCGAAGCTGGTCTGGCAGTAGGTGCAAGGCTCCTTGGTGAGCTGATAGGGGTCTGCACGGCGGACGCGAATGCCGCGTGTATTGCGGAACGCATTCAGGCAGCGGGGGCAGAGGGTAGTCAGGGTGCTTTCATCGTGGTGCTTACGGTCAAAAGTACGGCTCATAATCATTACCTCCGTATCGTTATAGTGAATGTTCGGTATGGAAAAAGCCCACTGCCTTGATTCAGAAGAATCCCGGTGGTGGGCTTTGAAGATTTTGTTTTAAGTGTCCCACCCTATTTGTCCTCGACGCCCGGTGGGTTTGGAATACACCTCGGTTAGTGGGGAGTTTCGCCCACACCGTCATTGGCTTTTCAGCACCCCGCCTTCTTTATGGCCGGGCCGCGAATTACGGAAGTTTCATTGTTTTGTCCGAGGGAATGATATTCAGTTTTCAAGGTACGTTTTACAGTTTTGGGCTTCTCCCCGTCTGGGGTGTTGCCCTTGCTGTGACCATAGTGTACCTGAAAGCTGAATGCTTTTTTAGGACGTAATAGGTCCGCTTTTTCACTCTAAAACCGGACCTATCACGTCCGGTTTTGTATAAAATCATACACACTTACGTCTTGTTTTGTTTTGCAATTTTCAAAAATGCGATTTTGCTTTTTTTCAAAGAAAAAAGCCCTTCCAGATAGCAGCTCATTTGAGCCGACTATCCAGAAGGGCAGTCGTGTGTAATTATAAATCGTCCGCAACGGCATCTAAGCTACGCGCGATACGATGCAATTTTGTACAGATTTTCTTCCTTAACAGTTCTTCTTCCTCAGAGGGGGACTTTCCCACAATCAAGTAGTCCAGCGTGGTACGAAAAGTCTCCTTGATCTCAACAAAAAGGTCAATCGACGGTGCTTCTTCCCCTCGTTCAATTCGACGGAGATGACGGTCACTGATATTCAGTTTGATTGCCAACTCCTCCTGCGTCATGCCGTTGACCTTGCGCAGGTACTGGATACGTTTGCCGGCGGCGTAAAAATCAAAGTACATAAGTCAGCCCTCCGACACAGTGCAACGCAGTCGCAAGCTGCGCCATAAGGTCGGAGTGCAAAGATACAGTCGGCGGCGAACCAAGTTCTGGTTGCCGGGGCTCAGTTGGTACTCGATCAATCTCCTTTTCATAGTTCTTCGTCCTTTCTTTGTCGATGATGGCAAGTCGGGCGGAGTATGAAGGACGTACAAAATGTCCCTCATAATAGTAAAAGAGCCGAAACTCTATTGCTATCCATGTAAAATCAGGGAATCGTATTCAGCAAATTCAAAAAAGCTTCCTGCTGGTCAGGGCGAAGTATCGACCATTTCTCAATGACTTGCATCTGCTGGGGCGTAAGTGCCACCGGGACAGACTCACTTCCCTCTGCCTTTGCAAAAAACTCGGAAAGTGTGATCTGAAAGGCATCGCAGATCTTTACAAGCGAAGGAATGGTCGGGATCGCATTGTCATTATACCATGTAGAAATGGTGGAAGATTTCAGCTCGGCGTGAGTCGCTAAATCGTATAGCGACCATTTGCGTTCTTCACGGTAGGCGGTTATGGTATTCAGAATGTTATCCACCGCCACTCCTCACTTTCGTACAATAAACTTTTCGCTTATTATACCGTACTACGCACAAAATTATAATCCTTTTCGCCGTATAAAAAGTACGGAGTTCGGGAGTGGCAGATACCTTGCGGTGGGGGCTATTTCTTATGATTTGCACACTAAAAACAAATGCCGCCCGAAGGCGGCATGGGAATTTTATTGGACGGAAAACAGAGTGCGATATTGAAATACCTTACATAGCATATACTGCCGGTTTATGGCGGCAAAATCAAAGTGTTTGAGCAAGGTATTCCACGTTCCGTGCGGGCAGCGGAAATCAGCGCCGAGGGCAAGAGTATCTTTGCCCATGACCCCAAAGGCAAGGTGGCGGAAGCCTACCGCGCCCTGACAAAGGAGGGGCTGCGCAATGCCGAAAAACGGCGCAAACATCAGCTTGAGCAGCTTCGATGATATTTTTTCCACCGACGAAAGCCGCAATGTTGAAAAAATCCAGCAGATTTCCATTTCAGAACTGCATCATTTTAAAGACCACCCATTCAAGGTGCTGGACGATGAGGCCATGCAGCGGACGGTGGAGAGCGTGGCACAGTTTGGAGTATTGGCTCCTTTGATCGCCCGCCCCCGGGAGGAAGGGGGTTATGAGATTATTTCGGGCCACCGGCGGCAGCACGCGGCAGAGTTGGCCGGGCTGAAAACCCTGCCGGTAATTGTCCGCAATATGGACGATGACCAGGCGGTGATTCAGATGGTGGACAGCAATTTGCAGCGCGAACACATCCTGCCCAGTGAGCGGGCCTTCGCCTACAAAATGAAGCTGGAAGCTATAAAAAGAACGGCAGGCCGTCCTTCTAAAAATGTGTCCCAAATTGGGACACAAAAACGTTCGGATCAAATTATGGCTGAAGAAATGGGTGAAAGCCGTAACCAGATTCAACGGTTTATCCGCTTTACCAACCTGATCCCGGAACTTCTGGACCTGGTGGACCAGAAGAAAATCTCCTTCAATCCTGCTGTGGAGCTGTCCTATCTGGCAGACTCGGAACAGCAGGATTTTTTAGAGGCCATGCAGGACACCCAGAACGCTCCTTCCCTGTCCCAGGCTCAGCGGATTAAGAAACTGAGTCAGGAGGGCCAGTGCAGCTACGAGGCCATCTTCGACATTATGGGCGAGGAAAAGAAGGCCGAAATGGACCGCGTGACCATCAAGAACGACGTACTGCGCAAGTATTTTCCCAAGTCCTACACCCCGAAACAGGTGGAAGATACCATTCTGAAACTTTTGGAAAAGTGGCAAAAGAAACGCCAGCGCAGTCAGGAACGCTGACTATCTGGCATCAATCACAAAATACAACACAAAAATTTGGAGGTAACGCCTATGGCAACCAAGAAAACTACGTCCACCATCACTACCCGGCAGGTTTATGAGAAGGTCTGTGCCGTAGAGAAGATGCTCAAGGAGTGTTTGGAGATGCCGCCTTCTTCGGCTTCTGCAAAGCAGCGCTAGCGGCAACTCCCCAAAAAGCTCGAAGGGGTACGCTTGAGCAGCTCGATATCCAGATCGTCGGTCAGCAGCTTGCCAGATCAACCACCCGTTCTTCCAACAGACCGGCTACGCCATTGCACATACCGTACACCACCTGAGCGCCGCGGCTTTTGCAGCTCTCAAATACGCCTGCAAGGCTTGCGTTGATGACCGAAGTCGGGCCGCCGGACTGTCCCACGATAGCATTTTTACCCATGATGATTTCTCCTTTTTGTTGTGTTCCGTCTCTGCTTTTATTCTATTGCAAATGCAATAAAAACTGAATAGGTGGCATCGCCTGGATTCATAGCACTACTCAGTGGGCATATGAAACCCCAAGGGATGGATCTTAGGCCAACCATCCTATTGAGGATAGCGGCAAAGCCTTGCTGATCAGGAAAGACAGTGGATATGTTGCCCACACTCTGTTGGGGAGAATACAAGCTTATTCCGAGTTGCTGTGCGCAGCTCGATACAGGAAGTGACATTTTAGAGGACAAAACAAACCGGATGCCAGAGAAAATCATCTATATAAATGATTTTTTATCTCTTACTGTGGATTCAAGACGAGTCTATTGTAACGTTTTTGTTGTATGCAAGTCCTGAGCGGTCAAAAATTTAAATTTATAAAAAATGGAACCTCAGCAAAAGAACCGTTCGTTTTTTTACTGAAGTTCCACCGGAGGCAAACAGCTCAACAGGCTGTCCACTGTACCAAAAGCCGGGAATTTTGATTTATAATTTGGGAATCAATTTTGTGTGTAGGCCACAATTTTGGAAATTTCAGCCGCAGCAGCCTTTAGGTCATTGGCCATCTGGAGATAGTTTTCGTTTGATTCAGCGATATCTGCCAGAGAAATTGCAGCTACAGCGTTACCTTGAGAATCAAGGATCGGAACACTGCAACACGCAGTCAAGTGGCCCAATTCAGCAAATTCGGTTGCATAACCCTGCTTTTTAATCTGTTCCAACTGTGCAATAAATCCCTCTTTAGAAGAGATGGTCTGATCGGTATAAGAGGTGAGTTCTATGTTATCAATCAGTGTGCGTTGCGCTTTGGGTGGGAGAAAAGCAATCAGCGCTTTGCCCAGAGCTGTCGCGTGGGCCGCTTGCTGGAGCCGATGGAGCAGGTGGCAAGCCGTGCGTTTTCTGCGACATATTTATAAAGATAAACCACATTGGAGCCGTTCAATATGCCAAGAAAGGCAGTCTTGTTGTATTTTTCAGCCAGCCCGGGGAGATGAATGACACACTGCTGAACGAGGCTTTGATTGTTAGCATACTTCATCCCGAGCGCAAAAGTCTCGACCCCCAAGCAGTATTTTTTATCATTGTTTTCAACCGTGCTGATGTAGTTCAACTCCAATAGGGTATGGACAATTGCAAAAGCACTGCTTTTTGCCATGTCCATTTGATTGGCAATTTCCTGCAGGGTAATGCCATGCTCGCTATTGGCAATAATTTTGAGGATTGCCAAAGTGCGCTCAACGGTTCGATTCATGATTTACTACATCCTCCTCCAGGCCAAATCAACTTTAATCCAGAATGTATATTATCATTATATCGTTCTGTCGTCAAGCACTCCTGCCTAAAGAGAGGGGGCTGCCGTATGTGCACGAATGGTTTTGAAGGATATCATAGAAACTCACGCAGACGTATCAGACCAAGATCCATGATCAGGCTCAAAAGATTCAGTGAGATTCTTATGATCCCCTACAGGTTGCACAATTCGCAAGTTGAATCTTTGTCAAAATGCGAGAAAAAGAAAAACCGGGTTGACAGAATCAGGCGAATTCGTATATACTAAAAATACGGAACTTGGTTCTTAAATACGAACCGCAAAGACTTAACGATTCATCAGTCATCATATAAAATAGTGGTTCTGGATGAACCACTATTTTATCGCTCCGATAAATGAGCCGGGTTCTTAATTAAGAACCGATGCAGAGAGGAATCAACATGGGCTTGCAGGTAGATCCAAAAGAACTTAAAAAAAGGCAATTCTTTTTAGAGGGAAATATACCCAAGGCAGTTCTTTCTGTCTGTTTGCCCATGGCACTGTTCCAGCTGATCAACGAGTTGTTTCGGGTGTTTGATCTTGTAATTACCTCTCAGATCAACCCGGAATCCGTCTCGGCGGTGTCGTTTTTCAACCAGCTTAACAACTCCATCGTCTCGGTGGGGACCGGCCTTTCCATCGGTGCAGGCATTCTAATTGCGGGTTTGTATGGAGCTGGGGAGTATGAGAGGTTAAAAACCACCGTAAATACCACCTTTTTTATGGCCGGAGCCGCTGCCCTTGTCCTGGTGGCAGGGCTTATCCTGGGGGCTAGGCCTATTCTGCGTTTGGCAAACACTCCCGCCCAGCTTGTGGAAATCGGATTGAACTACTACCGGATCACTGCGCTGAATCTGTTTTTCACCTTCTTCAATAATGTCTATATCGCCATTGAAAAGGCCCGTGGGAATGGTTCCAAGATCATGCGGATCAACTTTGCAATGGCACTTACCAAGTTCTCGTTTTCCGCCTTTTTTGTTCTGGTACTCCACCAAGGGATTGTCATGATCGGAGTGGCCACCCTACTTTCCAACCTGGTGGTAACAGCAATCGGCCTTTATAATCTGCGTAACCCTGAAGATGTCTTTGGGCTGTCGTTCCGATATGTCAGGCTGAAGAACGACATCGTCAAAAAGATCGTTTCCATTTCCCTTCCGGTTATCGCCGAAAAATTCTCCTTCAGTGCAGGCAAAGTGGTCGTCAACTCGGTTGGCGTGAACTACGGCACCCAAACTGTGGGTGCGCTGGGCGTTTCAAACAGCGTCAGCGCTCTGTCTACGGTTCCGGCAGGAAGCATTGGAGATGGTGGGGCTGCTTTGATTCGACAGAACATCGGCCATGGAAATCCACAGCGAGCCCTGAAAATTTTTCGGTGTGTTCTTTATAGTAGATTTTGTCTGGGGCGTTTTGGGATTCATTTTGACTTGGGTGTTTCTGGATCCGATCCTTGCGAGTTTCTCCAAAGGGGATGTGGCCTTTGCAGAACTGATTGCACAGATCTTTACTCTCGAAATGATCTCAAACGTATTTTTGGCGATCCATTCGGCAGTTATGGCACTGTTGTATGCCTTTGGATATACCAAATTGTCCTTCTATGTAAATTTCGCAAGACTCTTTGTTTTCCGGATTCCGATTCTCCTGTTCTTCCAGCATTGTACAACGCTTGCGGGCGGTCAGGCGATGGGTTTGGTGATGATGATCAGCAACGGCATGACTGGTCTGCTTGCTTTGGTGGTCGCTGCGGCGGTGCTGCACAAAGAATATGGAGCAGGCTGGATGAAGCAACTACTCAGTACTTGAATGAGTCTGATGCCAAAGTTGAATGCAGTACAGAAGAAAGGCGGTGACACTGTAAGATAGCGGGATCCCAGCAAAAATTTGCCCGAAATGCCTGGCGCAAACGGATTGCAAGCGGTATTTCTGGGCGCACGACAAGGAGGACGACACAAAGAATGGATCAACTTGAAATTAAGATGCGACAGCCGCACGGCAAAAAGCTCTTGCAGTCTTTGGCCAGTGATTGGCAGATTTATGTGCTGCTGTTGCCGGTGGTGATCTGGTTTGCACTGTGGCCTATAAGCGATGGGCGGTTTGCTCATCGCCTTTAAACGATTTGACTCCAGCCTGGGCGTATGGAACAGCGACTTTAAAGGCATTGCAAACTTTATGACCCTGGTATCGGGTGTCTACCAGACACAGTTTTGGCAGGCGTTCCGGAATACCTTTGTAATTAACGCATACAGCTTGGTATTTGGTTTCCCTGTGCCGATTATCCTGGCTATCCTGTTTGCGGAGATTGGCAACAGTTTTGTCCGGAAATTGACCCAGACGGCGACCTATCTGCCCCACTTTTTGTCTGAGGTTACCATCACCAGCATTACCATCATGCTGGTGTACAGCGGCGTAAACTCCACAGGCGTTCTGGCGGCATTGTTCCAGAGGCTGGACCTCATTGAACCGGGCGTTTCGCTGCTTTCCAACGCGAACTATTTCCGTCCACTGTACATTGCTGTTGGAATCTGGAAAGAGAGCGGCTACAGCTCGATTGTGTATTTTGCCGCCATCATGGGTATTTCGCCCACCTTGTATGAAGCTATGAAGGTGGACGGCGCAAATAAGCTCCAGGAGCTGCGGTATGTCACGATCCCGGGCATGGCACCGACCTTGATTATCATGGTGATTATGCGAATCGGCAACATGCTGTCTATCGGTTATGAGCGCGTCCTGCTGATGTACAACTCCAACATCTATGTGACCGCAGATGTTCTGTCTACCTTTGAACAACGCATCGGTATCCTTTCGGCCAACTATGGCGTTGGTGCGTCGGTTAGCTTGTTTAACTCCCTCATCGCCTTTGCGCTGGTGATTGGGGCAAACACAATTAGCCGGAATATTTCGGATACATCTTTGTGGTAAAGGAGGAAAAGAAAGATGGACCTTCTCAACCGAAGCGAAAAAATATTTAAAGTATGTGCGTATCTGCTGGTAATCGCCTTTGCAGCCGTGACGCTCTACCCGATCGTGTATGCGTTCAGCGTCTCCATCAGCGGCCGGGTGGCCTACGAGAGCGGGAGCATCGTGCTCCTGCCCAAGGATGTGACCCTGCAGGCTTACGACATGGTGCTCCACAGCAAGGGTTTCTGGATTGCCTATGCAAACACCCTGTTCTATACGGTGGTTGGCACGGCGTGGAGTATGTTTATCTCTCTGACCGGTGCCTACGCCCTGCAAAAGAAAAAGCTCAAGTTCCGCCGTCAATGGAACTTTTTGCTGGTGTTCACCATGTGGTTCAGCGCAGGCATGATTCCGCTTTATCTGAACTATAAGAGCATGAACGTGGACAACCGCTGGGGCATGATCATTGCCTTTGGCGTGCAGGCCTACAATATCATCCTTCTGCGGAACTATTTTGACAGCATCCCCAAGGAGATTGAAGAGGCTGCCCTGGTGGACGGCGCTACCGAATTCCAGCTGTTCTCCCGGATCTATGTGCCCATGTCCACGGCCAGTATTGCAACGGTGACCCTGTTCTATGCCATCAGCCGCTGGAACGGCTACTATTGGTCGAGAATGCTCCTGGCCGACCCGAACCAGCAGCCCCTCCAGGTCTATCTGCGGCAGCTGATTGAAAACTACCAGAAGTTGTACGACGAATCTCCGGTAGTTCTTTCCTATTCAGCAGACAGCCTGGCCTATGCAATCATCGTCTGTTCTATCATCCCGGTTTTGGTCATTTATCCTATATTCAGAAATATTTTGCCAAGGGCGTCAACGTCGGCGGCGTAAAAGGATAACTTTTTAAAGAATAACACTCTTGTAGAAGAAAAGGAGAAAAACATGAAAATCAAACGGAGTGATTTTTTAAAGCTCATGTCTGTGACCGCTGCTTCGGCAGTTCTGGCGGGCTGCGGCTCGTCTGTTGTAGAACAGGCGGCCCAGAGCACGGCCAATTCCCAGGCCAGCAGTGGGCCGGCCCCGGCGGCTGAGCTGGATCTCAGCGAGAACATCGCCCTGAAAATCAACTATGCTGCGGGCAACAAATCCCGGACCATCACCTATAACCAGGAGTCTCCCTTGAATCTGCCCGACGGCACCAATGTCACCGCCGGTATGCTCAAGCCGGTGTGGAGCCACCTGAAGCAGGTGCTGAATGTGACCATCACCGATGTCACCACCCAGGACCAGAAGGCTACCGAGATGATCGATACCGCCTCCACCACCAACTTTGCAGAGGCAAATATTTTTGGCGGTAACTCCATCGCAGATGATCTGATGTACTATGGCACCGAGGCAAATTTGTCAATCTGAGCCAGATGATGGATCAGGGTTACCTGCCCAATTTCCAGAATTATTTGGACGAGAATCCTGACGTTCGACGTGCAATCACCGCATATGACGGCAACATTTATCACATCCCCTACATTGCAGAGCTGAACAACTTTGCTCGCTCCTTCTGCGCCCGCCAGAGCTGGGTCGTGATGCTGCTGGATGTGGATGATGCCGCTTACGACACCGACACAGAGTTGACCTGCTATTATAAGGGGTTCTATGCCGGGGCCAATGCCCGCTATGGTGCTAACGGCGGCAGCGTGTCTCCCATGGAAGGCGTCACCATTACCAAAAAGACCGATCAGAACATTGTGGAGTTGCAGAACGCCCTCTCGGTGAAAAACGGCGAGACCCTGACCAGGACCTTTATCCAGTACATCAAGGACAACTACGACTACGCTTCTCCCTCCGAGCTGTTCCTGGGCGAGAAGGCCGCCTACGACATCGACGAGCTGGTGGCCTGATGCGCTGCATCAAGGCAAACCCCGGCTACCTGACCGACGGAAGAGCGGATACGGTCTGGCCCATGTTCACCCGTCAGTCCAGCTATCGGGAGGATCTGCTGCGCCTTAGCACCTATTTTGACGGCGTGAAAGCACACAGTGCGGACTCCTACACCGCTCGCTGGTACATTGATGCAGATAATAATGTGCAATACACCTACTCCACCGAGGGCATGTACAATGTGCTGTGCTATCTGTCTGATATGGAGGCCGAGGGTCTGATCTACTCCGATTGCTATGACCTGACCAACAAGACCAACTTCCGCAGCACTCTGTGGGGAACGGATTCCAGTGACGCGCCTTCCTTTGGCTTTATCACCTTCGACTGGCAGGCATCCTCCACTGCGGACTCGCTGAACAGCGATGTTGTGGTGATCCTGCCGCCGGTCGCCAAGGTGAACGGCGTGTGGCAGTACTTCATCGACAACGGCCGCGCCATCAAACCCGACGGCTGGGCAATTTCGGCAGCGGGCTGCACGGACGAAAAGACTCTGCGCCGCGCCTGCGCTCTGTTTGACTACTTCTTCACCGAAGAGGGTTCCACGCTCCAGAACTACGGCCTGCCGATGAACTTGGAGGAGAACGGCAGCTACCAGGGTCCGGATGGAACCTCCTATCCCAAGTTTAACCAGTGGATGGTGGACACCTGCAATGCGGTGGCCAAGGGCGATTTGTCCACCTTTATGCGGGACTGGATGGGTAGCCTGATCCCCATTGGATACCAGAAAGACATCGGCTTTGAGTACCAGTATACTTCCGAGCGCGGCTTTGAGGCTGGGTGCTGCTCCAGGGTTCCACCACGACCTTTGCAACCTACGCCGGCGAGGGCCCCAAGGGCGACAACCCCAATTATTACAAGATGATTCCGCCGGTCTTCTCCCTGACGCTCCGGCAGAAAGAGATGATCTCTGAAACCACTGCCATGGAGGAAGATGACGTCGTGGAAAAGATGTTTAACATCGTACGGTACAAGACCCGCAACAATCCCCCGCAGGGAATTACGATTCCGGCCAATTATGAGGAGTATCTGGCACAGTTTGAAGCGCGCAATCTCGCGGACTATGTTGTGGCCTACCAGCAGTCCTATGCAGCGATGCAGGCCGCAAACTGAACTCTGCAAACTGTATTCGGGGCAGGGCCTTTGGAATACAGAATTAGGAGGAACTTATGAGAAAACTTTTCAAAGGGCAGCGGATCCTTTCTGTGCTGTATATTCTGGCTTCCATCGGAATGTTTCTGTTTGCCCTGGCCTTTATGACGGAATATAATGATTTGTTTGGACTGAAACTGCCGCAGAACCAAGAAATCGCAATGTTCCACGACGTGATCCTTCAGACGTTTAACCGCCAGATTTTTGCCTGGTCGCTGGTGGGTGTGATCGGGATTGCTCTGATCGTTTTTCTGGAGATTCTGTCTTGTGTTCCGGATCGTTTTGCATTGGTTGTAATGTTGCTGCTGATGGTTGCCTGCTGTTATGGCGCAGCCAACTCGATCATGAATTTACAAGCAATTTCTGTTTACTATCAGGGATTGGATTTTCAGTACCTGTCTCTGGAGGGGCTTGAAAACTATCAGCTGCAGTTTACAACATTCCGGCTTGGAGTGGTGTTTAACGCACTTTACATCTTGGTGTGCAGCGCATTGGCGATCGATTTGACTGCGAGCCATTTGACATTTGTCCGCTTGAAAAAGGAGGGTGTTTGAGTATGCTGAAATCCATTCCTCCCGAAGAAAAGAAAACCTATGTGACGCTTTATAAAACGAACGGCTATTCTTACACCATGACGCTCCTGGCGATCATTGCCGAGTTTGTATATGTCACCACGATTTTGGATTCGATGCCCGTTAATTTCTGGATGGGTTTAACGGTCATCATGAATATCTTCGTGCTGTTTCTGGTATTTACCTGTGCAGTGAAGATCAATGTGTACAGTTCGCGATGGGCCGTGATCACACTGGCCGTTGGGGTGTACTTCCTTGTGAGGCAGTTCTTGATCGTGCCGGTATTTCTCCAGCCCTATGCACACGAGACGATTCTGCTTGTTTCCAACCTGATCGGATCCGTTCTCTTAATCATCGCAGGAGTGACCGGCACAGCCAAGGCAAAAAAACGCCAGGCCCTCCGGCAGAAGCTCGAGTGTATTGGTTCATAAAATCGGAGGCGTGTAGAGCAAATGGGAAAAATTCAATTCAAAAACGTTAATAAAATTTACCCAAATGGCTTCCATGCCATTCACGACTTTAACCTTACCATTGATGAAGGGGAGTTTATCGTGTTTGTCGGCCCCTCCGGGTGTGGCAAATCCACGGTTCTCCGAATGCTGGGCGGTCTGGAGCAAATCAGTTCGGGAGAAGTGATCCTGGATGGAAAAGTCGTTAACAAATGCCCACCGGTAGAGCGTGATATTGCGATCGTCTTTCAGGATTACGCCCTGTATGGCAACATGTCGGTCTACGAGAATGTGGGCATCAGCATGAAAGTCCAGCACGAAAAGGATACGGTTATCCTGGATAAAGTGCTGGAAGCTGCGGATACGGTTGAAATTACCGAATACCTGAACCGTCTGCCCAAGCAGCTGTCCGGCGGCCAAAAGCAGCGGGTGGCACTGGCCCGTGCCATTGTCCGCAAGCCGAAAGCGTTTCTGATGGACGAGCCCTTGTCGAACCTGGATGCCAAGCTGCGAAATTCCACCCGAATCGAGATTGTACGGCTGCAGCAGCGCCTTGGAGTGACAACCATCTATGTTACCCATGATCAGACCGAAGCCATGACCATGGCGGACCGGATCGTTGTCATGAAAGAGGGTGTGATCCAACAGGTGGGTACCCCGCAGGAGATTTACGCCGCTCCGGTCAACCTCTTTGTGGCCAGCTTTATCGGCACACCACAGATGAACTTTATCCCTGGCAAGCTGAGTGAAACCGGCTTTGAAAATGAAAGCTTCCGGCTTTCGCTGCCGGACGCGCTGAAAGCCAAGCTCCGCTCTTCGATCGGGAAAGAGGTTATCCTGGGCTTGCGCCCGGAGGCGCTGGCAGTCTCGGAGGTATCCAGGAGAATACCATCCCGGTGCGTCTGGAGGAAGTGGAGTATATGGGCCGGTACCAGATTGTTCATGCCATGGTTGGAGGCAGTTCACTGGTCCTGAGCGTCCCCTCCGACGTAAAGATCAATCCGGAGTTTTACGTCAGTCTCTCCATGGACAAGGCACATTTCTTTGATGGAGAGACAACCAGGAGTCTGTTGTGCAGAGAGGTGGAGGAAAATCATGCGTAAAGAAACCTCTAAGATCCAGATCACCGCAAAATTGCTGGTGGCTGCAGCGGCAATTGTGCATCTGATTTTCACCTATGTCCACACCAACGCCCTGCTGCTTCTGGAGGATCAAATTTGCGGGTTCATCATGTTCCTGTTTGTATTGCTGGGTCTTGTAACTCTGTTTGAAGCTACCCAGATCCACGGAGAAAGAATCCGAGAAGAGGTGTTGACCGCGCTGCTCTGTGTGGGCACCATCGCTCTGGGGATGCAGCTGGTTGGTATCTACCAGCAGGCGATCCAAATTCAGAGCAACTTGGATGTCGCGGTGGTACAAAAAGCAATTCTGTTCAGTGCGGGCCTGATGACCGCTTTTGGAGCAGCAGGGATTTTGCTGATGGTCGATGCAGTCAAACATTATTTTGGGAGCGAAAAGGTATGAAGAAGTTCCTGAAGAATTGGTTCACGGACAACCGGAAAGCCGGGCTGATGCGTTGGTGGCTGGCGGGAATGTGCTACTTCATGATCGGCTTTGGAACACAAGTAGGCGGATATTCCAGTCCGATTGATTTCATCTTCTTTTTAGGAGTCGGGATCGGCCTGGTGACAATCGTGGTCTATAACCCGATTGCCTACAATGTATTCCGGCTGACCCGGAATGGAGAGATTTTAAACCACACCTATCGCAACATTTCTGGTGCAAAAAAAGCAGCTCGGAATTTGGTGGAAATAGCCGCCAGCATGATTACAGTAATTTTGGTTTACCTGACCTATCAGAATCTGAATTTGCTGCTCAATCAGATGCTGGAACTCCCGGTTGAAACGGTTCTGATTCCAGGAGAACCGTTTGGCTTTGCAACACTGTATCTGCTGTTCTATACGGTCCTTTCAGAACTGGCTGCAAAGCTGCGGGACCGCAAAGAAAAAAGAGGCAAAAGAGTGAAATGAGGCGAGCCATTTGATTTTTATCGGAGACTTGGAACCCTACCGCAAAGAAATTTCGGGAAAGCGAAAAAAACAGTATCAAAGGCTTCTTGCACAGGCCGATCGCTATAAAACGATGGTCCTGCCTGAGGAACATCCCAAAGAAAGCACAACTTATATGGGCATTGCAATCCCCAATTTGGCGCTGGCCTATTGCCTCAGCGGTGACGAGGAATATCTGCACCAGGCAAAGCGATTTATTCGCACCGTGCTTTCCTATGAAAAATGGGGCAACGCCCATTTGGTAAATGTAGACCTGTCTGCTTCCTGGATTCTGTTTGGATTGTCTTTGGGATATGACTGGCTCAAGCCCTGGCTTTCCAGCGAGGAGCAGAAAAAAGTGTCGGACAAAATCCGGCATCACGCACAGATCATGCTGGATTACCGGCGCGAGACCTACGGCAAGGGTTGGTCCACCAACTTCTACCAGAACCATAACTGGATCAATATGACAGGTCTCGCCGCTGCGGGTTACGCCCTGCAAGGGGAAGATGAAGCCGCTGCACAGTACATTCAGGAAGCCAAAGAGGACTTTGCGCGGGTGTTCGCGCTGATGCCGGAGGACGGGTCGAACTATGAGGGTGCGACCTACTGGCGCTATGGCGGGATGTGGCTGTTTGTCTATGCCCATCTGCTGAAAGTACAGGAGGGCGAAGACTGGTTCCAGAAGAGCGAATATCTCAAAAATACCTTCTACTACCGGCTGTATCAGTCCTGTGCGGACCTGAAACGCCAACTGAACTATGGGGACTGCCATGACCGGTACAGTTCTCATACAGCCTGTGTGTATTATAAGGCTGCCGCAGAATATGGCGATGGCTACGCACAAAAGTTGGGAAATCTGGTGGTCGATGAGTTTTTGATGGAGGAAGCCAGAACAGCAAGGTGAAACCCGGGATTCTGCCGGAAGCGGTGTTCGAGTTCTTGTGGTATGCACCCGATGTGCCGGAAAAAGAGCTTTCAGACCTGCCGCTGGTGCGCTACTTCGATGATCTGGGTCTACTGACGGTTCGCAGCAGTTGGAAACGAGATGCCAAAGTCCTGACTATCAAGTGCAGTCCGCCGGGCGGTATCAAGCAGTGGAGAGAAGGCTGGAAGATTCGGAACGAAGAGGGGATCGAATTGTTCTCCCTGTCCCATCATCATCCGGATAACCTCTCCTACATCTTTACCCGCGGGAGCGATTATTTCACCTGTGAGGATGGATATAACCGCAACCTGATGCCGGACAACCACAATGTTCTGTTGGTGGATGGGCTTTACACCGATGCCGTAGATGTAAACGATGCGTATATGAGCAGCGTCCGGCAGCGTCTGGTGGCGGGCGAGCCCTTCTGCCCCGAACAGTATGCAGGGCGGGTGACCAAATTCCAGACGGAGGGCAGCCTGGTGCTCTATCGCGGCGAGACGGCCGGCGTGTACCCCGCCAAACAGGAAATGCAGGAAGTCAGCCGGGCGCTAATCACCGACGGTCTGCGGTTCTGGGTGTTTGTAGATCTGCTACGCAGCACACAGTCCCACACCTATTCTCTGATCTGCAATACGGACCGAAGGGCGCAGTTGGATGGGCAAACGGCCGTATACCCGCTGATGGGCGGAGAACTGTCTTACCATGTCTATTCGGACCGGCCTGTCTGCCAAAAGCAGTATCAGCAGCAGGTGGAAAGCGTCATGACCACCCAGGAGCAGGACAAAAAATGCCGGACAGAGATCCAGACCCTGGCAACCTGCTCTTCTGCGCCGGAAAAAGAACAAGTCTTTTTTGAGTGCTTTACCTTCTCGGATGATCCGGTGAAAGTTCAGCACAAGGGGCGGTCTCTTTTCCTGGAGTGCGGTGGTTGTTCCTATGAGGTAAAGGTTGGATACTGTGATTCCGCATCCAACACTACACCGATCCAAGTGGTATGTCAATCCAAGACGAAACAGGAATATTCCTTGTAAAAAAGGGGTATCCATCACCATAGGAGGGCTTTTGTGAATTATGTAAACGATCGGTTTCAAGAGCTGATGGGGCTGGAGATGAACCAGAAGGCGCTTGAAGTCATGAAGAAAGATGTCGATGCATTTATGCCCGGCTTTTCCGATTCCCCGGAGAAGCTGAGCCGATGGGGTCACCATTACTTCTGCGACGACGATGGTGGCCGCCTGATCTTTGACCTGAACTCGCCGAAGGAACACCGCTGTGTTGTCTGTGGGAAAGTCTATCGGGACGAGACGCAGAACGGCGTTTGGATTACCTTCTATCGCAACCGGGCTGTTGTGATGACTCTGGTTTCCGCCCTGATCTACAGGGCCACCGGCGAGACCAAGTACCGGGATTATGCGGTCCGGGTCATGGAGTTCTACGCAGAGCATTATCAGGAGTTCCAGCTGCACAACAAAGAAAATGTCCTCTGCGAAAGTTACGACAACATGGTGTGGGGCTGCGGTAAGATGATGCCCCAGGGCCTCAACGAGGCGATCGTAGCCATCCGGTTTATCCAGACCATCGAGATTCTGCGAGATGAGCTGGATTCGGCCTGGTTGGAGCGTATCCACCAGAAACTGTTCCGCGAGATGTTCCGCTTGATGGCTCCGCAGGCGGTTGCCATCCACAACATCAGCTGCTGGTCGCTCTCTGCAATCGGTGTTATGGGCTTGGCCATGCACGATCAGGAAATGATCGACTACGCCTTCAAGAGCCAGTTCAATATGCACGAGCAGCTGAAAAAGGGCGTCACCAAGGACGGCTTCTGGTACGAAGGGTCAATTCACTACAACTTCTTCCTCTTGGAGGGCGTTTCCTATCTGTTCCTGTTCAGCAAAATTTACGATTACGATTTTGGTCAGGAAAGCACCGCTATTTTGGAGCGGATGTTTGTGCAAGCGTACCAGTACGCTTTTGACAATCTCTATCTGCCTAATCCCAACGATGGCTGGCCGGATCTGAATCTGAAAACCTTCAGCTATGTTTATCATACGGCAGCCCGGGCCTTTGGCGAGTACAGCCCGGTAGGAAATATCCTCAAAATCATTGAGGCAGATCCCGCGCCGAGAACCACTTTGCCGCTGTCGGAGCCCTATTACTGCTGCGGAACCATCTGCCTGGAGCGGCTGCTGTTCAACATCGATTTCAATTATGCGGACTACAAGCCCGTCCCCACCGCTCGATGACTTTCCCCACTTCCAACTTTGCTATGCTACGGAACGATTCCTGGAATGTGTTCTTGAAGTACGGCCTGAATGGGCGTTCTCATG
>ENA-OQIO01000404-OQIO01000404.1-human-gut-metagenome-genome-assembly--contig:-NODE-404-length-23406-cov-2.498647_pt1 | contig 23406 bp, 28 predicted proteins | sample MGYA00242573_ERZ504737 | MGnify/ENA primary metagenome ERZ504737 (study PRJEB26092, sample SAMD00036203) | human gut metagenome | host: Homo sapiens | study: EMG produced TPA metagenomics assembly of...
GTTCCATCGACAACCATGGGCGGTTTTTCAGTCTTTATGACATTTCTTCTCGGCATTAAATTTATTGTAAAGCCGGTTATGACGACCAAAGAAGCCATGCAGGCGTTTCCGCCCAAAAAAGAGCCGTTCAGTCTGTTGTCTGTGGTGTCATTATCGGTTTTATCTGCGGATTTATCGGTGCAGGCGGCGGCATGATGATGCTTCTTATTTTAACCAGCGTGCTGGGCTATGAATTAAAAACGGCTGTCGGAACGAGTGTTTTCATTATGACTTTTACCGCACTGACCGGTGCTTTGTCCCATTTTACAATCGGCGGTGCACCGGACTGGACTGTTTTTGGACTGTGTGTTATATTTACATTAATCTGGGCGCGCATTGCCGCCTTATTTGCCAATAAAGCCGAACCAAAGACGTTAAACCGCGCAACCGGTATTGTACTTGTTGTACTGGGGATTGTGATTTTTGGATTTTCGATATTAAAATAGATGTGTTTAGCGGAGGTGATTCCATGAAGCTAACAACAGCAATTAATCGTGTCGGATTGTCCGGATCGAATAATTTATAAAAATCTTTCTGTTGTTTCATGTTTTTTACACCTTGTTCAAATGATTCTATAAAATCCACACTCATTTATATCACTTCGCTAAACCTGACTTTAGCGAAGTGATATATTGAATATAATATACGACCCTATTTTACTTTCTTTTAATTAAAATATCTGTATATTTCAGCGTGGAATTCCACGGTGAAATTTTACCCGTTGCGCAAAAAACACCCACAGGCATTTACTTTTAGCTGTGGGTGTTGTACATCATTTACTGAATTTTAAATTTTGAAACATTTTCTATCAGATTCTGAACATGTACATTCAGATTCTGAATTGTTTCTGTTGAACTATGGACCATATCTGCCAGTTCTTCTGCCATTGCAGAAGTTTCCTCTGTAGATGCTGCATTGCCCTGTGCAAATCCATTGAGCTTCGTTAAAGCATCTGTGATATTCTGGCGCTGGATTTCAATGCTGGCAATCATGTTATCAATTGCGCCGACCGAGCTGACACAGGCTTTCAGGCTGCTGCTTAATGCATTGAAATCGTTCTGTGCCGCATGAATATATTCAAACTGCTGATGAACATCGGTCTGCATGCCTTCCATGACATGAATAAACTGATTGGAGTTTACCAGAAGTTCTTCTACAACGTGGTCAATTTCTACGACATTTTCAGCAGACTGTTTTGCAAGGTTGGCAATCTGTTCTGCAACAACGGCAAATCCCTTTCCTGCTTCTCCAGCTCTTGCCGCTTCAATTGAAGCATTTAATGCAAGTAAATCCGTCTGGTCTGCAATATCGTTAATCAGATTTGCAGCATCTTTAATCTTCTGTGCAGATTCATTTGTCTTTGCCGCCTGATCATACATATCCAGAATCTGTGTTCTTGTCACTTCACTGATACCGACAAGTTCATCTAATGTCTTTGTTGAAGTATCATTTAACGTCTGCATGTCCTGTGCATTACTGTCTAAATGTTCTACTTCTTTTTCTGTCTGCACAATGCCATTGCCGATGGCTTCAACATCTTCTGTGGCAGCTCTTGTATACTCTGCCTGTGAAGTTACATTCTGCGTAATATCATCTACTGCCGTTGATACGTCGCTGATAGATACAGACATCCGTGTAAAGGCTTCCCTGAAGCTGTCAAGTGCCGTACTGATTTCTTTCGATACGCCTGAAATATTGGCTACAAGTTCTTTAATATTGCCCTGTGCCGTATTTAAGGAAACGGCAGTCTGACCGATATCATTCATAATCTTTACCGAAGCATCCTGCGTAATGTCGCCGTCTGCAATTCGCGCCGCCATCTGCTGAATCTGCTTTAACGGCTTCACAATAATATTTTCACTTTCAATATAAGAAAGAATAATTGCAACAATTAAAAGGATTACTGCAACAGCCACAATCATCATAACCATTGATGAAAAATTATCACGAATCTGTCCCTTTACTTCTGACATTTCAGCTTCCATATCATCGACATAATTGCCTGTTGTTACAACCCAGCCCCACGGCTCAAATTTTTGTGAATAAGCCACTTTTAAGGCAACTGTCACACCATCTGCTTTTGTAAAATAAAACTGATTATATCCGCCACCGTTATTGGCTGTCTTCATAATCTCCTGAATAATCATGACACCGTTCTGATCCTGCAAGGTATAACGGTTCTGCCCTTCATTCTGTGGCAGAATCGGGTGCATGACAAGACTGTAATCGCTTGCATCAATCCACATATATCCGCTGTTGTCATCTCTGTAACGCATTTTACGGACTGCTTCCTTTGCTTCTGTCTTTGCCTGTTCTTCTGTAAGTTCTCCAGCTTTAAAACGGTTGTAATAGTATTCCATCACCGCGATAGAAGACTGTACCTCAGATTTGATTTCCGTATTGTAGCCCTGATTCATTGCATCTTCATAATTGCTGTATGCCATATCGGTCGAGGAACGGATATAATAAATCGCCACACCCGACACAACTGCCGCAACAATCAATGCAATTGCTGCATACGTGATAATCAGAAACTTTTTCAAACTACTTTTTCTCATAAGCCATACCTCGTTTTATCCTTATTCGGTGTATATCATTGAGGCAGTATAAAATAAAAAAAAGAACCGCAGAAAGTGAAATTCCACGGTTCATACATCTATCCGGCACGATTATGTACTCTTTGTTATTGTATATTCCCCAATTCACCCCTATGAGGAAATTATAGCATAATTAGTTTGTTTTTTCAATAAGCAATTCCAGTTGTTTTGCCGCTTTACCGCTCATAATCAATTCTCTTGCCTTATCAACTGCCTCCTGCATGGTCAGATTATCGGAAGCAATATAGATTGCCGCACCGGCATTTAAAAGAACAGCATCCATCTTTGTCCCCTGCTTTCCGGCTAAAATATCTCTTGCAATCTGCGCATTTTCCTGTGGTGTTCCACCAACCAGTTCTTCTTTATTACAACGCTTTAAACCGAACTGCTCCGGTGTAATTTCATAACTTTTAAAGGTATCCCCCTTAAACTCACAGACCTTCGTCGGAGCGCTTAAAGAAATTTCGTCAATGCTGTCGGTTCCGTAAACAACCATGGCACGTTTTACACCAAGGTTATGTAAAACATGTGCCAGCGGTTCTACCAGTTCAGCGCTGTATACACCCAATAACTGCATGGTTGCGCCAGCCGGGTTTGCGAGTGGTCCTAACACATTGAATAAGGTACGGATTCCCATTTCCTTTCTGACACCGCCGACAAAACGCATGGCTGTGTGGTATTTCTGTGCAAATAAGAAACACATATTGATTTCTTTTAAAACCTGCGCACTCTGCGCCGGCGCAATATCAATTTTTACGCCGAGTGCTTCAAGGCAGTCTGCTGTGCCACATTTGCTGGAAGCCGCTCTGTTGCCGTGCTTTGCAACCGGGATTCCCGCAGCCGAAGCCACAAATGATGACAATGTGGAAATGTTAAAGGTATTTGAACCGTCCCCGCCTGTTCCTACGATTTCAAGTACATCCATATCATTTAAAAAGCGTTCACAATGTGCGCGCATAACCTTTGCTGCCGCCGTGATTTCATCAATTGTTTCTCCCTTCATGGCTAATGCCGTAAGAAGGATGCTTTCTGGGCATCCGTTGCCTGATTGGTCATGATTTCTTCCATGACTTCACCCATTGTTTCTGCTGTTAAATCGTTTCTTTTTACTAACTGTGCAATCGCTTCTTTAATCATTGTTTTTGCTCCTTTTCTTTTATAAATAAGAATGTGCTTTGCACATTCTCGCGCCGAGCGCGGTCGTTTGCGACAAACTACATCTTCGCGCGAGTGTGCATCATCGGCACGTAGTGCCTTTTGTGTACTAGGGAATCTATCGAAATTTCCTAGTACATAAAAAAAGTCCCTGAATGAACAAAAATACTCTGTTCATTCAAGGACGGTTCTTCTTACCGCGGTGCCACCTTGCTTTGCATCCGGCTCTGCCGCCGGTCACACAACTCTATGGAATACTATCATATTCCCGGCATGTAACGTATGCCTTACGTTATGGAATACTAAAGATAAATGCTATCTCTTTGACATACCCTCCGTGGTCCATTTAACAGACTGCATACTGCCGGTTCTCAGCACTCCCGGCTCTCTGTAAGCGCATCTTCTGCTGTTATCTCCACTTCAACGGTTTCTCACCTATCAATTCTATTGAAATTAATTATACGCTGTCAGCTTCATTTGTCAACCCTTTAATATCGCACAAAGCTGTTCTTTTTCAAAAATATCGTCAAATAAAAATTCTTCCGCAAGGTCTTCAAGATTTTCCTCTGAATACTCAACTTCTCTTGAAAAAATGTGAATGAGTTCCATACGGTCTTCAAATCCGTACTTTTCACCATTCTGAATCCAGCGCAGAAAATCCATTTCCTGTAATACTAAGTAATTGGCTGTAATCAGCTGCGCTTTGCCGTATACGTCATGGTCGTATGCGGCTTTCATAAAATAACGGAATACAAAATATGCCGTCAGGTTAATATATTCCCGCTCACGCTCCTGCACTGACCTTTTGAAACGCACAAAGCTGTCCTTGTATGCCTGTGCTGAAAAATCCTCTCCATGCAATACCGAAAAAAGGGCTTCCTTCTGCCGGTTCCAGTCCTCATTTAAAACTTCCAGCGCATCATACGCATACAAAATGCGTTCCAGCCCGTCCTGACGGTCAACATCGGCACTATCGCTCTGTGCTGTCTGCGGAACGTTCGCCTGACGGTCTTTTTGCTGCTTTGGTGTATCTGTATCTGTAAATTTTCCCCACTCCGTATAACTGCTTTGCGCAATCCGGTCGCAGGCGGCGGTATCATTGACATTGACCGCTTCCTGCAACTGATGACAGACTTCTAATAAAAGTATCAGCTTATCTTCCAATGACATTTTAGTATCGGTGAGCATTTCAAATATCTGACTGCGCACGGAAAAAAGCTGCTTTGCCAGTGGTGCATCAAATTCCGCATCGGCAGCTTCCTCTTCGTCAATCGTTTTCTCATCGAATGTAAATGCTTCCTTATCCTGACAGATAATTCTTGCAGCTTCTTCACAGGCAAGTCCGATGCCGGTTTCTTTGACCGCACCGTAATATTCCGTATAGCGCGGAAACTGGGTACAGACTACTCCCATTTTGTCTTCGCCTAATACCTGATAAATCTCACACAGGCCTTTAGTATCCAGAAACGGACATTTGCCGTCCTTTAAACGGAAGCAGTATTCATCAGTGCGGGTAATGCTGTTTCTTAACCGGTCGCCAAATTCACCTTGCATGGAAAGGTAATACTGTGCTGTTTCCTCGTCAATATCAATCTCCCAGCCGCCGACACAGCAGTTGTCCCGGCAGTCTGAGGCTATACAGTGAAATGCTTTATAATAATGTGGTACACGCTGAATCAATCGTTCCTCTTTTCCGCAGTGACAAACACTGCTTTATCTTTCTATTTTTAATGATGTTGCGGCAAATGCCCCAGTCATGCTGTCTACGGGTTGTTCCGTGCTTCGCACTGACATCATAAAATCTATTATAATGAAAGGAACATGAAAAAACAAGGACCTGTCATCTTAATAAAAAGCACCACTCCGGGCTGGCAGATGTTTAAATTTTCTGCCTGACGACCCGGAAAGGTGCTTATTTAATACTATTATTTTCCTGTAAAACTGTTATAAGTTATAACTGACGGATATATTCCGAAGCTGAAACAGCGGCATTGGCGCCGTCTGCGACTGCGGTAATGACCTGACGCAGATGCTTGGTACGCACATCACCTGCCACAAAGAAGCCTTCCTGTGATGTTTTTCCTGTTTCATCAGCGACTACATAGCCTTGTGTGTCCAGTTCTAATAAATTCTTTAAATGCTCTGTATGCGGAATCATGCCGACTGCCACAAAGACAGCATCAGTCTTTAACTGTGTGCCGTTATTTAACGTCACTTCTTCCACTTTCTTTTCACCGGAAACAGCCGTAATCACCGCATTGGTAATCACCGTGATATTTTCCTTTTCACGGATTTTCTGTAAGGTTCTTGCAGAACCGCGGAATTCGTCCCGTCTGTGAACCAGATAAACCTGCGCACAGATGTCGGACAAATACAGTGCATCGTCTAATGCGGTATTGCCGCCGCCGACAACAACTGCCGTTTTGCCCTTGTAAAAAGCGCCGTCACAGATTGCACAGTAAGAGATTCCTTTTCCTGCATAATCTGCTTCTTCCGGCAGACCTAACGGACGGTGTTTTGCACCTGCTCCGTAAATGACTGTTTTGGCTTTAATGACTTCGCCGTTCTCAAATAAAACGCTCCAGCTGTTTTCCTTTTTTTCAAAAGCAACGGCTTCACCTTCGTAAAATTCAACGCCTAATTTTTGGGCATCTTCTAAAAAGATTTCACCTAAGTCATAGCCGCTTTTGCCGACCAGTCCGAGGTAATTATCTACCTGACCGCTTTCTGCAATCTGACCGGTTCCCATGTATTCTTTTTCTGCAACCAGTACCGAAAGACCGGCGCGCTTTCCGTAGATTGCCGCGCCAAGTCCTGCCGGTCCGCTGCCAATAATCAGACTATCCCACATAAAATTCCTCTTTTTCCGAAACATCGCCTTCAATATGGAATGAGTTGAGCACCGGATTTTCTCTGTCCATCAGGGATAAAATCAGATAACTTGCACTGCTGTCATATGCCAGACGCTTATCTTCCTCGGACGGTCTGGACGGTGATTCCGGATGAGAGTGCCAGTTGCCAAGCGGTTTCAATCCATTTGCACGCATATCCTTTACGGCTGCTAACTGTTCTTTCGGGTCCAGTGAAAAATGCTCATTGGAATGGTCAATATTGGTCAGCAGATAGACTTTTTCAATAATCTTGTCATCGCCGTCAATTCTTCCTGCAATCAGACCGCAGGCTTCATCTGGCAGTTCTGACTCTGCGTGTGCCACCATTTTTTCATAATCTGTTTGTGAAAGTTTTACCATATCTGTTTTCCTTCCCTGTCTTATATTCGGCTTATTCTACTTGCCGTCACATTCTGCCTGTTCGTAATCGATTAATTCCGTAATAGTCGGATGGTCGCCGCAGACTGCACAGCCTGATGTATCTGAAGGCAGCTTAATCTTACGGAATTCCATTTTTAATGCATCATAAGTTAATAAATAACCTGTGAGTAAGTCACCGACACCTAAGATGTACTTTACAGCTTCCATTGCCTGAAGACTGCCGATTACACCGCCCATTGCACCGATGACACCGGCCTGCTTACAGGTCGGTACAGCATCCTTTGGTGGTGGATCTTTAAATACACAACGGTAGCACGGTCCCTCTCCCGGTACATAGGTCATTAACTGACCCTTGAAACGGATAATACCTGCATGGGAGAATGGTTTCTTTGCCATTACACAGGCATCGTTAATTAAGAACTTCGCCGGGAAATTGTCTGTACCGTCAATGATAAAGTCATAATCCTTAATTAAGTCCATAACATTTTCAGATGTAACGAATGTACGGTATGTATTGACTGTTACATCCGGGTTGATTGCGTTCATGGTTTCCTTTGCAGACTGTACCTTTGCCTTGCCGATATCTGCTGTTGTATGAATAACCTGACGCTGTAAATTTGATAAATCCACTTCGTCCGCATCTACGATACCGATTGTTCCGACTCCGGCTGCTGCCAGATATAATGCTGCCGGAGCACCGAGTCCGCCTGCACCGATAATTAATACCTTTGCATTTAATAATTTTTTCTGTCCCTTAGCGCCAACTTCCTTTAAAATGATGTGACGGGAGTAGCGCTCTAACTGGTCGTTTGTAAAAGCCACTACTGTCCACCTCCCATGAAATATAAGAATTCTACGTTGTCACCGTCTTTTAACTGCTGTGTTTCAAAATCTGCGCTCTTTGCAAATTCATCATTTACTGAAACGGTTACGTATTCCGGTGTTTCTACATTTTCCTGTGCAATCAGTTCGGAAATCGTGATATTGTCCTTTACTTCCTTTACTACGCCTGCTACTGTAATCTTCATTCTTTAAATCCTCCTTAAACATTTTCTGAAATGAATTTCTCTAAATCTGCTTTTTTCTGTACACCTGTCAGACGCTGTATTTCTTTTCCGTCTTTAAAAAAGACCAATGTCGGTGCCGATGACACTTCGTATTTTTCAACGAGTTCCGGTTCATATGCGATATTGACTTTACCGACATATAACTTACCGGCATAGCTTTCTTCTAACTCTGCCAGCACCGGTGACATTCTTTTACATGGAACACAGCTGTCAGAGTAAAAATCTACAAGAGCAAATGTTCCGTCTGCCAAAACCTTGCTGTCAAAATCCCCAGCATGAATTCGTTCTGCCATTGCCATACCTTCCTTTTCGTATTTTTTATTCGTCTTCAACTTTCTTGACAATCAAGTCATAAGTTCCGTCTTCATTGTCAATCAGCTTTAAAATCTGGTGTCCTTCTTCTTTGATGCTGCGTGGCACGTTCTGTACCGGTTCGCCATCATTCATGCGGATGGATAAAATCTGTCCGTCATCTAATTCTTCGAGTGCAACCTTTGCCTTTACAAATGTTACCGGGCAGACAACATCTGTAATATCTACTGTATCATCTATCTGAAAATCAGCCATTTGCATATGCCTCCTTTATTACTTCTTCAAATTTTTCTTTGCCGACACGGTCAATTGTGAACTTAAAGCGTTCTCCTGCCTGTGCATTCTGTTCAAAGAATGTAATTGCCGCATCACAGACTTTTAACAGCTTATCATGGTCTTCAATAAACGGAATCACCGTGTTACCCTTGTTGATGTGATTACCGAATAATCCGCCAAAGGATACGATATAACCATGTGTTTCATCGTATGCGTTGGTTGGACAGGCCTTGGTACATCTTCCGCAGTAGTTACATTTGCTCTCATCAATGGAAATCTTTCCATCTGTTAATGTAATTGCACCGCTGCGGCATGCCTTTACACAGACACCGCACTGGATACAGTCGGATTCTTTCCACTGTACCTGAATACCACCTTTAATACCAACATCGTTTTCTTCGGATTTCAGACAGTTGTTCTGACAGCCTGTAATACCGAATTTAAACTTATGCGGCAATTCCTTTGCAAAGTAACGGTCGTCCAGTTCTTTTGCAAGAGCATATGTATCAATACAGCCGCTTGGACAGATTGCCGCACCCTGACAGGCTGTAATGGTACGGACTCTCGGTCCGCATACGCCCGGTTCAACGTCACCTTCTGCCAATGCTGCTTTTACTTCGTCAATATTGTCTAATTTGATAAACGGAATCTCTACACTCTGTCTGGAAGTCAGATGTACGTATCCATCACCGAATTTATCCGAAACTTCAGCAATTTTTGCCAGCTGTTTTGCCGTAAGATTTCCTCCGACTACACGAAGTCTTAAAGAGAAGTTGTTTTTTTTGTTTCTGGCGCATGAATCCGCCCTTTTTTAACACTGCATAATCTGTTGCCATTTGTACTTCCTCCTGATATAAAGCTTTCTTAGTCTAAATCCTTAATTGCCGAAGTGAAATCTTCTATTAAATCGCTGCCGTCTTCAATACCGACACTGACACGGATTGTATCTGCATAGACACCGGCATCCCGCATCTGTTCTTCTGTATTGTGGATATAAATTGTAGAAGCCGGATGAATTACCAGCGTTCGTGCATCACCGATATTCGTTGCATTGAGTGCATACTTTAAATGGTTCATCAACTGATACGCTCTTTCTTTCGAGCCGACACGCAGAGTTAAGATTCCGCCGCCCATACCGTTTAACTGGCTTTCTACCAGCGGCTTATACGGATTGTTTTCCAATGCCGGATAATTGGCTGTTACACCGTTTAATCCGTCAACTGCCTTTGCAAGTTCTAAGGCATTCGAACAAATCTTATCCATCCGCAGTCCTAAGGTGTCCATTCCGATAAAATTTAAAAATGCGTTCATCGGTGCTAAACAGCCACCCATATTTCTCCAGATTCCGTTACGCAGCTTTGCAACGTAGGCAAATTCACCATACTTCTGATATTCGGCAAATCCCGGATATCTTTTATTGTCCCATGAAAACTTACCACTGTCAACAATAACACCGCTGATTGCATTGCCACCGCCATTGATATATTTTGATGATGAATGAACCACCACATCCGCGCCGTATGCAATCGGCTGTACCAGATACGGTGTCGCCGTTGTGCTGTCCACAATCAGTGGAATGCCCTTGCTGTGTACAAACTCGGAAACGGCTTTTAAGTCGATAACATCCAGTCCCGGATTGCCGATGACTTCGCCGAAGACAACCTTTGTCTTATCTGTAATGAGCGGTGCAATCTCCTCAACCGTAATCTGTTTTGCAAAACGGGTTGTAATGCCAAATGCCTTTAAATCACCGAATAAATCAATTGTTCCGCCAAACAGTCCGCTGCCTGCGATAATCTCATCGCCTGCTTCCAGAATGTTTAACAAGGCAAGTGTCACGGCTGACATCCCGGAGGAACAGGCAACCGCTCCCTTTCCGCCTTCCAGTTCACAGACCCTTCTTTCAAAGGAATCGACAACCGGATTACTGATTCTTGTATAAGCATATCCCGGTGCCCTGTTATTAAAAACTTTTTCCAAATCCTGTGCTGTTTCATATGCAAAAGCACTGACCTGACTAATCGGTGGAAGTGTCGCTCCGTCAGGATACCGCTTAATTGCATTTCCATGCAGCAATTGTGTGTTAAATTTCATATCCCTCTTATTCCTATCTATTTACTATGATTTCAAGTTGAATTTAGTATAATCCATATTCTCCCATGTGTCAACTACTTTTTCATGGAAAAATTACAGTTTCAAATGAGTGTGCCGCTGCTGTATACCGCTGTATATAAACGCAGAGCCGGGCAGCCTGCCTCTTTTGGCACAGCTTTGCCCGGCTCTGGACGTCTATATGCTGCCTACGAATTGTTGTGCGCTTACGCACTCCCACAATTCTGCCCTCCTATGAGCAAGCTCCGGCGGGTGAAAGGCTTTTGTGCCCCTGGCAGCATTAGATAAAATCTCCGTGTACGGATACGCCCGCCGCATAGGAAGATACTTTCTTTACAAATTCTGCTGCTTCGGATACGGTAAGCGTACCATCCGGCTGCCAGTTTCTGTAATAAGTCTTGTCATCCTGTGCAAAGGTCTTTCCTGCAAATGCTTCATCTAATACAAGCAGTACAACGACACCGGCTTCTGTCAGGTGGTGCAGTACGATTTCTACCGGTTCATCGGCTTCCGGCGCATACAGATAAGTATGTCTGCCTTCTGCGCTTAACTGCTTTTCAACCTGTTCTGCCAGTTCAAGTGTAATGCCGTGCTGTCCTACCGGGAATTCCACGGTTACTGCACTCTGACCGTTTAAAGCTGAACGAAGCTTTTTATTGACTTTCTTTTCTTCCAGTCCGTCTTCATCGGCATGCAGTTCAGTAACAACACCGCAGGCAGAAGTCATATTGGTTACACGGTCAATTAAAATCAGTTCACCGAGTGTCTTATGTGCCGCAAATGTATCTGCTACGATTCTGTCTGCAAATGCGATTTCGCAGACTGCGATTTCATTTTTATGTAAGGAAGATACTTCCTTTTTCTCGCCTGTATTGACATCAATTAATGAAACAATCTTTGTTACAAGCCCCGGAATCATCTTTGTGCCAAGCTTAATAAAGAAGTTCTTTCCGTTTTCAAGAACATCATCGTCCATCCAGAGAATCGTTGCCGTCACAGCAGCTGCTGTCTGAATACCTGAATTCAACTGATAATACACAGCCTCTTGATACGTCCACTTCCCTGTCTAACTGAATCGTTACCGGCTGGCCTTCCTGTGCAGCATCTACATTCTTATCACCGACGTGGATACTCTTTACGTGTGCCTGCTCATTGCTTGGCAGTGTTGTAATCGCATCGCCCACATGAATGTTTCCGGCTTCAATCTGACCCTGGAAGCCTCTGATTCATGGTTTGGACGGCATACACGCTGTACCGGCATATAAAAGCCCTGTTCCTTGGCAGCAACTGTAATATCAACCTGCTCTAAGTACGAAAGGAGTGCCTGACCATTGTACCACGCATATTCGGTGATTTTACGGTAACATTATCACCCTCTGTTGCAGATACCGGAATAATCGTTACATTCTGTAAATCCAGTTCCTTTGTCAGTTCTGCAATCTGTTCCTGAATCTTTGCAAATACCTTTTCATCATAACCTACAAGGTCCATTTTGTTGACTGCAAATACGAAGTAACGGATTCCCATTAATGCACAGATTCTTGCATGACGTCTTGTCTGAACCAGCACGCCCTGTTTTGCATCGACTAAGATAACGGCTAAGTCCGCAAAGGAAGCACCTACTGCCATGTTTCTTGTATATTCTTCATGTCCCGGTGTATCGGCAACGATAAAGCTTCTGTTATCTGTTGTAAAATAACGGTATGCAACATCGATTGTAATACCCTGTTCTCTTTCTGCCATCAGACCGTCTAACAGCAGAGAGTAGTCGATTTTACCCTCACGGCTTCCGACCTTGGAATCCAGCTCCAGTGCCTTTTCCTGGTCTGCATAAAGGAGTTTTGAATCATATAAAATGTGTCCGATTAAGGTGGATTTTCCATCATCAACACTGCCACATGTAATAAATTTTAATAATCCCTTCATTTTAGAAATAACCCTCCTTCTTTCTTCTCTCCATGCTGCCTGCTTCCTCGTGATCAATCACACGCTGGTACGCTCTGAAGATACTGCACTTAATGTTTCCTCGATAATTTCGTCGAGTGTTTCCGCATCGGATTCCACACCGCCTGTCAGCGGATAGCAGCCGAGTGTACGGAAACGTACTTCTTATTTTCAATCTTTTCGCCTTCTCTTAACTTTAAGCGGTCATCATCTACCATAATGATATTGCCGTCACGATAAATAACCGGGCGTTCCTTTGCAAAGTATAACGGCACGATTTCAATGTTTTCACGCTTAATGTACTGCCAGATGTCTTTTTCCGTCCAGTTGGAAATCGGGAAAACACGGATACTTTCACCCTTGTGAATCTTTGTGTTATAAAGCTTCCACATTTCAGGGCGCTGGTTTTTCGGGTCCCATGCCTGTGCTGCATTTCTGAATGAGAAGATACGTTCCTTTGCACGGGACTTTTCTTCATCACGACGTCCGCCGCCAAATGCTGCCGTAAACTGATACTTATTTAATGCCTGCTTTAATGCCTGTGTCTTCATGATATCTGTGTAGCTGAACCGTGGTCAAACGGATTAATGCCTGCTTTAACACCTTCTTCATTGGTATATACAAGCATTTCAATACCCATTTTTTTGCGATATGGTCACGGAACTGAATCATTTCCTTAAACTTCCATGTTGTATCAATATGTAAGAACGGAAATGGCGGCTTCTCCGGATAAAATGCTTTCATTGCAAGATGCAGCATAACTGAGCTGTCCTTTCCAATCGAATACAGCATTACCGGATTTTCACATTCCGCTGCGACTTCTCTGATAATATAAATTGCTTCTGTTTCCAATTCATCAAGATGTGATAAATTTCCCATACTCTCTCTCCTTAATATTTATTTGCGTCTTTTTTGTTGACTTCTATAACCTGTACACTGCCGTCCGGCGATGTAACGCACCACTCACGAATGTCCCCTTTGGACTTGACAGACAGCGTACTTCCTGCACCGCCCATATCTGCTCCCAGATAAAAGCTGATTGCGCCTGTCTTACATTCTTTTAAGCACGAGGTACAGCCCCAGCAGTCGGAAATGTGCTTAATGACTGCCTTTCCCTGTGCATCTTTTTTTATCAGGTTGCCGGGACAGGCTTCAATACACCTTCCGCAGCCTACACAGTTATTTTGTGTAATTCGTATGCTCATAGTGTTTTCCTCCCGTCACCAGTTCTCTGAAAATGATTTCTATTTCGCCGTCTTTCATGCGGGAATTGACATATTTTTCCCAATCGGCATTCTTTTCAGGATAATCCGCATTTTCTGCAAAACTGTGCCAGCGTGTTTCTTTTCTGGCAAGCAGATGTGCGATAACGACCTGACAGACAACCAGACGTTCTTTAACTTCGTAAATACAGAGCAGATCGTCCATGTCTTCTGCCGCAAGTCCGTCCACCAGCTTTTGCAGGGATGTGATTTTTTCCTTTGCAAGGGCTAAACGACTTTCATTATAACGGTAATCCGTTGCAATACCGCCTGCGTACTGGTCCATGATTTTCTGCATGGTTTCCTCAAGCTGTTCGGTCGTAAGCAGTCCCTGCGGATTGTTTAAGAAATGCTCGTATTCTGCCTGCTTTTCATTCTGCTTTGCTTCACTGTCCGCATCTTTGGCTGCTGTCTGCTTTTCATCTTTTAGAAATCCAAGCACCGCTTCTGCCGCAATTTCGCCCTCGCTAATGCGCCTGTTACATATTTCTGCGGACAACCTCCTGCAACATCGCCTGCGGCAAACAGTCCGTGAATTGTTGTTTCCCTGTTATTGTCTACCCAGTAACCGCTTGCGGTATGTCCGCCCACAATATACGGCTCTGTGCTTCAATTTCCACATTCTGCTCTGACGGACCCTTGCCGGATTCAAGCCACTTTAAAGTCTGGCTCGGCGCCATATTTAAGTATGCCTTGTATAAATCCTGTTCCTGCTCTTTTGTAATCTCATCGGTCTTTAAATAACATGGTCCGTGTCCGGCTCTGTTTCCATAACCGTTCCGTATACACGCTGGGAAGTTGTAAGACCGTATTTTGTTTCATAAATTTCGCCGTTGGAATTCATCTGCTTTGCGGATACACCCTGTGCAATCGTTCCTGTCGGTGCAATCGTATCTTTACAGCGCAGTGCGATAAAACGCATTTCAAAGGTTGTCATCTCAGCGCCTGCCGTAATGCCCATTGCGTAGCCCGCACCGGTATTAAACGGCGGGTACCACATTTTATGTCTTGAAAAGCCCGGATTGTTTGGACGGTAAAGTCCTGCCGCGCCTCCGGTTGCGCAGATAACCGCTTTGGCATGAATCACATAAAAGATTTCTTCATTAACATCAAAGCCGTAAGCCCCGTAAATGCGGTTATCTTTCACAATGTAATCTGTAATATTGACGTGATTTAAAACCGTTACATTTTCCTGTGCGGATGCCGCTTCTGCAAGAATCGGCTTAATATTTTCCCCGTTAATCTTGATATTTCTGTTTCCTCTTGTAACGTATTTGCCGTTTTCATCTTTTAAAATGACAAGTCCGGCTTTTTCCATAACATCCGTTACATGGTTTAACCGCTCTGACATTGAAAGCAGTAAGTCTTCACGCACAATGCCGTCTGCATCTTTTTTTGCATAGTCTACATAATCCTGAGGCACTCTGCCTTCCGTAATATACGCATTAATTGCATTGACACCTGCCGCCAGACAGCCGCTCCGCCTGATATTGGCTTTTTCAGCAATCAGAACGCTGATATTTTTTTCTTTTCCGAGCGTCATCGCCGCAAAACAGCCCGCTGTTCCGCCGCCGATAATCAACACATCTGTTGAGAGTTCTTTCTTTTTCATGGCACCTTCCATTCCGCCGCACAACACGGCTTTTCTATCTTGATTTTTAGATAAATACTGAATCATCTACCAGTGACTGGTTTTCCAAAAGCATTGCCTTTTCTCCGACCGTTACAAACAGCCGATATATGAATACATCAACCTTTTCTCCCACCGCAATACTTTTTTCTTCCAATCCTCTTTTGGCAATAATCTGATTGTCGTTTACATTGACAAGCAGTTCTAAGCTGTCACCTCTGAAAGACACGCGCTCCACAACGCCTTCGGAAGCCGAAGGACCGAAACGCTGTACTTCATTTTTCTTGGATACTTTGACAAATTCCGGACGGATAATGGCTTTATCGACATTGTCCACTTTCGGAAAGCTGTGAAAGCTCTGATAATTGGTAATCTGTGACGTCTGTCCGAAGAAAGTCGCCGCAAATGCCGTCTGCGGGTTCTGGTAAATTTCAAGCGGTGTTCCCTTCTGCTCAATGTGTCCCTTGTTGGTAATAATAATTTCATCGGCAACTTCAATCGCTTCGTCCTGGTCATGCGTAACGAAAATACTGGTAATGCCGAGTTTTTCAATCATTTCCTTTAACCAGCTTCTGAGTTCCTGACGGACCTTGGCATCAATCGCCGCAAACGGTTCGTCTAACAACAGCAGATGCGGGTTTGGCGCAAGCGCCCTTGCAAATGCCACACGCTGTCGTTGTCCGCCGGATAACTGGCTCGGATACCGCTTTTCCAGTCCGTCTAAGCTGATGAGTTTTAAAAGTTCGTGGACTCTTTCATCTATATATTTTTTATTCTCTTTTTTAACATTTAAACCGAATGCAATATTGTCATATACCGTCATGTAGCGGAACAGCGCGTAGTTCTGAAATACGAAGCCGATACCGCGCTCACTTGCCGGAATATTATTGACTACCTTGCCGTCAATGACGATTTCGCCGCTGTCCGGTGTTTCCAGCCCCGCAATCATTCTTAAAATGGTCGTCTTACCACTGCCGCTCGGTCCTAACAGCGCAATCAGCCTGCCCTGTTCAATGCCGAAGCTGACATGATTGGAAGCTGATAGCCGGCATACGTTTTATTAATATCTTTTAATTCAACATACATAATTTCCTGCTTTCTGCCGTGCTATAACGGCTTTTTCGTAGTCTTTCCCTTATGCTCCAGCACACTCCGCATGACCAGCAGAATAATTGCCAGAATCACGAGAATGGATGATACGGCAAATGCTGGTACATACTGGAACTCATTGAATAAAATTTCCACATGAAGCGGCAGGGTGTTGGTCAGTCCCCTTAAATGTCCCGATAAAACGGATACCGCACCGAACTCGCCCATTGCACGCGCCGTACATAAGACAATGCCGTACAGCAGTGCCCAGCGGATATGCGGCAGAGTAATTTTCCTGAAAATCGTAAATGCGCCTGCACCCATCAGCGCTGCGGCTTCTTCCTCGTCTGTCCCCTCCGTTTCAAGCACCGGAATCAGTTCTCTTGAAATAAACGGAAATGTTACAAAGACGGTTGCCAGGATAATACCCGGTACTGCAAATACAACTTTGATGTGGCACGCTTTGAGTATTGGATATAAAAGACTCTGTCTTCCGAACAGCAGAATGAAAATCAGACCCGCGATAACCGGGGATACCGTAACCGGAATATCAATGAGCGTTGTCAGTAATTTCTTGCCTTTAAATTTAAACTTTGTAATCGTCCATGCCGCAAAAAGTCCGAATATGGTATTTACAACCACAGCGGTGAGTGTCGCTTCGAGTGTCAGCAGTAAGGCGCGGACGGTATATTTATCCGTAACTGCTTTTAAGTAAGCGGCTACCCCGCTTTTAAATGCCTGTGTTATCACGACCAACAGCGGAAGCACCAGCATTACAAACAAAAACAAACACTGATTGTTATCAGCAGCCACTTTACAAAGCCGGACTGTTTATTCTGATTCATTTTTTATCCTCCCTTTCCGCTTCCTAACGGTTGCCGTTTAATATTTTTGTATTTCTTGCCTGTATCAGGTTGTTGATAAATAAAATAAGGAATGCCGCTATCAGCATTACCAGTGCAATCGCCGTTGCACTCGGATAATCGAATTCCTGTAATTCCGACATAATGATTAACGGTGTAATCTCTGTGTAGTACGGCTTGTTACCTGCGATAAACACGATACTTCCGTATTCGCCGAGACATCTGCCGAATGCCAGTCCGAAGCCCGTACATAAGGACGATAAAACTTCCGGGAAAATGACTTTCCAAAAGATTCTTGTGCGGCTTGCACCAAGCACGCTTGCCGCTTCCTCGTAAGACGGGTCTAACTTTTCAAGCACCGGCTGAATAGAACGCACCACAAATGGGATTCCCACGAAAATCAGTGCAAAGGTGATACCCAGTCTGGTATAGGCAATCTGTATGCCAAACTTTGCAAAAAAGCTGCCAATCCAGCCGCTGTCGGTTGTTAAATATGTAAGAGAAATACCCGCAACCGCCGTCGGTAATGCAAAGGGCAGTTCAATCATTCCGTCTAAAATGCGTTTGCCGGGAAATTCATATCTGACAAGCACCCATGCCAGTATCAGTCCCATAACGCATTGATTGCCGATGCCGCAAATGCGGTAATGAAGCTGACATAAAAGCTTGATAATACCCTGCCCCTTGTTATTGTTGCAATGATTTCCGGGAAACTCATCTGCGCCGTATAGATTACCAGTGTTGCCAATGGAATCAGCACGATAACACTCACCATTGTAAGCGTAACACCCATTGAAATTCCAAAACCCGGAATCACTCTTTTATTTTTCTTTTTCATGACTCCTCCACTCTCAAACACATTTGCTTACTTTTCATAAATCTCATCAAAAATACCGCCGTTGGCAAAATGCTTTGCCGAAACACTGTCCCAGCCGCCAAAATCATGTACCGTCTTTAACTTCATATTCAAATCAAATACATCGCTGTATTCCTGCAAAATTTCTTCATTGACCGGGCGGAAATAATTGTCCGCCGCAATGCGCTGTGCATCATCGGAATACAGATACGATAAATACTCGTCCGCAACGGCTCTTGTCCCTCGCTCATCAACAACCGAATCGACAACCGCAACGGACGGCTGTGCCAGAATACTGATACCCGGTGTAATGATTTCATAATCGTCCGGGCAGTCTAACATGGAAAGATATGCTTCATTTTCCCAAGCAATCAGTACATCGCCCTGATTATTTTCCACAAATGAAGTTGTTGCGCCTCTCGCACCGGAATCCAGCACCAGTACATTCTGATACAGCTTTTTGATAAACTCCTTCATCTGCGCTTCATCGCCGTTGTAACGTTCCTGCGCATAACCCCATGCTGCAAGGTAATTCCACCTTGCACCGCCTGAGGTCTTTGGGTTCGGTGTAATCACACCCACACCGTCTTTTACCAGATCGTCCCAGTCGTGAATGTTTTTCGGATTGCCCTTTCTTACAAGGAAGACAATCGTTGAAGTGTACGGTGCGCTGTCATCATCATATTCATCAACCCAGCCGTCTTCTATCAATCCGGCTTTTTCGATTGCGTCAATGTCATATTCCAATGCCAGTGTCACAACATCAGCTTCCAGACCGTTAGAAACTTCCAGTGCCTGCTTTCCTGAACCGCCGTGGGACTGTATCACCTCAACGTCCTGTCCGGTCTGTTCTTTCCAATGCTGTGCAAATATCTCATTATAACTTTCAAATAATTCTCTTGTAGGGTCATAAGAAACGTTGATCATCCGTACACTGTTTTTATTGCTTCCACAGCCGGTCAGACACCCTGTCAGTAATACGGCAATCAGCCCAAGGCTTAATAATTTCTTTTTCACAAGCTTACCTCCATTTCTCATTTCCTACATTTCATATTAGTCTAGTAGGTTTTATATGATAGTAAAACAGAATGAGGGTTTTGTCAAGAAGTATTTTCATGAAATGGGAGATTTTTCAAGAGCTTTTATAATCAGCGTAAGTTCTTTTCGTTTTCTTTTTCCTAGATGTTGTATTACAATCCCGATAATGTGCGCATTACTAAATCTACATCTTTATTCTCCAGTTCCTGAATAATGTGTAAATAGGTCTTTTGCGTTGTTGTCATACTGGCATGTCCCAGTCTTCTTGCAACACTGGCAATCGACACGCCCGCAAACAGCAGTAATGATGCATGGGTGTGGCGCAGTCCATGTATGGATATTTCAGAAATTCCGCATGCCCTACAATGCCTTGCAAGCACATCATTTACAGTAGAATTATACACCTTTGTTTCTCCGGCAAAAATAGGCTTATCCTCCGGCAGTCCCTTTACCAGTTCTGAAAATTTCACAACAATCTGCCAGTCAATCTGAATTTTTCGTACAGAGGATTTGTTTTTCGTTGGAAGGAATCCGCCATTTCCTTTGTAATCCCATGTTTTACTAATGGAAAGGGTCTGTCTTGCAAAATCAAAATCTGCCGGTGTAATGGCAAGCGCCTCAGAAAATCGCATCCCCGTCTTTGCGACTAACAAAATAAACCAATCCCAGTTTACTTTTTCTTTAATGTCAAGATGGGCTATCAAAGTATGCAGCTCAAACTGGTTCAGGTATTTGATTTTCTTTGCTCCCGGTGTCTTTCCTTTAATAATTGCCTTTCTGGTCGGATCCCGCTCAATCATTCCCTCATCAACCGCATCCAAAACCGCCCCTTTTAACTGATGATGAAAATCCAGTGTGGTCTGCCTTTCATGTTCTTTTGCATAATCGTTTAAAATCTGCTGGTAGACGGTTCTGGTAAGTTCTGAAACCTTTAACTGCGGCGCGAGTTTTTCAACCCATTTTTGTGTCATCAAATATTTTGACATTGTGGCTTCCCTGATTGCGCCCCTCTTATATACCTCTATCCATTGTTTGTAGTACTCACAAAAAAGCATTGTCTTGTCTATATCATTTAACATAAGCAGCCTCCATTTCTTAAAAGGACTCACGCTGATAGAAACAATACTATACTATTAATGATTAAGAAGCGGTTTAACCTCTTCATCTAATGTCTTTTTAAGTTCCGCCATCAACTTCGCATAATACTTAAATTTAGGCAGTGCCTTTTCCTGCTGCTCTTTATATTGTGTATAATTAACATTTGTCTTAATGACACTTTCATTTGGAATTTCTCCGTTTTTATAATGTGTTGCCGCATACATAACATCTTCCTTTGCCGCATACCATTCCACACAAAAGTCCGTAACAACCTGTTCAATGCACTCCTGTTTCATATTTTCAACCGTATTTAAAATGGATTGTCCCTTATATTTGTTTTCATCCATCTCAATTTCATAAATTAAATCAGACATAATTGCCGCTACTTTCGGATTTTCTTTATGCAGTTCTTCAACATACTGCTTTGCTTCATCGATCTTTTTCTGACGTTCTTCCGGTGTAATTTCAACCGATTCATCTTCCGGTGTTACGATATTCTGAATCAGACTAATGATATATTCATAATCAATTTTGGTATTGCTGTATGCCATAAGTTCATAATTTTCATCGACCGGCTGTGTCCCTGACGGGTCATCTCCACTGTCTGTTTTGTCTTGTTTGAGTTCCTCCAGTACATTCAGATAATGTCCGGCGTAGTCAATATACTCCTCTTCTGTAATTCCATATCCTTTAAGCTTACTTTCCTCATATCGTGTAAATGATTTTAATTGTGCAAATAAACTGTCGAAATTCTGAAATATCCTTACAAAGTCTTTCTTCTCTTTTTTTGACAGCTTTGGGACATCTTCCGGCTTTTCAGCAGCAATACGAAGTGCCGCCAATGCCTTTTTAAATTGGGGTTCAATTTCTTCCCATTCAGACACTAATACTTCTTTACTGCTTCCGGCAGAATATAATTTAACCGCTTCGTCAACGCACTCTTTAAACAGATGCGGTGCCTGAAATGTAACAATCTGTCCATAGGTCTTATGCGTATCATAAATGCGGTTTGTTCTTGAAAATGCCTGTATTAAATCATGCGGTCCCATAGGCTGCCGGTCTATATAAATTGTAGACAGACACGGTGCATCAAAGCCTGTGAGCAGACGGTCTACAACAATTACCAAATCCAACTGTTCTTTCCGGCTCTTAAATTTTGCAGCTTTTCTTGCAAGTCTTTTATTTAGGTTGGCATTATATCCCTGAATCTGTGATAATTCATATTTTGTTCCGAACATTTCGTTGTAATCTTTTAATGATTGCTGCATTTTAAGCTGATTTACCTGTGAACCTTCATCATTTTCCGACACCGAATATGTAATAGCGAATTTCGGAAAATCCGGAAGTATCTGCTTTATCTTTTCATGAATTTCAAGCGGTGTTTCACCCTTTTTTACACGTGTCAGTAAATCATAATACTTTTGTGCCTGCTGGATAGAACTCGTTGTCAGCAATGCTTCATATGTTTGTCCCTTACCATTTTGAAACCCTAATTTATGGTACGATTTATTCAAAATGATATCTAGTACCTTCAACATATGTTTTTCATTATCATAAAGGCGGCTGTCGGTTTCATCTTCCATATTTTTCGGTCCATTATGCTCTACCTGAAATCCTAATACCGCATTGTCATGAATTGCATTTTGTATTGTGTATTTATGCAGGCATTTTCCATATAACTCCTCAGTCGTACGCGGTAAATCTCCCATTTGCGGATAAGGATTTTCTGCAAAACGCGGTGTTCCCGTAAATCCAAACCACAATGAATTGCCAAAAAACCGTTCCAGTTCTCTTTTTGTTCCCGGTGTGACTGCTCTGTGGCACTCATCTGCTACAAATGCAATTTTTAAATTTTTAATTTTGCTGTAATCCGTACTATCCTCATCTAATCTTTTTGTAACAAGCCTGTGCAGTTTTTGAATAGTTGTTACTATAACCTGTCTGTCATCTGATTTTAACTTTTTCTTTAAATCATTGATATTACTTGTTTCATCAACATCAATCAATCATTATTGTGCATTATGCCTGAAATGCCATTGTTGTCTGTGTATCCAAATCTTTTCTGTCAATCAGAAAGATTGCTTTGTCAATCGCCGGAATATCCATTAATAAATTTCTGGTTGCTTTGTAAGAGGTCAATGTCTTTCCTGAACCGGTTGTATGCCATACAAATCCGGACTTTCCTGTTTTTGAAGCTTCTCTTATGGATTCGATTGCATGAATCTGATACGGACGAAGCAGAATTAACTTTTTCGCATCTTCATCTAATACGGTATATCTTGCAATCATTTCATGTGCCTGCGGTATGCGCAAAACACTTTTTGCAAAATCAATGTAATCTGTTACCGGATTGTTGTCTTTGTCCAGCCAGCCGCTTATAAACTTTTCATTTAATTCCGTATCTGCTGAAAAGTATTTTGTATCCACACCATTGCTAATGACAAACATCTGCACTGCGGAAAATATTCCTGTAAATTTGCCCTCGCTGATATATTTTTTTATCTGTCTGAAACCGTCCATGTATGGATGCTGTTTATTCTTTAATTCAATATGTATCATCGGCAGTCCGTTAATCAGCAGTGTTACATCAAAACGCCTGTCCCTTGCCGGTGCATTTCTATTTTCATCTGTATTTAACGCACTATACTGATTAATAACCTCATAAACACTGCTTCCGCCTGCGATATGCTCGTGATTCATCACTACCAGATGCAGGCGCTCTGTATCCCGCTGAACATGCACCTGCACTTTTCCATTTTCACCAACAAGCCACTCCCCGGCTTTATAAAATGATGA
>ENA-OQIO01000405-OQIO01000405.1-human-gut-metagenome-genome-assembly--contig:-NODE-405-length-23402-cov-2.980451_pt1 | contig 23402 bp, 19 predicted proteins | sample MGYA00242573_ERZ504737 | MGnify/ENA primary metagenome ERZ504737 (study PRJEB26092, sample SAMD00036203) | human gut metagenome | host: Homo sapiens | study: EMG produced TPA metagenomics assembly of...
TCCATATCGTGAGCTGCTTTGTCTGCGATGCTGCCGCAGGAGCATTCGTGCCAATGGTTGTCTGAGTCTGATTTCCACTTGCTGTTATATCGTGCTGGTGCGTATCGTCTACCGTCACCGTGATATTCAGCCGTTCGCTGTAATCCATACCGTCCTTATATGCCGCAATACGGAATTTTGCATTTTCCGTAATGGTTATCGGATCGGTATAGATTTTCCGGTTTGCACTGTTCTGACAAGGACAGGAATCATCCACCGTGTAATAAATGGTCACGTTCTCCTCAGCCGAAATTACAAGCTGTTCTCCGCTTTTTACCGTAATATAGTTTTCCTTCGGAGATTTTCGTCAAATTGTATTTCTCCAATTACCGCTGTAGGACGCTTCGGGCGGCTTTCCTCTAACGCCACACGAAGTGTAAGCGTCTTTTCAAGGCTTGTACGTGCTACCCGTAGCGTAATATCTGTATATCCCGGCAGTAAAGCGTTTGCCGTAAAAACAACTTTTCCATCCGCATCCGTGACTTCTGAACCGGAAATCAGTGTAGCAGTCAATGTATTTCCAAGCTCAGCCTCCACAGTAACACCTTCCATGTAGTTTCCTTCCGAATCCTTTACCCGTACTGAAATTCCCTTCTCCGTACCGGCTTTCGCCAAAATAATGCTTTCATAATTCAAAACAATTTCTGCTGGACGGGCCGAAACAGTCAGTTCCCCGCTATTATAAGAAGCAAGTGCTTTTCCGGTATAATTCTGTGCACCGTCAAGGGTAAAGGAAACCTTACTGCCTTTTTGGAAACCGCCCGCCTTTGTAATGTGCAATACCTTTGAATATCCACTGTCAACGGACTGCCACATACCGGTCATGCCTTCTGGAAGTATGATTTCTTTTTCAGTATCCATATACTGGCTAAAGATTACTTCTATATAATCCGGATACGCTCCTACCGACGAAACCACTGGATTTTCCGTTGATTTCATGGGAACTTTCAATCCCATCCTCGGCGGCGGAACCTGCATCCATTCGGTCTGCGCTGCCTCATACCCATCCTTTTCAAAGCGAACCTGCCACCAGCCGTTCGGCACATCCCATGCAAATACTCCGCTGTTGTCCGTAATCTGCGGATTTATCTGCTCATAATTCTCCGCATCCCAGACAACTGCATTGGTTCCATCAGAGTTGTCCGCATAGTAAACGGTTGCCGTCACACCAGAAAGAGTATTGGATTCCACTGCCTCGTAAACAATACCGGACGGATCCATGACCGGCTGAATCTTTTGGGTCTTCTTCATAATGCGTTCCATATCCGTATCGTTACACTTCTGCTTCCGTTCCCTCGTCAGCCTGTCCAGTTCAGCGGAAAGCCTTGTAATCTCCGCAGCACGGCGGACACCCGTAGCGTTGGAGGATCCGTCCCACAAGGCACTCAACCCGGTAGTTATCGGTGTTTTATCGGCTGCGCGACAATTGTAAAGATTGAACCTACCCAGGAATTGGCATAGTAGCGATCCTTTTCCAGCCCCATGTACAGTCTAAGATCCATTGCCACAAAGCGTTCTCTCATAATCGCATTGGAGCAAAGCGGTTTATCCTTGTAGCGTTCCTCAAACATCTTCAGTTCGTCAATGTATCCCTGCATATCTGCCTCGCGTACTGTATAGTCCACATAGGCTTCCGTATCCTGCATTGCGCCTTCGATACCTGTTGCTGCCCCAACAAGTCCTACGGTTGTGGACATTCCCTCTGTCATATTCAGTGCCAACTGACTGTCCGTCACGCCCGGCAGATGCATTACCTGATTCAGTGCCTCCGTTGCATTTCCAAAACCACCGATAAATGCATTACGGACTCCCTGATCAAAATTACCGGCAGCTTCTCCGTTATAATCAATTTCGTTTCCGTTGGCGTCTATAAAGCGAATCCTCCGGTAATGCCGCTTACGCCGCCTTCCCGAGCCAGAGAAGTGTTCGTTGTTTTCATAAGTGCATTTGCCACCGCCCGAAGTGCCACAGGCTTGAATTCCTCCTGCACTTCTGCCGATTCTTCCGCATAATCCTTAAATGCGATAAATGTCCCGTCTGCGTTTTCGCACACCTCAAAACCATCCGCCCGGAGTTCCTCTGCTGTGCGTGTATTCTCCTTCATCGTAATGCCCAGATCCGCATAGACTTCCTCCCATGAGCTATATTCCGTGATGTTCTTTTTCAATCCCATCATCTCGGAGAAACTTTCCAGCACTTCATCAATTGCTTTCTCCGCATTGTAGAACGCCGCCTGAACCTCCGGCGTTTGTTTTGCGAACCACTCCGGCATGGTTTCCGACGCACGGTACTTTGCACCAAAAATATATTCGGACACATCGAAATTCGGGTCCTCCGTATAGGTAAGATTGTTCGTTTTCGCATATTCTTCCATATACCGATTCTTTGTTTCCGCAATAGTCTCTGCTAATTTTTCACTCTTTTTATTTCTCTCATTCGTAATCTCCGCCGCCTTTTTCTGGCTCTTTTCGGCTGTTTCTGCGTCATAAGTGAATGCCTCTCCCCGATCTACCCAATCGATGGAAAACTCTTCCGGGAGCTGTGCCTCTGTAACAACTCCGCTTTCGTCAGATGGAAGCATAATCTCTCCCGCAAAGTTAAACCGATAGCCTGCACCTTCTGTCAGTTCATCTGTTTTGAAGAGCTGCATTGGTATCGTATGTACCGTTCCGTCCAGCGTCTTCATATAAGTGATTACATTCTCCGGTGCTGATCCGCCTACAAATGCAGCACATACGTCCATGCATTGTCTGCTTCCTCATTAAATAAATACCAATAAAATGTCGGAGGATCAAAGGACTGTGACGCTGAATACAGGTATTCTCCATTATAAGGCTACCCAGACGGTTTGTCTGATAAAAATTCCATGATTCTAACGCCGCAACTGTTTTGGCATAGGTAACATTTGCAGAAACCTGTTCGTTACCGATGATTGCCGTCAGTTCAAATGTCTGTGCCGGAAGAGCATCGTCCGGAAGATTATAGGTAAATGTCACATTTCCAAGACCATTGGTTTTTCCTTTTCCCACCGGTTTCCCGTCCAGCAGTAGCGTGACATCACGGTTTGGTGCTGCACAGACAGTCACTTTATTCCCCGTCAGACTGTTCAAGTCTCCCGCCGCCGGGCGAATCTCATAATCATAGACAGTAAACGAGGTGCTTCCGATTGGTGCCGTCGTCTTTCCCACCGTTGCACCTGCAGAAAGACTGTATGTCCCTGCCTTGCTGCAGGAAAACCCCAAATAGAACACGCCCGTCTGCTTTGTTTTATTTATCGTAACCGTATTGTCAGAAGCCGTATAATCATCTTTTCCCAACTGTTCTGTCTCTGAACAGACATATTTCAGCGTCATATTCTCAGGAAGCAGAATTGATACCGTTCCCTTCTTACCCTCTGCAAAACCATAATAAACTCTTACTGCAAAAGTCTGTCCTCTAATCACATAACTCGTCTCGGAAACAACCGAGCATTTCTCTTTATTTAGGATACCGGACACGTCTGTTTTCAGCAGGGGAACCGTAATTTCCACCGGATTCGTCTCTCCATCGGAAACCTCCGCAGTTACCTTCGCATAATCGATTCCTTCTGTCAGCCCCATACTCTCCAGAACATCCAAGGATGTTACCACCGAGAAGTTATCGTTGGCGTTATATGCGACCACGGTATAAGTTCCCGCCTTCAGTCCGTTTGTCAGATAAAAGCCATCCTTTGCGATTTTGCTCTTGCCGACCAGCTTCCCTGCCTTATCAAACACAAGAATGTGATTGTCTCCGGCGAATTTACCGCTTGCGGTAAGTTCCAGTTTACCCCATGCGGTCAGCGGAAGTTCAAACACTCCTGTTTCGCGGTCTGCGGTTACGCTTCCGCCTGTAAATCCAAGGGCGTCTGCATCTACGGTCAATGTCAGATTTTCTTCGATAACAGTATCCTCCAGCACCACACTTGGATATTGCAGGATATAATCCGTTCCTTCTTTCAGTTCCCGTTCTCCTGCCTTCAGGCTGATTTCCAGATTACGGAAACTATTTACCGCCGCCTCGCCAAAGTCCACCTCCATCACACGATTCATCGGTAATTTGTCTCCGTCTGAAAATGCAATTTCTCCCAAATCCCAGTCTCCGTCAAGCGACGCCCGGATAAAATGCTTGCTGTAATATCCGTCTTTAGAAACTTCCGCCGTCACTTTTGATCCGGCATCTGCTTTTACAGAAAACTGATTATCCGTAAGCGTCACTGTCTTTTCTTGATTATCCTGATACAGTACTATCTTCGCACCGGAAGGAATCGTTCCGGACACGGTAAATGTCTGTTCCGTCCCGTCCAGAGCTACGAAGGTATATCTTTTCTGGGCTCCATCCATGACGTCCTTCTGCGTCTCGTAAAACTGTTTCAGCATGGACGGATTCCCTTCTGAATCCGTCTCATATGCCCGGATTGTCGCTATACCGGCAAAGGGGTCTTCATAATCCACATCTCCGATAGTTACCCTCTCATAACTCGTCATTTCCGAATCATATGGCGTTAGTTTAAAATCCTGATTCGCAAACTCTACAATAATTCCTGTGTAGGTAAAGTCTTCCTCGCCTTCCGCCGGGTCATACTGCTTCGTACAGTCTGCAAAAGCACCGCCGTAAATTTTCGTTACCGTGGCAGGCACGACTACCTTCTGCTCTGCCAGTCCGCAACATCCCTCGAACGCATGCGGACCAATCGTTTTCACACCCGGCAGAATGGTAAGTGACGCCATATTTGCACATCCGGAAAAGGCACTGGCTCCTATTGTTTTAATATTCGATGGAATCGTCACATTCTGGAAAAAACACCCGTCAAACGCAGAATATCCTAATTCCGTAATGCTATCTACCGACAATGCCTTTTCCAGTTCCGCATCAGAAAGTGCCTGACAATTATCAAACCCTGTCAGAATCGTAAAATTTTCATTTTGCGGCCAGTCGATACTGGTCAAAGATTTACAGAAGGAAAACGCACCCATCCCGATCTCTGAAAGCGTATCCGGCAGGTTCAGCGATGTAATCCCCGTATATTCAAATGCCTGTACTCCGATACTCTCCACACTGCCCAGATTCAGAGACGTCAGATCTTCACAACTCCCAAATGCACCGTTTTCAATGTGCTTCACGCAGTCGGGAATGGTCAGTTCGGTAATTCCCGTGGCCGCAAATGCGCTAAGTCCTCCGATGGAAGTTAACCCCGTACAGTTAGAAAAATCCACTGACGTAAGGAACTCATCCTGAAAAAACGCATATGACTCTATCGAAGCCAGCTTCTCCGGGAATGTAACTGACTGAACTGACGTCCCCGCAAACGCCCACTCTCCAATCGTAAGAGACTGCGTACACTTAGAAAAATCTATGTTCGTTAATCCGGGAACATCATGAAAAGCATACCCGCCAATACTGGTAAGGTTCGCCGGAAATATCACAGACGTTAGCGTCTCATTGTGTCCTCCCGAATTTCCAAATGCACTTACTTCAATTCTTGTAACCGGCTTTCCGTCAATTTCATCTGGAAAAACGATTTCCGATACGGTATCATCACCTCCGGTAATCACAATCTCCTCGCCGTCTATCCGGTAATTCACATTTCCGCCGGTAGCGGCAAAAGTACCTTCTTCTATTGCCTTACCCGCAAGGTCAGTTCCCGCCGCCAGTGCACTTATCGGCAATAGACTAAGCGTCATGCACAAAGCTAAAACCAAAGCCGTAATTCTATACTTTTTCCTCGTAAGCCTTTTTAACCTTTTCACAGTGAGTCCTCTCCTTCCGCTGTCATCGCTTATTCAGCTTTCTGCACCTGCTGTAAACGGTAACTCCTATCACACCGCTACAGGAAATGAACAATACGGCAAACCAAAGGGCAAGATTGCTGTTGTCGCCTGTCTTAGGGCTGGTGACATCTGTATTTCCATCCGGTTTTGTCGGATTGGTCGGTTTTGTTGTTCCCGAAACCGGAATCGCTTTGCCCTTTACAGTATAACCGCATACTTTGCACACTTTGTCGCCGGTGTAGCCTTTTTCCGTTGCAGTTGCATCCTTAGCGTTCTTTGTTTCCATATCGTGAGCTGCTTTGTCTGCGATGCTGCCGCAGGAGCATTCGTGCCAATGGTTGTCTGAGTCTGATTTCCAATCTGCTCCATAGCTGTGCGTGTGAGAAGAATCAAATGGCGTCATGGTCAAATCAGTTTCAAGCCACATGGTTTGCATATTGTCGTCATCACCTATCCGCTTATAATTCACATATTGACCGTTGATTTTCAGCTTGGCATCGGGTGAGAAATTGCCGTAATATGCAGTCACATACACCCCGTAATGATAGGTCTTTCCAGCTTCAAAAGTAGTAATTTTGTTTTTATAAATTCCGCTTCCCCACTCCGGCTCAGTAGAAACCAGACCAGTATCGCTGTCCAGGCTCCACCACTCACACCGAAATGCGTAGTCTTTATTATCGGGTACATTGCCAGTAAATACAGGCTTATCACCATCTTTAAAAGTTATGGTTGCATTATTGATTTCTATAACTTCAATTTCCTTTGGTTCAACCGGCTTGGTCGGTGTAATTGTTGCAATACCAGTAACATACACAGATTGTCCGTCCAGATTCATACTAATATTTTGCTGCTCAACCGTCCAACCATTTACAGTTACTGTCAGTCCCGAATCTGTTGCTGCGAAAGTCCGTCCGTTTTTCGCTTTCAGCAGAATTGAATATCTATAGGATTTCCCTTCCTCAAACGAAGTAAACCTGTCCAAGAAGAGTTCACTAGGATAATAGTGTTCATCCGAGTACCATAAAGCATGCTGCTCGTCTTCCCAACTTTCATAAGCAATCTCATAGTTTGCACCAATATCTTTAGTCACAGCAGTAGCCTTTGGTGTATCTCCCGCATCATAAGAAAGTGTAGTGCCAATCACTTCAACATCTTTTATTACGGTATCGTCTGCCCCGTCGCTTGCTATGACAGGCAGCAAAAATTCCCACGCAGTAAAGGTTTTCCCATTATCAGACACGCTTGTATTTGCCGTTTGTGCGGTATATGTTTTTCCCTCACAAATAAAAGTCACATTATCAGAAAATACATATCCCTCTTTCGCCCTTAACACAATGCTATACCAGTATTCTCCACCGGCAATCGGGTTACGGGGAGTATCTGTGCTTTTAATAACGTCTGTTATCGGGGTACTTTCACCATAAGTGGACTTCTCCCACGCTTCTTCCACGATTTCCACTTTTCCGCTGCAAGCAGAATTGTTGGGATTTACTTCCGCTGTAAACGCAACGGGCTTTGTGGAATCAAGGTTTTTCCAAACATTACCGATGTCAACTGTGGTGATAACCTCATCGGTGCTGGCGGCAGGAAGATCGATTGAGTAAGGACTGTAAATACGCAGTTCCGTACTCATCTCTCTTATTTCAAGATTCGCTTTGAAAGCCACCTTATCAAACTTATGACCGCCTGCGGAAACACTTGTATCTTCGCTGATAAAGTAGCCGCTATTTGTTTTAAGTACAATATTATAGGTATAATGGTGTCCTGCTTCAAACTGTGTAATCTGCTTGTCTGCTGCAAGAGACGCCATTTTACTCGAATCAGAATACCAATACCGTCCTGTACTTGTCCAGACACTGCCTTCTGTTTTTTGTTCTATTTCCATCCAATACTCATAGGCAACAGAACATTCTCCCTCTGTCACCGTCGCTGCTGCCTGCGGTGCATCGCCAGCTTTATAGTCCGGTTTGGTGTAGGTGACACTAATTTTGTCAATGTAGTTGACTCCTGCCGCAAACGCAGTTATCGGCACAATGGTCAGTGCCATGCAGAGTACGAGCAGGATACTCAGCAGCTTCCTGCTGTGTCTTTTTTGATTCTTCATAATGATTCCTCCATTTTCTAAGCCTTGCAAACAGACTCCTGTAATTTTGATCTTCTCAGCAAAGCATTCGCCAGCACTGTCTTATTTTCCAGATATTGTGATATCCGGTCGGCAACAGCAGTAACGGCTCGCTTCACTTGTTTCGCATAAATACCGACTTTATTATGGGAAAAAGAGGGAAAAAAGTATATAAGGGAGCTCCGCCAATCTGTCAACATGGGGTGCGGAGTTCCGCCATTCTTCAAAATCAAGGCAAAAAGGTGATTTTTATCAAAAAAGGCATAAAAAATCCGCCCTCTGTTTCCAGAAGGCGGCTCGATGAATGCCGACATCAAAAGATCATTTGTTGTAAAGGTTGAGCAATCCCACACGGGATTTTACGCCGGTCTTTTCGTAAATGGCGGAAATATGGCGTTCCAAAGTCCGTCTGGAAACATACAATTTTTCCGCAATCATCTGAATGCTATCCTCCGTATTGACCAGACGGTTAAACACTTCTCTCTCTCTTTCCGTGAACGAAAACACTTCCGAGAATTTCCGCAGCCTTTCTTTCTCATCAACCACATCGGCGGCATTTGTAATGAGCTGCTCCATAAAAGTTTTCTTTTGAAAGGTGTATATGACCGCCACGACGCTGACTGTCACAAACAAAACCAGCACAAGAATAATAACTGCAAGATTACTGTCAGAAGATAAAAGGGTTAAAACAAAGTTAGCGATCACAGCGGCAGCGATATTATTTACCGCCCGTCCCATACCTGCCCAAAGTTCCGGGATTCTCATATGGCGGGATATTTCCATAAAACCGGAAGTAAAGAACACGGCAAAAAATCCCGCTGACAGATAGAATACAATCAGCCCCGCCATAAATGGTCCGGCAAATTTCAGTATAGCGACGCAGATGGTGGACAGCACCATTATGCAGTACATCACTATCCCCATATATTTTCGGTTTTTTATATCAAAGATAAATCCTGCCGCCAGACCGCTTAAAGCAAGCAGGATTCTCGGCCATTGCCCGATGTCCGTTGCTCCGCCGGCGTGGACAAGCGTTACCGCATTGTCAAGGGTACTGAATATACAAGTCATAAGTGCCACAAGCAGGATCATAAGAATACTAACGATATCGCCTTTTTTTATTTTCCCTGTATCTTCTTTGACTTTTTCTTCTGTCGAACCTTGTGTATTCTGTTCGTCCTGTCGGCAGTAAGCCGAATCATTTTTCATCAGCAGCCAGATAAGCAGCAGCAAAAACACGGATAAAATGACCGTTTCTGCAATTTCTGACCGAACAAGATTATTGTTCACAAATTGGAGCAGGATTCCCAGTGCATACGAAATACCCACAGTCCTCGCCAAATATCTGTCCGTTTTCATCATACGCATGGAAACATAAAACACGCCGCTGCCGAGTAAGCCGAGAAGCAGGAATAATACAAGTCCGGTTGTGAAAATCGCAGTATAAGCCGTACCCACCCCAATAAAAGCTATGCCCAAGACAGATAGCAAACCGATAAAAAGAAAACATATCGTTTTCAAACGTTCCTTGCAAAAGCGGTTAAACAACGGATACAAAAGAAATCCCGCCGCACTTACGCCCAACGCATAATTCTGTGCCAGCACAGTCTTATCTTCTGATACGATACGGGAAAGCACATCCACATATAAATACTCCGCACCTAAAAACAGAAAGGTAAACAGCCCCATAAGGACAACAGCATCATAGTTACTGATCCCTGCCGCTTTTTCAAGGTCTTTTTTCTTCATATCCTTATCAATGAGCAGCTTCCATAACTTTTTATAACTTACGCTCATATCGCTTTCCCTCCTTTCTGAAATCATTCATGTAATTGCAGCGGCAACTGGCAGCAGAAAACAGCCACTGCATTTGAATCTGGTATAGTGGTATAGTGTACTATATTTTTTCGAGAAATACAAGAGTTTATAAAGCGATAGCTTTATTTTTCATAATACGCATCCACCATAAGGATTTGCATCTTTATATTGCTCGAATTTTGTGAATTCTGTCTTTATATTTCTCTGCACAAATTGTTTTCTATCTATGCTGACTCTATTATAATAAACATATCCGAACAACATCATAGATTATTATTAAAAGGGAGATTATGCTATGCGAATTGAAAACTTACAAAAATGAAAACAGAAAATATGCGAAAAGTATCGGAAACTTCCATGTACTTGAATATGTACAGGATGCCAGCGTTTCACCTATGAATGCAATGAATGAGTATTTCATGAGTAAAATGAATGTTAGAAGAAGACAGGTTGTTATTGATATTGATAAAGACCATTCTGCTATTATCCAGGCCGGTGCCATGCAATGGATGGGCGGAAATGTACGAGCTACATCTGGCGTAAAAGGCATCGGAGATTTCCTTGGAAAAGCAATCAAAGGTGCCGTTACAAAAGAAACCGCAGTTAAACCGGAATATGTTGGTGAAGGCTGCCTGGTACTGGAACCAACATATAAATATATTATTCTTGCAGATGTTGGCAAGTGGGGATCAGCCGGAATGACAATTGAAGATGGCATGTTCCTGGCTTGTGATGCAAATGTAAAAAGTAACGTTGTAGCCAGAAAGAACCTTTCATCAGCCGTGCTAGGTGGCGAAGGTCTGTTTAATCTGAGTTTGCAGGGAAATGGTGTAGCTGCACTGGAGTCTAATGTTCCCGAAGATGAATTGATTGAAGTCATATTGGAAAATGATGAACTGAAAATTGATGGAAATCTTGCTGTATGCTGGTCATCAAATCTTGAATTCACCGTAGAAAGATCTACAAAAACACTTGTAGGATCTGCAGTTAGCGGAGAGGGTCTGGTAAATGTTTATCGTGGAACAGGACGAGTACTGATGTGTCCGGTCGCACCGACAACTTCCTTGTTTGAGTCCACCAACACCATGACAGCTAAAGCTGCAGCTAAATCCAGCAATACATTTGGAAAGTAAGCGTAAAACACATTATCTCGTAAACAAACGCCGGTATAGGATTATAAAAATCCTGTATCGGCGTTATTAATTGATAAGATAAGTGGCATACCTCCATAGAAAGCGTATTCATCAAATGCTTCATTTTTATCTCCACCAACCGCTGAGTAATATTCCGCAAAACTAAGTGGATGTACTCTTATTTCATCAGCTATTTCAGATAAGATTTTTTTCATATCCTCTGCTATTTCTAGACTGAGAACTTGCCTTGTATTGGCTGTGATTAACTGTGCTAATCGGAACACATCGTTTTTATGTTTCTTTATATTTTTGCTGTCAACCTGCTCTCCATTCAGCTTGCGTTCCTTTAAATCCAGCCATGCTTTCGCCTTAAATGGTATCAGACAAGTCGGACTTAATACCGGAATGCCATCAACCATCATTTGTCCGGTTTTTAGCAATTCATAATACGCTTCATTTAGAAGAATTGCCGACAAACTGGATATTTCATCATCTATAGGAAGCGGTGTAAGAACTGCATCATCTTCCAATATAATAAAATCCGGATTTCTGGAAAATATCTCTATCATATATGGATATTCTTTGCTTTTCGGAGATGTAAAACGATAAAACTGTGCATTTCCAGTGCTTTTATTCAAATGCTCATATCCTGCTTCTTTGACATACTCCCAAAACTGCCTGCCAAACTCCGCTGTTATGGATTCAACAATCAATACAATATCTACATCTTTTGTAGCACGAAACGGTAATTCTTCGTTTTCCATAATCAAATCGCAAGCTGTCCCACCGATGATGACATATTGATTTTCAAACCCCTGAAATCTTTCCTTAAATTTTGTAAATCCGTTGACCATTACTCCTGCAACCTTCTTTCCTGCAATTCATCTACTGCTTCTTCAATTCTTTCATCGTTTGTATCTCCAAGAGATAAAACAATAGAAATATCATCAGCACTGTTATCCTCTGAAAATTGTTTTGGGCTGTATGCCCATAATTCAAGCCTTACCTGCTTATCCGGGTCTATCAATTCATCAGTCAGCAAGGTTTTATCATAATCTTTCTCACTAATTGCATAGGTAACAACTCGGCTGGGATTTAGCATTGTTTTTTCAGAAAGTGCCGTTTCCCCTGCAAAGACCATATTTCCTGTAACTTGCGTCTTATCTATATATCCTGCTTTGCGGACAGGCGTCATCAAATATCCTTTTGCTTTTTCAAATAATTCATCTCGCTTATATTTTGACTCAATAAACTTGTTGACACCGTCTTTTGCTACAAGAAACAAATCCGTCGCTTCCAACTGCTTTACTGCTCTGGTCAAGGTCATTGCTGTAAATGGAAGCACTTTTCCGGCTTCTGAAATATACAATCGTTTTTTTCTTACTATACAGATAAAACAAAAACAACTGCTGCGTGGAATAAACAAACTTCCCCCTCAATTTTGGGGGTTCTTTCTCGTCAGAAAGCATTGTTCCGATGAAAGGAAGAAAGACCTGCTTATCAGTAATAAACGGTATATTATTTTCTATAAGGCTTTTTCTTCGATAATTTGATACCGTTGCAAGTTCAAATACAACTGGTACATTATCAATCTGCTGTATTTTTGTAATTTGCTTTTTCAGTGCCGGAAGTGTTGCAAATTCTTCTGTCGGAGTAAGCATTATACAACGTTTGTTTCCAATATATGCTGTTTGAAAATCATAACTTCCAGCGATATAAACAGGTAAAGAATCCTGATGTTTCCATGCTTCACATTTTATAGAAATCCCGAATACGCTGGTAAGCATATTTCTCATTCTCCTTTTTAACTCAATTTATTTCATTTTAACTTAGCCAATGTTAAAAGTCAAGTTTTTGAGTTGTTTTGAAATTGTGCAGACGGTCTACACTGAAATTTGAATCACTATTTACTTATGCTTCATAGTGTCTGTCACCAATGTGTTCTATCCAATGTCAAAACTCTAAACTATCCGCGTTCAAAAGGAAATATTTCATTCCCATGATGACAAATCCCTCATCATTTCTCCAAGGTCTTTTGCTGCCATTTACAATGACAACCTTCTTAAAAGAGTCCGGGATATTACGCAGAGAATTGAACTCCTGATTCTGCTTTTCTTCTGAAGTCATGTCATAAGCAACCTGGATGTAGTATCTCTGATTGCCTTGGTTAACTACAAAATCAACTTCCAGCTGCTTACGGACACGCTTGCCCTCTTTATCTTTATCAAAGATCTGCACAACACCCACATCAACATTGTAGCCACGAATCAGAAGCTCGTTATAAACGATGTTCTCCATGATGTGAGTAGGTTCCTGCTGTCTGAAATTCAAACGGGCATTTCTCAGGCTAGATCAGTAAAGTAGTATTTCAGATTTGCACCAATATACTTTCTGCCCTTAATATCGTATCGGTTTGCTTTAGAAATCAAAAACGCATCTGCCAAATAGTCAATATGATTGGAAATCGTTTTATTTGTATAACTCATCTGACGCTCACTGGCAAAGGTATTAGCAATCTTTGAAGGGTTGGTCGGTGCACCAATTGCAGATGCAAGCACATCAACCAGAATGCCAATTTCATCCACATTTTGGATCTTGTTTCTTTCAATTACATCCTTCAGATAAACATTTGCAAAGATGTTTTTCAGGTAATCTGCCTTCTGTCGTTCACTCTGTAAACTTACGACCTGCGGCAATCCTCCATAGATCATGTAGTCATCCCAGGCATCGTCGTAATCACCTTCATAGACAGAATAAAACTCTGCAAAAGAGAGGGGATAGATTCTGATCTCATCACCTCTGCCACGGAACTCAGTCACAATGTCGCTGGACAGAAACTTAGAATTGCTTCCGGTGACATACACATCAATGTTGCTCATGCGTAACAAACTGTTCAGCACTTCCTCAAATCGTGGCATAAACTGTACTTCATCCAGAAGAAGATAATACTTATCATCATCCTTCATGGCATCTTTGATGTACTTAAAGCACAGCTTGGGATCTCTTAATTCCTCATTCTCAATACCATCCAAGGCAATCTCAATAATATGATCGGTATCAACACCATTCTCTTGTAAATATCTCTTGAAAATGTTAAACAATAAAAAAGATTTGCCGCATCTACGAATGCCGGTAATCACCTTTATCATTCCGTTATCTTTTCGCATGGTCAACTGCTGTAGATAAGCATCTCTTTTAATTTCTATCATTATACTCCTCAATTCTGTGCTTCTGCACACTTTTTAGTAATGATATTCTATCATAGAACAATCTGAGCTTCAATATCTATTCCCTTAATTTAAAAATCTTTCTCTCACACCCTGTATTTTCCCCCTCCATGCGTCTAATATTACTTTCTGTGTTTGTAACTATTCAGAACTCCTGATAGACTCCATCATACCGAACCTTTGGATATTTCATCAACGAAGTCCTTCAGGATAAGATTGAAAACATTTTTAACGATATCAATCAAGCAACAAAAAGATGCGAAATAGAACTGCCGCACAGATTCAAAAAGAGAATCTCTATGGGGTAGGGGAAGTACGCCTTTTCAGCGTAGGATTCCAGCAATTTATATACAATATAATCAAAAAGAGGGATGCAAAAAAACTCAATCGAGTTTTTTCACATCCCCTTTTGTATATATCATGATATGTTTAATCTCTGGCTTCGATTGCTCGAGGTCTTCGTCTTCGTGGACGACACGTTCGATATGCATCGCCAGATATCCGACTTCAGCATCGCTGATTGTGCAGCACAGGTTTTTTCCGACCTGATCGCAGATGGTCTGTGCCAGCTGAAATGCCTGTGGAAATTTGACTTCCATGTAGTCGTTTAAGTTTAACTTCAATTCCTCGTGCTGCAGTGCTCGTGCGACCATGTTACGGATGTGGTTCATCAGTCGGTTGTACGACAAAGACATGACATCAATTGGTCGGTTGACAACCTGCTCAACGTGGGAAATGCATTCGCGCACGGCACGTGCAATCTGCATTGCCAGGGAAACGTTTCGTCTTTGATTGCGGAATGAATGTGAAGGGAAATGTATCCGACTTCATTGTCATCAATGGTGATTCCCAAACGCTCTTTTAAAATCGGACGGACACATTCCGCAGTCTTGTATTCCAGGTGGAAGAGGACGCGGATATCATCCGTGAGTGGGTTGCTGATTTGTTCGTGATTCTGGATGCGCTTTACAGCATATTCCAAATGATCAGCCATAGGGAAGAGACTGCACGGTCAATGTTTTGGAACACTTTTTCCGCTTCGTCCAGTATTTCATTTGCAATCTCAAGGTAAATGGGCTGGATGGAAGTTGCGAGCTCTTTTGCACTTCCACGATTGGAAGTTGCCTGTAGCGAGTAGACGGTATCGCCGTCACGTACTTCGAATCGCTCGCTGACTTTTTTGCCGAATCCGATCCCCTTTCCCATCACCAGGTATTCCTGGTTGTCATCGGCGTGAATGCCAATTACCGTATTATGATTGAGAACTTTACTAATTCGATACATAATCTTATCCCCATGTGTGACCAATTTTGTTACTAATGATTAATCTGATTTTAACATTAACAACTACGAATAACAATCTTTATTTTGTTTTATTCATAGATGTTTTATTCATAGATGTCAATTGCAAATAATGCCTCGCCAGCTTTGATTTGTCCGTCTTTTAAGAGGCGAACCTTCTGGTTGTCTTCCAATTCTGTACAGAGGACTGGTGAAGCGAGTGATGGAGCATTTTCTTTGAGATAATCCAGATTCAAGCTGAGGAGTGGCTCGCCCTTCTTTACCTTCTGTCCGTTTTCAACGAATACTTCAAATCCTTCTCCGTTCAGTGCAACGGTGTCGATTCCCATGTGAATCAAAAGCTTACGCCGCTATCTGTCAAGAATCCAATTGCATGCTTTGTCTCGAATACAAAACATACTTCGCCATCTTCCGGAGCTCTTACAACAGAATCTTCCGGTGTGACAACGGCACCGTCACCCATCATTTTTCCAGCAAATGCTTCGTCTGGAGTGGTAGATAAGTCAGCAGCCAGACCTGTGATTGGGCTTGAGATAACGATTGTCTCAACAACAGTTGCTTCTGCCGAGCTTGTGTTGGCATTTTCTGCAACGCCAGCATTTGCACCACCGTCAACATTTGTATCAACACCAACGTGTGCAGTTGCATCGACATCATTTCCGCCAGCTGTGAATTCTTCGTCTGGTGCAGTCTCGAGGTAATCTTCGAGGTTTGATTTGATGACTGATACGCGAGGTCCGTAGATAATCTGAACGCCATTTCCTTTGTGTACTACGCCGGATGCACCAGTTGATTTTAACAGTGCATCGTCTACGCATTCTGCTTTGTGAACGGTACAACGAAGTCTTGTTGCACAGCAGTCTACGTCGGAAATATTTTTCTTGCCGCCAAGTCCCTGACAGATAGTCTGAGAAAGTGCATCTTCTGAGGAAGCTTCGGAACCGTTATCGCCGTTCTTGCGAGCTTCCACGTTCGCTTCTGCGGTATAATTTTACCTCTTCACTGTCGTCACGGCAGGTGTTTTTAAATCGAATCTCTTGATTAAGAATCCGAACAGTAAGTAGTATACGATAAAGTAGCCGATCCCTACGATTACAATCCAGATCCAGTTTGTTTTTGCATTTCCCTGTAAGATACCGAATAAGAACATGTCGATCAGTCCGCCGGAGAATGTCATACCAACACCTACGTTAAAGAGGTGCATGAGCATATATGCAAGACCGGCAAATACGCAGTGGATACCGTAAAGCATTGGTGCCACAAAGATAAATGTGAATTCAAGTGGTTCTGTAATACCTGTCAGCATAGAAGTAAGAGCAGCGGAAAGTAAGAGTCCGGCAACCGCTTTTTTCTTCTCTGGTTTTGCTGTTCTGTACATGGCAAGTGCGGCTCCCGGAAGACCGAAGATCATCAATGGAAATTTACCTGACATGAAGCGGGTTGCGGATACTGCAAAATGTTCTACTGTCGGGTCAGCGAGCTGTGCAAAGAAAATGTTCTGTGCACCTTCGATGAGAGTGCCGCCGACTTCCATTGTTCCACCAAGTGCAGTCTGCCAGAATGGAAGGTAGAATACGTGATGAAGACCGAATGGAAGTAATAGTCTTTCGAGGAAACCATATACCCATGTTCCTGCATAGCCTGAATTAAGTACAAGATCTCCAAGTGCGTAGATCCCTGTCTGGATGACTGGCCAGATAAAGAACATCAGGATACCAACGCCGGTATATACAAGCGAAGAGATAATTGGTACGAATCTTGTTCCACCGAAGAACGATAATACCTGTGGCAGTTCGATTTTGTAGAAACGGTTGTGCAGCGAAGAAACACCGAGTCCGACGATGATACCGCCGAATACACCCATCTGAAGAGATGTGATGCCGACAACAGACGTAGTTGCACCTTCCAGCATGTTTTCTGTTCCACCGTTGATGGTGATCATCGCACTGATAGAAGCGTGCATAATGAAAAATGCGATGGCAGCAGAGAGAGCCGCAACTTCTTTTTCTTTCTTAGCCATACCGATGGCAACACCCATCGCGAAAATAATCGGCAGGTTTGCGAATACAATGTTACCGGCTTCGCTCATGACCTGGAAGATGGCATATGGAATGGTGCCAGGTCCCATGACATTTAACAGTCCGTAAGTTTCAAGCATTGTTTCGTTGGTAAATGAGCCACCAAATCCGAGCAGAAGACCTGCTACCGGGAGAATGGCGATTGGAAGCATGAATGATCTTCCCACGCGCTGAAGCACGCCAAAAATTTTGTCTTTCATAATTGTTCTCCTTTTCGTTATGAATTTACGAGTATGAATGTTTATGAATATTTGCGGTAATCTGTAAAAACAGTCAGGCATTCTCTTTATAGTCTTGACAAAGAAGCAGGCTTCTAGACGCATTCTCTGTACGCTTAGCAACAGAAAAAGAGGCACTAACCGCATAAACATCCAAAAAGTTCATGCATAGTTAATGCCTCGTTCGTTCTTAACAAGTAACATACTATATCACTTCTGACATAATAGCATCGCACGGCAAGCTTTGTCAAGCCGTTTTTCTCCATTTTATTCCTCACCGCTGATAATTTTTTATATTCTGCGCCCCGCTACTCGCCCCAAATATGAATTAAAAATATGCCGGATTTCCCATAAAATCTACATGGCATTTTCTTTTCGTTCTCGGGAGTTTGACAGTAAATTTTAAAACTAAGTGAAACTCATAAAAGTTCTGACTTTGTGACCCTGGCATCTTATTTATTCTATCGTAACGCTGGCAGTGTCTCTGCCTGCAAATTTCGGAGCCATTTTTACCCGACTGTTCTTTATATAAAAGGTTGTTCTAAAGCACATTTGCACCAAAAGGCATAAAAGATAAACGTGCCATTTTAAAGAATTGTTTTCCAAACGGGATTCCTACAATCGTGATACACCACATACACCCTAAGACAATATTTCCAAGAGCCATTCCCCATCCAAAGAAAAGAATCCAAATTAAATTCACAAGAAATGAGAATGTTCCGTTCCCATATACAACTTCTTTTCCAAAAGGCCAAAATGCTAAGGATGCAAATTTGAAGCATTGTAAGCAACAGGAATTCCAACAATTGTGACACACCATATACATCCTGCAATGATCCATGCAAGACCTCCGATTATCCCACCACAAAGAAACCAGAGTATATTTCCTAATAATTTCATTCAATCACCTCAATTCTCGCACCAATAGTGCGAGTTTTTTTCGCATAAGCACATTATAGCAAAAATAATTCGCTTATGCGACCTATTTTAGTGATTGCTTATTGGTTCAAGTCCCGCAAAAAATTCCAAACGAAAAGAACACAAACATCAGCATAAATGTAAATGGCATATCCCCAATAAATCCCAAATAACAAGAAGTTCCATAACCGCACTTCTTCCAAACACCTCATCAAAGCCAAACTTTTCAAAAAGTCTATGGATATGAACCGTCGTTTTCACCGAGAAGTTGCTGCCTTTTTCGGAAAGTACACTTTCAATATCCACTTTTTTGTCTTGAATGTCCACTTTTCCATTCTCAATATCCACTTTTGTATTCCCAAAAATGATCTGACGCATGACCTGGGGAAGTTAGTAATTTTACATATTCTTCTGTAAGTTTTTCCATATAGTGTTCTTGCCAGTCTGGGACACGCTCACGATAAAGTTTCCAGTCTGCTTTTGATATATCCATTTCACTGCCTCCGTTTCCATTTTTATGCCTAAAAATACTGCTCCTACACATTTTGATTTCGGATTCGTTATATATCTAGATCAGCGTAAGTAATCCTGTTTAATTATTTGCGTTTATAATCCTGATAATGTTCTCATTACCAGGTCAACGTCTTTATTTTCGAGTTCCTGAATGATATGCAGATATGTTTTCTGCGTTGTTGTCATACTGGCATGACCCAGACGTCTGGCTACACTGGCGATTGATACACCTGCAAACAGAAGAAGAGAGGCATGTGTATGTCTAAGTCCATGAATGGATATCTCTGAAATTCCACACGCTTTGCAATGTCTGGTAAGTACATCATTCACTGTAGAATTATAGATCTTTGTTTCTCCAACAAAAATCGGTTTATCTTCTGGCAGATTCTTTAGTAAGCTCTGAAAATTTCACAACAATCTGCCAATCAATCTGAATTTTTCTCACTGATGAGTTATTCTTTGTTGGAAGGAAGCCACCATTACCCTTATAATCCCATGTTTTACTAATAGACAATGTTTGTCTTGCAAAATCAAAGTCCGAAGGAGTAATCGCAAGTGCTTCTGAAAATCTCATACCGGTTTTTGCAACCAATAGAATAAACCAGTCCCAGTTTACCTCTTCTCGAATATCAAGGTGAGCAATTAACGTATGTAATTCAAACTGATTCAAATACTTTATTTTTTTTTGCTCTTGGCGATTTCCCCTTGATGATTGCCTTTCTGGTTGGATCTCTCTCTATCATTCCTTCATCTACCGCATCCAGAATTGCTCCTTTCAATTGATGATGGAAATCCAGCGTTGTCTGCCGTTCATGATCTTTCGCATAATCATTCAGCAATTTCTGATAAGCAGTCCTGGTGAGTTCACAAACCTTCAACTCCGGAGCAAGTTTTTCTACCCATTTCTGCGTCATCAGATACTTTGCCATCGTGGCATCCCTGATTGCACCTTTTTTGTACACTTCAATCCACTGTTTATAGTACTCATAAAATAATTGCATTTTGTCTGTTTCCTGTTGCATAAGTTTATCTTCCTTTCCCGAATCACTTACGCTGATACAGACAATTAATCACCTATTATTTTCTTATGCAACACTGATCAGAGGTTTAATTTCTTCATCTAATGTTTTCTTTAATTCTGCCATACACTTCGCATAATATTTGAATTTTGGAAGTGCCTTTTCTTGTACGGATTTATAACTCTGATAGTCAATTGTTGCTTTGATCACACTTTCGTTTGGTATTTCCCCGTTTCTGTAATGAAGAGCCGCATACATAACATCTTCTTTCGATGCGTACCAAGTCACACAGAAATCAGAGATTACCTTTTCAATGCAATCACGTTTCATGTTTTCCACAATATTTAAGATAGACTGACCCTTATATTTGTTTTCATCTTCCTCAATTTCACTAACCAGATTCGTCATAATCTCGGCTACCTTTGGATTATCTTTCCGCATTTCATCAATATACTGTTTCACTTCATCAATCTGTTTTTGACGTTCTTCCGGAGATATCGCTTCTGCATCTTCATCTGGTGTTACAATATTCTGGATCAGATTGATAATATACTCATAATCAATCTTTGTACTACTATAAGCCATCAATTCATAATCGACGTCTATCGTTTCATCTTCCGGTGGTTCGTTCCCGGAATCGTCTCCACCTTCTGCTATTTTTATTTCTTCTACAGCATTTTTATAAACTCCGGCATATTTATCGTATTCCTCTTCTGTAATGCCATACTCCTCAAGCATACTGTCATCATACTGGGTAAATGATTTGAGCTGAGCAAATAATCGGTCAAAGGTCTGAAATATCTTGACAAACACTTTTTTCTCTTTGATTGACATCGGTGTTACTTCTTCCGGTGTTTCTGCTGATACTCTTAACGCTGCCAACGATTTACGAAATGCTGGTTCTATTTCTTCCCATTCTGCCAGAATCGCTGTCCCTGTACTTCCCGCAGAGTATAATTTCACTGCGTTGTCAACACTTTCCTTAAATAACTTTGGTGCCTGGAAAGTAACAATCTGTCCGTATGTTTTGTTTTTATCAAAAATACGGTTTGTTCTTGAAAAAGCCTGAATCAGATCATGTGGTCCCATCGGCTGTCTGTCAATAAAAATGGTGGACATGCATGGTGCATCAAATCCTGTTAATAGGCGGTCTACCACAATGACCAGATCCAGCTGCTCACTTCTGCTCTTGAATTTTGCATCTTTCCGTGCGAGACGTTTATTCAGATTACCATTATACCCCTGAATCTGTGAAAGCTCATATTTTGTACCAAACATCTGATTATAATCATCTAGTGATTTCTGCATCTTTTCCTGGTTTACGTGGGAACCTTCTTCATTTTCTGTTACGGAATAAGTAATTGCAAACTTCGGAAAATCCGGAAGAACCTGTTTGATTTTCTCATCGATTTCTAATGATGTTTCTCCATTTTTCACCTTGGTCAGGAGTTCGTAATACTTCTGTGCTATCTGGATGGAACTCGTTGTCAAAAAGTCCCTCATATGTTTGTCCTTTTCCATTCTGAAATCCCAGCTTGTGATAGGATTTGTTCAGGATGATATCTAATACCCGGAGCATATGGGTCTCATTGTCGTATGCACTGGCATCTGTCTCATCTGTAATATTTTTCGGACATTATGCTCTACCTGGAAGCCAAGTACAGCATTATCATGAATCGCATTCTGGATTGTATATTTGTGAAGTCTTTTTCCATACAATTCCTCTGTTGTACGTGGCAAATCACCCATCTGCGGATATGGATTCTCCGCAAATCTCGGAGTTCCTGTAAATCCATACCAAAGCGATCTTCCGAAAAAGCGTTCTAGTTCACGCTTTGTTTTTGGAGTAACTGCTCTGTGACATTCATCTACGACAAAAGCAATTTTCAGGTTTTTAATCTTGTTGTATTCAGATGTTCCTTCCTGTAATCTTTTGCTAATCAGAATCTGCATTTTTTGAATTGTTGTAACGATTACCTGACGATCATCAGATTTTAATTTCTTTTTCAAATCATTTACATTATCGGTCTCATCTACATCGACCAAATCATTATTCGCATAAGCCTGAAATGCCATGGTTGTCTGAGTATCCAAATCCTTACGGTCAATCAAAAAGATTGCTTTATCAATCGCAGGAATATCCATCAGTAAATTTCTGGTTGCCTTATAAGAAGTAAGCGTCTTTCCAGATCCAGTCGTATGCCAGACAAAACCAGATTTTCCTGTCTTTGATGCCTCACGTATAGACTCAATGGCATGAATCTGATATGGTCGAAGTAAAATCAATCGCTTTGCATCTTCATCCAAAACTGTATATCTGGCAATCATCTCATGGGCTTCCGGAATACGAAGAACATTCTTTGCAAAATCAATATAATCAGCCACCGGATTATTCTCCGTATCTACCCAACCGCTCATAAATTTAGGATTCAACTCTGTATCACTTGCGGCAGCAAAATATTTCGTGTCTACTCCATTACTGATCACAAACATCTGGACAGCCGAAAAAATACCAGTAAACTTTCCTTCACTGATATATTTTTTTTATCTGATAAAAAGCTTCCATGTAAGAGTGCTGTCTGTTCTTTAATTCAATATGTATCATTGGAAGACCATTAATCATAAGTGTAACATCAAATCTTCTGTCCCTTGTAACCGTAGTGATGTCATCGTCTTTTAATGCATTATATTGGTTAATAACCTCGTAAACACTGCTTCCACCTGCAATATGCTCATGATTCATCACAACTAAATGCAATTTTTCTGTATCCCTTTGCACATGAACCATTGCCTTCCCATTTTCGCCAACCAGCCATTCACCAGCTTTATAGAACGAAGAAAACTGTAGCTGGTTCTTAACCTGTTCAAACTCTGCATCAGACAAAGGCTGTCCATCTAGACGTGCTTTATTATTCTGCTCTAGAATGTATCTAAAATTTTGCCAAAGTTCTTCCTCAGTCTTTAAATCTTCACGGTAAGTCCATTGGGACTCTCCAAAAACTAGCTGTTCTATTAATTTATCTTCTATTACTTTCTCTAATTCTGGCATTTTCTTTTTCTCCTTTGTAATAAATAGCGTGGTTTTGGCATATATTAGGGTATTTAACACGTAATTTTGCTTCCGATGGTGAAGAGTGATGAGGTGATCGAGGTCATCTAAAAATGTCGCAATCTTCTCCTGTTCTTCTAATGATGGCATATATAACTGACATTCACATAACTTGTC
>ENA-OQIO01000406-OQIO01000406.1-human-gut-metagenome-genome-assembly--contig:-NODE-406-length-23368-cov-2.863001_pt1 | contig 23368 bp, 26 predicted proteins | sample MGYA00242573_ERZ504737 | MGnify/ENA primary metagenome ERZ504737 (study PRJEB26092, sample SAMD00036203) | human gut metagenome | host: Homo sapiens | study: EMG produced TPA metagenomics assembly of...
TATGTGTGATGTGTGTATAATGTGTAAAAATGATATTTGGCATGAATATGCCAAAATCCCGAGACATACAAGTCAAAAATTCCATTGCCGCAGGCAATCTGGAATGAATTTTGGCTACGTTACTGTGAACAGTAACGAAAAGATAAAGCAAAGTCAGTTGTTGATTACAACACCTTTCTGAAGCATTATATTTGCATACAGAGCTTTTTCGCTTGTGGAAATAATGCAATATGCAGTTTTGGCTTCTTCATAGAAAGCGAAACGTTCAATATTTCCAACCGCTTTATCGCCGCGCTCGTCATATTTTGCAACGATTTCTTTATATGTATCCCAGATTGGTGTTTCTACATTATCGCCAGGCATAACTTCCATGAGATTTACAGGATGCTCTACATAAGTATCCAGTGGAAACAGTTTGAGGATCGCATCCAGGATTTCCGGTACACCATGTCCGTCACAGCGGATAGTGATGGCATTCTTTCCCATAGATTCAACAGGGAAGTTACCGTCTGCGATAACAAGACGATCGCTGTGTCCCATTTCACATAAAACTTTTAATAATTCCGGTGATAAAATTTCAGGAATTCCCTTTAACATAATTTGTATTCTCCTTTCAAAATTCTGAAAATCATTGTAAACAGTTTAATGAAAAAATCAGATTATTCAAGGCAATATTTTACGCAAAAAGAGTAAATTTTTATAGTTTACAGCGGAGGAAACAGTAACACACAGAGTTGTGTGAAATGCACAAAAATATATTGAAAAAATTGAAAAAATAGTATAAATATGCTATTATCATTATAGTGAATCACGCAGATATTCGAAACCTGCTTTACTGTTCGCTTATAACCGAATAGCTGCTTTGCGGAGGTTTTACCTGATTCGGTTAAATAAGTAAAAGGAAGTAGTAATTTTTATTGGGTTATCAGGCAGGGGATGATGCCTGATCTTATGGGGGATAAAATTTAATATGTACAAAATATTATTGGTAGACGACGAAATCCTGGTCAGGGATGCAATCAGGGAGAACATTGACTGGAAAAGCCTGGACTGTGAGCTTGTGGGGGATTGTGAGAATGGCAGACAGGCAGTGGAATTTGTGCAGAGCCACAAAGTGGATGTTGTATTGACAGATATCTGTATGCCTTATATGGATGGTATGGAATTGAGCGAGTTTCTTCATGATAATTATCCGGATATTCTTATTGTTATATTCAGCGGTTTTGGGGAATTTGAATATGCGAAGAAAGCAATCCGTTATAATGTAAGTGAATATATGCTCAAACCTGTCACAGCAATGGAACTGACAAAAGTGCTCCGGAATATGAAAGAAAAGCTGGATTCCAGAAAAAAAGAACAGAAAAAAATGGAATCCCTGTCGCAGACTTCAAAGGATTATCACAAGAATGTGGATGTCATCCGGTCGAAAGCACTGGAGACTCTTGTAAATTGTACCAGAGATGTACAGGTAAGTCTTCTGGAACTGAAAAAGCTGGGGATCAGCTTTGACTGTTCGAGCTACAGAGTAGCTGTTTTTGATATGGACACTTACTCAGAAATGTATCAGGTAGATATGCATAAACAGCAGGAAAGCGCATTGATGTCCTTTGTACTTTTTAATATAAGCAATGAAATTGTGACCAGAGAGAACGCAGGTGTTGCTTATCAGGAAGGCAGTAACCGGGTATGCATTATATTTACAGGATGCAGATCCAGAGAATTCGGAGACAAAATACATAGTATCTGTCAGGAAATCCAGCAGAAAGTAAAAGAAGTGATCGGGATTGAAACTTCTATAGGAATCGGAAGCTGGGTGAGATCACCTCAGGAACTGGTCTATTCCTATAAGCTTGCTGAGAAAGCCATTGGCTATCGGTATCTGCTGGGAGGCAGCCTCCTTTTGGATATGGAAGAAAAGAAAACGGACAACAGTATTAATCTTATAAAATCTCTGGAAACACTGACAGAAGAGATAAAGGTCGGAAACAGGCAGAAAGTGACAGAAATCCTGGAGCAGATCGAGCATGAGATCAAAGGGGCACTGGTGGAGAAAAGTTATGCCTGCATTTATCTTCAGCAGGTGATACGTGCCATCGGAAATACCTGCCAGTCCCTGAGTGATGATCCGGAAAAGATCATTGCTCAGAGAGAGAAGCTTCTGAAAGAAGTTTCTCAGGCAAAAACCTTTGATAAAGCAGTGACATTGGTGAAGGAGTATGCTGAAGGAGTATTTGAATCACTTCAGGATCTGAACAGTTCCAGCGGCCAGAGGCAGGGAATGATGGCTATGGATATATCCGAAAAAATTATATGGATCCGGATCTGAGTCTGAACAGTATCTGTTCTTATCTGAATATCAGTACCAGCTATTTCAGCACTATTTTTAAGGAGATGACAGGGGAAACATTTATCGAATCACTTACCAGGATCAGAATGGAGAAGGCGAAGGAACTCCTGGAGAATACAACTCTGAAGAATTATGAGATTGCGGAAAAAGTAGGATTTTCAGATCCACACTATTTCGGAATTTCATTTAAGAAGATGACAGGAAAAACACCTACCGAATATGCAAGGGAGAAACGCCGATGAAGATTTCTTCAAAATTTAAGAGTATTCAGAGTTCTATTTTCTGTGCGGTGTCGATCCTGGTATTAAGTGCTGTGCTGGTTGTGACAGTGGTATCTCTGAGATATACGAATTCATCTATTTATGAAAATTCTGTCATGTATACACAGACGATCATCAAACAGCTGAATCAGAATATAGATTCGTATATCAGTTATATGGATAATATTGCGTCAGTGATCGCGCAAAGCGTGATGCTTATAAATATCTGTACAGTGAAAAAGGATATGGAGCCACAAAGGATGAAAATTACAGTGAATACAGACAGCGCCTTGTGGAACAGTTTAAAACGATCCTGAAGGGCAGGGCGGATATCAGAAATATCGGGATTGTCAGAGAGGATAAGAACTCTCCATCTCTGTTTGACAATGGATTATCTGTGAGAAATACATATGTAGATCTTAATACACAGCCATGGTATGCAGATGCAGTCGGAAAATATGACCGGTATAATCTGACATCTTCTCATGTGCAGAATGTGATAAAGGGAGAAAGACCATGGGTCATCACACTCAGCAGAGGAATCTGCAATTATACAGGAACAGAAGCAGAGGATGGAGTAGTTTTTCTGGATCTGAATTACAGTGCGATCAGTGAACTCTGTGCACAGAGCAGCATGGGAGATAAAGGATATGTTTTTATTCTTGATCAGAATGGAAATATCGTTTATCATCCACAACAGCAGCAGTTATATAATGAACTGCAGACAGAGAACATTTCACTTGTTATGAATGCAAAATCAGATATTGTTACTGTCGGAAAGGGAGATGACGAGAAAATTTATGCACTGTCCCATTCTGATATCACAGGATGGACTATTGTGGGATGCATGAATATGTCTGAACTTTTACGAAACAGCAGACAGACAAGAAGTATTTATGTGCTGGTAGCAGTGGGGCTGATCATAGTTGCTCTTCTGATTTCCAGCCTGATTGCCAGAAATATTACGCTGCCGATCCAGAAGCTTCGTGATTCCATGAAAAGTGTGCAGAAAGGAAATTTTGATATTGAAGATATAGAGGTGATTTCCGACAATGAAATAGGAAGTCTTACCAGATCTTTTAATGTGATGACACACAGGATAAGGGAATTAATGGAGCAGAATGTAAAGGAGCAGGAGCAGAAGAGAAAAATAGAATTGAAAGCCCTGCAGTCGCAGATCAATCCACATTTTCTGTATAATACGCTGGATTCTATTATCTGGATGGCTGAAGGAAAGAAGAATGAGGAAGTGGTGATAATGACGGCTTCTCTGGCGCGACTGCTCAGACAGAGTATCAGCAATGAGGATGAGCTTGTAACAGTCGGACAGGAGATTGAATATGTCAGAAGTTACCTCACGATCCAGAAGATGCGCTACAAGGATAAGCTGGAATTTGAGATAAAGGCAGATCCATCCATTACACAGGTACCTATCATTCGTCTGGTATTGCAGCCGCTCGTGGAGAATGCAATTTATCATGGCTTAAAATATAAAGACAGTAAAGGACTGTTGACAGTACATGGATATATGAAAGGTGAGAATGCAGTAATCGATATTACGGACGATGGTGTGGGAATGGATGAGGAAACTCTGAAACATATTTATGATAAGCATAAGGTGAATTACCGTTCCAATGGAGTTGGGGTGTACAATGTGCAGCAGCGTCTGGTTTTATATTATGGAAAAGATTATGGCATTATCTATCACAGTGAAAAAGGAAAGGGAACCACAGCATCTGTTGTAATTCCCGGAATACAGGAGGAATCCCATGAAAAGTCATAAAAAAGAGATTATAACAGTTGCAATCCTTATGGCGGCAGCAGTGGTGATTTTTGCCGGAATCCTGAAACCGGAGGCGACACAGACGAAAAAATGCTCCCTCATTTATATTCCAAAGATCAGGGATAACACCAATGATTTCTGGACTTCGGTAATATCCGGCTGTAAGATGGCGGCAGAGGAATATGAATCTGACCTTGAAATCCTGGCTCCGGATAAAGAAGAGAATATAGAAAGAACAGAATAAACTTCTGAAAAAGGCCATTGAGCAGAAACCGGATGCGATTCTGTTTTCTCCTTCCAGCATGGATGCATCAGATGAACTTCTGAAGGAAGCAAAAGAAAAAGGAATCCGTATTACCTATATTGATTCCTATACAAAAGAAGAATTGCAGGATCTTACAGTTGCCACAGATAATGTGAATGCGGGCAGGATGTTAGGAGAGTATGCCAGAAAATTAATCGATAAAGATTCAAAGATAGCCATTGTCAGCCATGTAAAAGGTGTTTCCACGGCTGTGGAGAGAGAACAGGGATTCAGGGAAGGTCTTGGTGACTATGCTGATAACATAGTAGATATTGTCTACTGTAACTCACTCTATGAGAAATCCTATGAACTGGCGCAGGAACTGATGAGGAAATATCCGGATCTGGAACTGATTGCAGGAATGAACGAATATTCTGCAGTTGGTGTGGGAAGAGCAGTCAGTGATGCAGGAGCGAAAGATAAGATCGCAGTAGTTGGTGTGGACTGTTCTCAGGAGGCCATCAATCTTATGGAAATGGGCGTTTATAAGGGAATTATTGTGCAGAAAGCATTCCGGATGGGGTATATCGGAGTGGAAGAAACCATTCATATGCTTAATGGGGATGCAGTAGAGAAGAATATTGATTCAGGATGCGAGCTGGTTACGCCGGAGAATATGTATAACAGTGATATTGAACGGCTGATCTTCCCGTTTAGCTGACTGACGCGTTGAAACGACTGCGTAATATAAGGATAAAAGAAGCAAAAAGGTTAAATATTTCCGGATGAAAAAAGGAAATATTTAACCTTTTTTTGGAAGATATTTCATTACAATTATCCGACAGGTAAGGTAAGATATAGAAAACAAAGAGAGATACGAAATAACGTAAGGAGGGTGAAAAACTTGGAAAAGTTGAAACAAAATCCAATTGTGAAGAAACTCGGTCTGAACAGAATCCTGTTAGCATGTATTCTGGTTCTTATGTTCGTAGTCTTCAAAGTAGTTCTGGGAAGTAAGTTCCCTGTAGGTGACAGTATCAAATCTACTTTGAACTATGTATACTTCCTGGGCTTTCTGTCACTTGGAGTAACATTTGTAATTGCCACTGGAGGAATCGATTTCTCCATTGGACCGGTAATGTTCTGCTGTGCCCTGATCTCAGGTTACTGCATGACATCTTATCATGTACCTTGTGCAGCAGCAATGGTGATCTGTATCCTGATCGGATTTGCATTTGGCGTGTTTAATGGCTGGATGGTATCTTATATGTCAGTTCCGCCATTTATCATTTCCATGGCATCTATGAACATTGCAAAAGGTATTGCATCTGTATTTACAAAGACACAGTCCGTCAGCTGGCCGCTGGGCAGTGACCCTGTAAACGGATGGTTCAGAAATCTTATCTCCTATAAGGGATTCCCTGTAGGACTTGTGATTTTCCTGGCAGCAGCAGTGATCTGTGGAATTATTCTTTATAACACAAAACCGGGACGTTATATCCTTTGTCTTGGTTCTAACAGCGAAGCAGTAAGACTCAGCGGTGTTAATACAAAAAAATGGAGAATGCTTGCTTATGTGATCTGCGGTGTTCTTGTAGGAATCGGAGCAATTTTCTTTGTTGGTGCTTATACAACTGTTCAGCCTGGATACGGCGATCAGTACAACAATGAAGCGATTGCAGGCTGTGTAATGGGTGGTACATCCATGGTTGGCGGACTTGCTTCTATCGGCGGTACAGTCATCGGTGTATTTATCATTTCTCTTCTTCAGCAGGGTATCATGGCATTTGGTCTTGGTAAAGGTCAGCAGATGATCATCACAGGACTTATCGTAATTGTAGCAGTTTATGTCGACGTTCTGCAAGACGCAGAAAGAACTGATCGGAAGGGAGGATGTAACAATGGGTGAAGTTATTTTGACTATGAAGGACATTGATAAGTCCTTTCCTGGAGTTCATGCTCTGGATCACGTTAATTTTGAAGTGAAACGCGGCGAAGTACATGCTCTTATGGGAGAAAACGGTGCCGGAAAGTCTACATTGATGAAAGTTCTTACCGGTATTTATCAGAAAGATTCAGGATCCATTACCTATAAAGGAAAGGAAACTGAATTCCATAACACAAGAGAAGCGCAGGATGCAGGTGTTGTAATCGTGCATCAGGAGCTGAACATGGTAGGTGATCTTACCGTAGCTCAGAATATTTTTATCGGACGTGAACCAAAGAAAGGGTTCAGCATTGATGATAAGAAAATGATCGAAGATTCCAAAAAACTCTTTCAGGAACTGAACATTGAAATCAATCCAAAAGAAAAGATGAACAATCTTACCGTCGGAAAACAGCAGATGTGTGAGATCGCAAAGGCTATTTCCCACAAAGCAGAGGTTATTATCTTTGATGAGCCGTCAGCAGCACTGACAGAGAAAGAGATTGCAGACTTATTCGAGATTATCCGTGATCTTCGTAAGAAAGGTCTTGGAATCGTTTATATTTCCCACCGTATGGATGAGATCAAAACGATCACTGACAGAGTAACAGTCATGCGAGATGGTGGTTATGTAGGAACGCTGATCACAGCAGACAGTACAAAAGAAGACATCATCAACATGATGGTTGGACGTGTTATTTACGAGGATCCAAAAGAACACAGCATGGTTGCACCAGATGCGCCGGTTGTTCTTAAGGTAGAGAACCTGAATGCAGGTAAGATGGTTCAGAATGTAAGCTTTGAACTTCGCAAAGGTGAGATCCTTGGTTTCTCAGGACTGATGGGAGCCGGACGTACTGAGACAGCAAGAGCACTGTTTGGTGCTGACCCGAAACAGAGTGGAAAGATCTCTATAAGGGGAAAAGACGGACAGCTTCGCGAGGTAACTATCAACAGTCCTCAGGATGCAGTTAAATATGGTATTGGTTATCTGTCAGAGGACAGAAGAAGATATGGTTGTGTCGTACAGAAATCTGTAACAGAGAATACAACACTGGCAACAATGGAAGAGTTCACAAATGGAATCTTCATCAATAAGGCAAAAGAAAAAGAAGTCAGCGAAAGATATGTTAAAGAACTGGCAACTAAGACACCAAGCGGTGATCAGCTGGTAGTTAACCTTTCCGGTGGTAACCAGCAGAAAGTTGTTATTGCTAAATGGCTTACCCGCGACAGTGACATCCTGATTTTCGACGAACCTACAAGAGGCATCGACGTTGGTGCCAAGAACGAAATTTACAAGTTAATGAGTAAACTGGCAGCAGAAGGAAAATCAATCATCATGATTTCTTCTGAAATGACAGAAATTCTCCGTCTGAGTGACCGTATCATCGTTATGTGCGAAGGTAAAGTAACTGGAAACATTGATATTTCCGAAGCTACACAGGAACACATCATGGATAAGGCTACAAGAAATATCGATTAAGGAGGAAAGTCATGACTAAGAAGAAAAAAAGTATTTTAAGTGATCAGAGATTTATTGTATTACTGGTTATTATTGTACTGTTTGCAATTTTCTCCTTTAAGAGCAGGGAGTTCAGACAGTATACCACAATCCTGAGTATGCTGGATTTCTCATATTATGATCTTCTGATGGCAATCGGTGTTACATTCCCTCTTATTACAGGAGGTGTAGACCTGTCAATCGGAACAGGTATGGTATGTTACGCATTGATCGCAGGATCTCTGGTAAGAAATAATAATCTTCCGGTTGTACTTGCAATGTTACTTTGCATTGTACTTGGAATTATTGTAGGAGCAGCAAATGGTGTGCTGATCGGTATTATGAACCTGCCGCCATTCCTTGCAACACTTTGTACCTGTATGATTACCCGAGGTGCAGGATCCCTGTGCAGTGCCACTCCCTGGCCGGGACTTACACAGGAGGGCGGATGGTTCCATTCAATCTTTAAGATTACAGTTGGAACAGGAAGAAGTGCTTCCCGTTATCCTATCGGTTTCTTATGGATGATCATTCTGGTCCTTGTAATGGAATATGTTCTGAATCATACAAAATTCGGTCGTTATACGATCGCGATCGGTTCCAATAAAGAAGCAGCAGCTCTTTCGGGAATCAACGTTAAATTCTATCATGTTATGGTATATGTAGTATGCGGACTCTTCACAGGTCTTGCAGCTATCGCATATGCGGCAGTTACACCAACTGTACAGCCTGGTACCGGTGCAGGACTTGAAATGGATGCCATCGGTGGAGTATTCGTAGGTGGTGTTGCAGCAACAGGTGGTTATGGATCAGTAATCGGTACTTTAGCCGGTATCTTCGTTATCATGCTTCTGAAAACCGGTCTTCCATATATCGGACTTCAGGCAAACTGGCAGCAGATCATTACAGGTGCAGTTCTTATCATTGCAGTACTGATCGATATCATGAAAGAAAAGAAAGCAGCAGCAAAATAATTTTCAAAACTGAATAAAAGAAAAATGCATCTTACGACAGATGCAAAACAGCAGGATATGAAACAACGGAGGGCTTCCAGGGGATGTTCGGCGACAGTATTGTCATATGTGTATTTTGGGGAAGGCGGAACGAGAGAGGAAGCCTCCGGGGTATCATTTATAAAAAAACTATATTAAAAATGTATATTTAAAAGGAGGAAATTTTAAATGAAAGCAAAAAAAGTGATCGCATTAGTTATGTGTGCAGCAATGGTAGCAGGAATGTCCGCATCAAGCGTTATGGCAGCCGATATGCCGGAACAGTTCAAAGATCTGAAAGCTAATGAAGCTTATGATTTCCCGATGATGGTTAAATCTTTCCAGTCTACATACTGGGATGCAGCTCAGGAAGGTATGAAGAAAGCTGCTGATGAACTTGGTGTTACATACAAAGCACAGGACCAAACAGTGAATCTGATATCGCTGACCAGGTTAACATGATCAACACAGCAATCGCTGCAAAGCCGGCAGGTTTAGGTCTTGCTGCATGCGATACTTCTTCCGTTCTTGATGCACTTCAGGAATGCGTTGACAAAGGAATCCCGGTAGTAACATTTGATACAGGTATCGCTGACGCTCCGGAAGGCTCTGTAGTATGTGAAGTTTGTACAGACAACGCACAGGCTGGTTCTGTTGCAGCTGAAAATATGTACAATGCGATCAAAGATGTTGTAGCTAATGCAGAAGGACAGGTTATCATCGGCGAAGTTAACCAGGATGCTACAGGTCAGAATATCCAGCAGCGTGGCGGCGGATTTATTGACAAAATGATCGAACTGCTTCAGGCTGACGGAAAAACAGTTGCAGTTAAAGGTAACGAGTTCTATGTAAACGCAGCTAAAGGTGCAGATGCAAAAGAAGCAGACGCAGACGTTGTTATCCAGGTCGCTGTTCCTGCACAGACAACTGTAGAGCTTTGCTCAACAGAGGCTCAGGCAATCCTTTCTCAGGAAAACTGCATCGCTATCTTCGGTTCCAACCAGACAGCAGCAGAAGGTGTTCTTGCAGCTAATGCTAACCTGAACGTTCTTGGTTCTGACGCAGGAGCAGGCGATGTTATCGGTGTTGGTTTCGATGCTGGTTCTATCATTAAAGCCGCTGTACAGGATGGAACATTCATCGGTGCTGTTACACAGTCTCCTCTGATGATGGGTTACTATGCAATCTACGCTCTGACAGCAGCAGCTAACGGACAGGAACTTGAAGATGTTCCTACAGATGGATACTGGTATGATTCCACAAATATGGACAGCGAAGAAATCGCTCCTAACCTTTATGACTAATCGATAAGTAAATATCGAGAGGAAATGAATCCTTAGAATTAAGTATTAATTATTAATACAAATACAGACGCCGCACTGCCGTATGGCAAGTGCGGCGTTGTTGTTCAAACAATAAAACAATGATTGGAAATGATGATTTTATTAAGTTGTAAAGATACTTATTTCGACGATAGATTTCAAAATAGCAAATAAGGACACTTTTTCAGACAAACAAGGTTCTTATTTTGGGGGAGTAAGTTGAGATAAAATGAAATCATCAGATATGAAGAGCGTATAAATTCATATATTGAGGAGGTTTTGCAATGGCAGCATATTATTTAGCAGTAGATATCGGAGCATCCAGCGGACGTCATATCCTTGGACATATGGAAAACGGAAAAATGGTTCTGGAAGAAATTTATCGTTTTGAGAATGGAATGGTAAAGAAAGACGGAGAACTCTGCTGGGAATTTGACCGTCTTTTCAAAGAGGTAGTAAATGGTCTGAAGAAATGTAAAGAAATCGGCAAGATTCCGGTAAGTATGGGCGTGGACACATGGGGCGTTGACTTCGTACTTCTGGACAAAAATGACAATGTTCTTGGAAATACAGTAGGATATCGTGACCACCGTACAGAGGGAATGGATAAAGAAGTTTATAAGGCAATTTCCCTGAAAGATCTCTATGCAAGAACAGGTATCCAGAAAGCTGATTATAATACGATCTATCAGCTGATGGCAGTGAAAAAGAAACATCCGGAATATCTGGAACAGGCGGAGACACTTCTTCATGTGCCGGATTATTTCCATTTCCTTCTTACAGGACAGAAAACCTGTGAGTACACAGAAGCTACGACAGGACAGCTTGTAAGCCCGATTACTAAGGACTGGGATTATGAACTGATCGATATGCTCGGTTATCCGAGAAAAATGTTTCAGAAGCTGATCATGCCCGGAACAGGCATCGGACATTTGTCAGATAAGATCAGAGAAGAAGTGGGCTTTGATCTGGAAGTGGTTGCACCTGCAACACATGATACAGGATCCGCTGTACTGGCAGTTCCTGCAAATGACGATGATTTTATCTACATCAGCTCCGGAACATGGTCACTGATGGGAATTGAGAGAAAAGAAGCTGACTGCTCTGAGAAGAGCTGTGAGATGAACTTCACAAATGAAGGCGGTTATGCAGGCCGTTTCCGTTACCTGAAGAATATCATGGGACTCTGGATGATCCAGTCTGTGCGTCATGAAGTAAATGATGCATACAGCTTTGCAGAAATCTGCGCAATGGCAGAGGAAGCAAAGGATTTCCCGTCAAGAGTAGACGCAAATGATGAGTGTTTCCTTTCTCCTGACAATATGACAGAGGAAGTTAAGGATTACTGCCGCAGAACAGGACAGAAGGTTCCGGAAACTCTGGGAGAGATTGCAACAGTTATCTACACAAGTCTTGCAGAATGCTATGCAAAGACAGCAAAAGAGCTGGAAGAGATGACAGGCAGGACTTACAGCCGTATTCATATCGTGGGCGGCGGTTCCAACGCAGGATATCTCAATGAGCTGACTGCAAAGGCAACAAAGAAAGAAATCCATGCAGGTCCAGGAGAGGCAACTGCAATCGGAAATATCACAGCACAGATGCTGAAAGCAGAAGAGTTTAAAACCATTGAAGAGGCTCGTACTATCATTCATGAATCCTTTGGTGTAAAAGTTTATAAATAATAAAAGGGGAACAGGGCATTGGCTCTGTTCCTTTTGTGTCTGCGATAATAAGAAAAAAATTTCAACCGGGGGGTTTTAATTTTATATATCTGAGAAGGTTGTCTGAAAAAAATGAATTGCATATAATGAGGTTAAAAGGTGTTTGGAAAATCATTCGTTACTGTGAGAAAGGAGTCAACGGCGAGGGAATATGTTGACTATCATGGGGTTTCAAAGTATAATGATGGCTGGTGAATTGGGCGGAAATACAGGGTGATTCATCAGAGATAAGTGATTGATTTTAATAGATAAAGGCAGGTTATATATGAATACAATTAGTGTGGAAGAGCTGGAGAAGATTGATTCTTCTAAGATTACGATCGTGGATGTGCGGCCGGCGGATCAGTACAGCAGGGGATCTTTTCCGGGGGCAGTGAATATTCCGCTGGATGAGTTTGAGGAAAGAATGGAGTCTGTGGACAGGGAGAAGATGGTGTATGTTCTCTGTCATACGGGGGACAGAAGCCGGGACTGTGTGGAGAAGCTGAGTGATGCAGGGTATGAGGCTGTGAATATTGAAGGTGGATATCGTGCGTATCTGAGACTTTCTCTGAGTCGTTTTATGGAGAATGATGCTAAGGAGCAGAAGGAACTGAAGACGAAAGAGATTGAGCACAGTATTATCAAGACGTTCAGAAAGACGGTCTGGAGACCGTTTACCAAGGCTTTGAATGAGTATCAGCTGATTCAGGAGGGGGATAAGATTGCTGTCTGTATTTCAGGTGGTAAGGACTCTATGCTGATGGCGAAGCTGCTTCAGGAGCTGAAGCGTCATGGGAAGATTCATTTTGAACTGGTGTTTCTGGTAATGAATCCGGGCTATAATGCGGATAACTGGAAGATTATTCAGGATAATGCAGAGCTTCTGGGAATTCCTCTTACGGTTTTTGAAAGTGATATTTTTGATACAGTGGCAGAAATTGAGAATAATCCCTGTTACCTGTGTGCGAGAATGAGACGTGGTTATCTGTATTCTCATGCCAAGGAGCTGGGATGTAATAAGATTGCGCTGGGACATCATTTTGATGATGTGATCGAGACAATCCTCATGGGTATGCTGTACAGTGGTAAGGTGGAGACTATGATGCCGAAGCTGCACAGTCAGAATTTTGAGGGAATGGAACTGATCCGTCCTATGTATCTGATCAAGGAATCTGCGATCAAGGCATGGAGAGATACTAATGGGCTGCACTTCATTCAGTGTGCATGCCGTTTTACTGAGAACTGTGTAAGCTGTGGGGGCGGACGTGGTTCCAAGCGTGATGAGATGAAAGAGTTGGTTGCACAGTTTAGAAATACAAGCAGTGTGATCGAGACGAATATCTTTAACAGTGTGCGGGATATTAATCTTCGTACTGTTATGGGATATCATAAAGATGGAGAATACTACAATTTCCTGGATGACTACGATCAGCGTGGAAATAAGGGCGCTGATAAGGAAAAAGAATGATAACAGCAAAATCTTCATTTGTGGAAGAGAAATACACTGCTCAGTATTATAGTGGGAACGGTTGTCTATATGTTTCTGGTGCAGGTGGTGTTCTAAAAGGAGGAATCCATGACCTTACAGGAGATTCTTGAAAGTGTAAAAAGTGGTTCTGTATCTGTGGAGGAGGCAGAGCGAATCCTTAAGAAAGAAAGTTATGAAGAAATGGGATATGCGAAGCTGGATACAAGCCGCAAGGCAAGAACCGGTTTCGCAGAAGTAATCTACTGCAGTAATAAGGCAGATGAACATCTTCTGAATATTTTTGAAAGATTATACAGAGAAGACGGTGAGGTATTCGGAACCAGAGCTTCCCAACATCAGTATGAACTGGTGAAGGAGAAGTTTCCGGAAGTGGAATATGATCCGATCTCACGCATCTTAAAGGTTGAAAAGAAAGATAAGAAGCGTATTGGTAAGATCGCGGTGTGTTCAGCAGGAACTGCAGATATTCCGGTTGCTGAGGAAGCTGCACAGACAGCGGAATATTTTGGCACAAATGTTGAACGGATTTATGATGTGGGAGTCAGCGGAATGCATCGTTTATTCTCCAGACTGGAGACGATCCAGAGTGCGAACTGTGTAATTGCAGTTGCGGGAATGGAGGGAGCTCTTGCCAGTGTGATGGGCGGTCTGGTGAGCAGACCTGTGATCGCAGTACCGACTTCTGTGGGTTATGGTGCAAGTATGCATGGTCTTTCGGCACTTCTTACCATGATCAATTCCTGTGCGAATGGGATTGCTGTGGTGAATATTGATAACGGCTACGGTGCCGGCTATCTGGCAACACAGATCAACCGTCTGGCAGCAGGTACAGATGAGAAAGGAAATTGATTATGGGGAAAACATTATATCTGGAATGTTATTCAGGGATAAGTGGTGATATGACGGTTGCGGCTCTTCTTGATCTGGGAGCTGACCGCTCAGTGCTGGACAGGGTGCTGAAGAGTCTTAAGGTATCAGGATTTGAGACAAAGATCAGCAGAGTTGTGAAGTCCGGAATAGATGCATGTGATTTTGATGTTGTGCTGGATAAAGAGCATGAAAATCATGACCATGATATGGAATATCTGCATGGACATCATCATGAAGGCCATGAGAGCAATCACGCCCATGGCACAGGAACAGCGCAAGACCATCACCATCACGAACACCGTGGAATAAAAGAAATTACCTATATTATAGAGCATAGTGCAATGACTGAGAATGCAGAGAAGATTGCATTGCGTATATTTGAAATTCTTGCAGAGGCAGAGAGTAAAGCACACAATGTGCCTGTGGATCAGGTGCATTTTCATGAGGTGGGAGCAGTGGACTCTATTGTGGATATTGTGTCTGTGGCAGTCTGCCTGGATAATCTGGATGTTACAGAGGTGATCGTTCCTGTTCTCTGTGAGGGACGGGGAACTGTCCGTTGTCAGCATGGCATCCTGCCAATCCCGGTTCCGGCAGTTGCGAATATAGTAAGTGCCAATCATTTACATCTGAAAATGACAGAGGTAGAGGGTGAACTTGTAACGCCTACAGGTGCAGCGATAGTGGCAGCAGTGAAAACAAAAGATAAACTTCCGGAAATATTTGAAATCCAGAAGATTGGAATCGGCGCAGGTAAACGCCAGTATGAATGCCCTGGGATCTTAAGGGCAATGATCATATCAGAAAGCACAGAGCAGGCTAAAGGAAGAAATCCGAAAGCTGAAAATCAGGAAACCAAAGATACGATTATCAAGATGGAGACAAACATTGATGACTGCAGTGGAGAAGTTCTGGGATTTGTCATGGAACGTCTGATGAAAGCCGGTGCCAGAGATGTACATTATGTGCCTGTTTTTATGAAAAAGAACAGACCTGCATGGGTTCTGAATGTGATCTGTAAGGAAGAAGATATGGAAATGCTTCAGAATATTATTTTTGAAGAAACTACTACGATTGGAATTCGTTATAGCAGAATGGAACGTACGATTCTTCCCAGAGAAACGAGAACCCTTCCGACTCCATGGGGAGAAGTTCAGGTAAAGGTATGCACTTTGAATGGAAAAGAGCAGCTTTATCCGGAATATGAGAGCGTTGCACAGTTGAGCAGAGAAAAAGAGATCTCGTTTACAGAAATTTACCGTTATATTGTTTTGGCAAATAAAGATAAAGAATAACAATGTAAAAGAAAACAGTCACATACTTGAGTGAATATCTCAACATTCATCAGATGTATGTGACTGTTTCTTTTTATTATTTTTATGAGGTGACTTCTGGTTCAGTTCTATCTGCTACCTGGCACTTTTTGCAATTCAGGCAGGGAAAGTTGTCTGATTCGGTTAAATTACAGAGTACTTACACCGTCATCATCATAACGGTCATATTCAGCTCCCTCATATCCGATCATGCGGATCGTAGCCGGATTGATATCCTTTACTGTCTGCGCAACATCAGCAACCGGGATTGCTTTTCCTTTGCGAATAAACAGTGGAACTTCATTCAGGGCAACTTCTACATAGTGGTGGCCTTTTTCAAGAATTTCCTGAGAAATTGTTCCGTCAGGCAGGAATTTTACGAACATCATTTCTTCCGGCAGATATACATAGCGGCCTTTTGCATTCTGTGTGTAACTGGTGCGATCATGATTTCGTTTCCAAGGAGAAGCTGGTCCTCTACCTGAGTTGCGAATGCATCGTCTGTGTAGTCAAATGCCAGCGGACGGAACATCATGTCGTCGTTTAATGCTGCTTTCATGTATTCACTGTACAGATATGGAACAAGGCGATATCTGACACCGATCACATGGCGGAAGTCTTCGATATTTTCAACTGGTAAGCTTCCTGTTCTCTGGTTCCCAGAGCGGAGTGGTTTCTCATAAGAGGTGTGAATACACCAAGTGCCAGCCAGCGCAGTACCAGGTCACGTGTGGTATCTGCACCGAAACCGCCCAGATCTGCACCTGTGTAAAGGAAACCGCACATATTCAGGGATGGAAGCATCTTTAAGTTCAGAAGGATGTGTGACCACCAGGATTTGTTGTCTCCCATCCAGATTCCGCCGTATCTGTGCATTCCCACATAGGAGGAACGGGAGAACATCAGGAAACGTTTGCCAGGTGCGATTTTTTCAAATGCTTCACCTGCTGCACGGGTCATGTTATAGCCAAACAGGTTATGTACCTTGTCGTGGCGGATCTTCTGACCGTTTACATTGTGATAGAAGCGTTTGTAATCTTCCGGATTATTTGCAAGTCCTTTTACCTTTGCGCCGAGAACGAATCCAGATGTTTCTTCCTTGTCCATGAAGTTGTCTTTGATGTATTCTTTTAATTCAGCAACGCCTTCCGGTGTACAGAACATTGCAGGTTCGTTCATGTCATTCCAGAAACCGTCGATTCCTTTGGAAATGAGACGTTCGTATTTCTGTCCGAACCATGCTCTGGCATCTGCGTTCAGGACATCCGGGAAATGAGTCCAGCCCGGCCATACGGCGGAAACGAAATCACTGCCGTCTTCACGTTTGCAGAAGTAGTTCTTCTCAACGCCTTCTTCATAAACATCATAGCCAGCCTCTACCTTGACACCTGCATCGATGATCGGGACAAGGTGGATGCCTTTTTCTTTCATTTCATTGACATAGGCTTCGAAGTCAGGGAAGTTTTCCTGATTGACTGTGAAATCTTTGTAGTCTTCCATGTAATCGATATCCATGTATACCATATCGATCGGAATATTGTTTTCACGATATCCGTCAGCTGCTTTTCTGAAATCGTCAGCAGTTGTATATCCCCAGCGGCTCTGACCGAAACCAAATGCGAATTTAGGCGGGATATAGCTTCTTCCGATGATTTTGCGGAACTGTTTTACGATATCGTAAGGGGTTTCACCCTCGATCACATACAGATAAAGATCTGCATCCTCACAGGTGATCTTTAACTGGGAAGAGAGTGTGTAACCGATATCAAACTTCAGTTTTCCGGGATAATCAACGAAGAGACCGAAAGTCTGTTTTCCGGAGATTACGAGGAAGTTGTGTGCTCCATAGAGGGAGATTTTATCTTCTGTATGGTTTGGCTGATCGGAACAGTTGCTTTCATAAACGTATCCACGTTTGTTGATTCCGCGGTTTGATTCGCCCAGACCATAGACAACATCGTTGTCATCCATGTCATAAGTAAAAGAGAAGCCGTTCTCTGTGGAGATAGTTCCGTATGCAGGAGTCCCCTCAGAAGCCGGGATAGAAGTTACGATGCATCGGTTTCAAATGGGGTTCCGTAAGTATATTTCTGAATCATTTTGTCATATCCTCCTTAGGTTGAAAATGGTCAAGCGGATAAAATCATCCGCTTTGCTACGCGGCGCTACACCGAATAACTGAAACGCTTAAGTACTGTTAGAAAATACATAGGTGTTTTCCTTGATTTCATATTTACAATAATAGAGGTTTGAGTGGGGAAATGCTACTGAAATTATGACAAATTTATACGTTATTTTGACTTTTTAACCGAATCAAGTAAGTCCCCTGCTTCAATTACGAAAAGCAATGAGCAGTGGAGTGGATAATTTTAGCTGCTTGCTCTGGCAACTTGTTGTGCTTTAATGCTTTATCTTAATAGAATTTTTCTGTACATACGGTGAAAAAAGTGCTAAACTGTTATTATTACACGAAAGAAAGGTTTATTTAACATGCTTCAGACAATTGAATCCATCAATAACGTCGTAAATAATTTTATCTGGGGTGTCCCGGCTATGATCTGTATTATCGGCGTAGGGCTTTACCTGAGCTGCGGACTGGTTTTGTCCAGATCCGCAAATTCCCGTATGCGCTTAAAACCACACTGGGAAGAATTTTTAAGAAAAAAGAGGCCTCTGACGGTTCCATGACACCTTTCCAGGCAGTCTGTACTGCGTTGGCAGGTACAGTAGGTACTGGAAATATCGCCGGTGTTGCCGGAGCTATCGCCATCGGCGGACCGGGAGCTGTATTCTGGATGTGGGTTTCCGCGCTCCTTGGAATGTGCACGAAATTTACAGAGGTTACCCTGGCAGTACATTTCCGTGAGAGAAACAGACATGGAGATTATGTAGGCGGACCTATGTATTATATTAAGAATGGTCTGGGAAAGAACTGGAAATTTCTTGCAGTTTCTTTATTCTGCATTCGGTGTACTGACTGTATTTGGAACAGGTAATGCCACGCAGGTAAATACCATTACAACAGCAATTGATACAGCTCTTATTAACTTTAATGTGATCTCAGAGTCTTCCACAGGCAGACTGAATCTGATCCTTGGAATTGTGATCACGCTGCTGGTTGGTATGGTACTGCTGGGTGGTATCAAGCGAATCGGAAGTGTTTCCGAGAAGCTGGTGCCGTTTATGGCATTGTTTTATATTGCACTTGCATTGGGCGTTGTGATCTTAAATATCGGAAGAGTTCCGGCAGTTTTCCATGATATTGTTTATGGAGCTTTAATCCGTCAGCAGTGACAGGTGGTGTGATCGGAAGCTTTTTCCTCAGTATGAAAAAGGGTGTTTCCAGAGGTATTTTCTCCAATGAAGCCGGACTTGGTACAGGGTCTATCGCTCATGCCTGTGCGGATACAAGCAAACCTGTAAAACAGGGTATGTTTGGTATCTTTGAGGTATTTGCAGATACGATCGTGATCTGTACTCTGACAGCACTTGTAATCCTTGTAAGCGGCGTGCCGGTAAATTACGGTGCAGCGGCAGGTGCAGAACTTACAATTTCCGGATTTACTGCTACATATGGAGGCTGGGTTTCCATCTTTACGGCAGTTGCCATGTGCTGCTTTGCATTTTCAACGATTATCGGATGGGGACTTTACGGAGCTCGCTGCATTGAATTCTTATTCTCTGCAAAAGTTATCCGCCCATTTATGATCGCCTATTCATTAGTGGCAATCATTGGTGCAACTGTAGATCTGGGACTTCTCTGGAGTATTGCTGAGACATTCAACGGTCTCATGGCAATCCCCAACTTAATTGGTGTATTCCTGCTTTCAGGAACCGCCATTACACTTACAAAAGAGTATTTCGCACAGAAATGATAAAAACAGTCTGGAGAGTTTTCTTCAGGCTGTTTATTAGTTTACCTGATGCTTGATGTTAGGTTATTGTTCAGACCCTTGCATAGGGCATTAGTAAAAATGACGAATTTTAAAATTTTTTTTATTTGATGTTATGTACTGTTTTTTATCCGTCATTTTTACTTTATCCACAACCACCCGGATTCGCTTTTTTGCGGCTTTTCCCTTATAATGTGTATATAGATTTCAACGATTTCAGGAGGGAAGTGAGTGGACATTGAACTTATTCTATTCACTTCCCTTTTGTATTTCATCAGGAGAAAGCAGGCATAGAATATTTTTACCATAAAAATGTGATGATCCAACTATGATCTGACAGAAAAATAACAGATTAAAATATAAATCAGCTGTTCTTTAAGTGAAAATGTTTTCAGTACTTCGTTCTTCCATACATCTTCAGGATAAACATCGCCCAGATAAGTATCCCGTCCACAGTACAGTCCATAAAGAAGCAGCCTTTTTCCCTCTCGGACAGCCTCCGGTTCCATGATTAGTCCCCAGCGAAGCTGATCCATCAGATGAAGATAAAGAGACACACATAAAACCAGATTGCTGTTTCTGTTTCGCGATAGAAGTATTCCTTCCAGCTCAGAAGCTTTCTTAAAACTAATATTGTATGCATGAAAAAGAATCTCGTGCTCTGTATAAAAATCCCACAGAGTTCCCGGGGTGATTCCATATCTGCCAGTACGAACAAGAACCTGAAACTGTCTCGGACCACAGGCAGCTGTCTGTTTCATCAGGGCATGTTTTACTGCCATACGGACTGCCCTGCCAATCAGCTCTCCAAGCTTGGAATGTCCGGAGGCATCGGTAAGTGTCAGCTCTCCCTCCATAGCCGAGGCAATCACCATTCCGTCAGTACCAGAACCTGTCGCGATTTCTTCTGAATAACAGCTTCCAAGTAAGAGATGTGAAACGGCCGCTGCTTTTGCCTCCGAAGCAATCATCATTGAGCGGACCATGGCTGCCTCTGTAACATTCTGATTGATATAGATAAAAACATTGATCGTACCGGGTGGCAGCATCTCGTAAGCACCGTTTCTTTCATAGTAAGAAGAAGGATCTCCCGGACACATTCCGTTTGAATCAATTCCCCCTGTAACAGCAGCAGTCACGGATAACTCCTGATAACAGATTTTCTCAACAGCACACAGTTCAGTCCATGCCGCTGTGCTGAGTGCGGTTGCTGTCTGCGGATCAATTCCCAGCTCTTTTGTATGAATGTTCAGGTCTTCCTCATAGGTGTTTCCAAGCATTTCACATTCATAGGCACCATTCATGCAGTTGATATTTAAAGCATGCGTGAGATGAGCAGTGATCCCGCCATTAAGAGGACTGGTGCTAAGAACCCTTGTTTTTCCCGGAAAAGAAAAAACAGTACATCCCTTCTTTTGAAAATAAGTAAAAGTATCATTCATAAACATTCCTCTTTTTTGTCTGTTCAATACAGATTTTGTTGTTATTAGGAAAAGTATTCTACTTTGAATCCTGACTGCTGGCAGTATCTGTCTACTTTAGAACCTTTATAACAGCGGATCGTAGCCGCTTTGTTGATGATCCATTCCCCGATAAATTCAGGATCATGGCGAATCTCCAGATACTGCAGGCGGTTACATCCATGAAAGATCCATTTTCCAAGGTATCTGACATTGGGCGGAATCACCACAGAGGTCAGATTACAGCACTTAAAAAAAGCACTCTCATCAAGAACTTCCAGCGAATCAGGCAGCTGCAGCGAATCCATTCCGCAGAAATAGAAAGCCTGCTTTCCGATAACCCTTAAATCCCCCCCCGGAAAAGAAATACAACTCAGTTTCTTACATTTATAAAAAGCCCTGTCATCGATTTCTTCCAGAGAGGCAGGGAAAACAACTTCCGTAAGAGTAGCGCATTCTGAAAAGGCATTCGGACCGATAAATGTCAGTTTGCTGTTCGGGGCGAACTCCAGACTGTTCAGTTTCCGGCCATTGTTAAATGCGTTTTTTGGAATACTGGTAAGGCTGGCGGGAATTTTGACTTTTTTCAGAGAAATGCAGTCTGAAAATACCCCTATGCCAAGTTTTTGCAGATGTTCAGGAAGCTCTATTCTGTTTAACCGGGAACATCCCTGAAAGGCTTTGTTTCCAATCTGTTCCATTTCATAGGGAAATACCACAGAACGAATATCAGGTCTGTTAAAAAAGGTTTCTGCTGAGATAGAGCGGCAGTTTTGTGGAAGTTCCATATTCTTCTCAATATACTGTCCGCAGTTACGACGCGTAAGTGTCAGAGAATTTGACATAAAAAAATACTCCTTTGCTGATAGACAATGTTGTTTTCTCTGCATGGGAGTAGTATGGACTATGATAAAAATAACAAGGTACCGATAACTGCTGGTGTTCTATATTCCTTAAAAGGAACAGAGAAAACATATGTAAGGATGATACTTCTGTAAAAAAGAGAACACTAAAGAAGATCACCCTTCCATTTCCTATTGCGTGTAGTTAATGGCGGCAGTTTATAGCAGGTATTCTGACTCACGCAGTAACGCCATGTCTCTCCTTCTCGCATAACGATGCAATGGATATGAGATATGGCTGCACGTATACAGCAGCACGACTGTTCAGGATTCTGACCTGATTCCCTCTTAGCTGAAAGTCCGACATTTCTATACCGTGACTGACAGAACTAAAAACCGGTAATTGTCAATGAATGTTCGATTAAATTGTATTATACACTTTTTTGGAGAAAAGACAACAAATTTTTTGAGGGGGAGACAAAATCAGGGAGGGGACGCGCAGGGAAAGCGTTTCTTTTCTGTGCGCTGGTTATTGGATGTGTGGGGATTTGTATGATTTGCAGGTAATGTTTTTGGTTTTGAATAATTGCGCGTCGCATTCTCGTTACTTTAGCCTGCAAATAAAAAGTCAAGGCTAAATTGAAAGAATATTGAAAAATTTATACAGGTTGAAAATTGGGTATCAAAATTAGACCACCACGCCAGTGCTGGTCTGAAAATTTTGGTGGATAATTAAGACTCTGGAAGAGATGCGAGATATTCTTTCACTCGTCCGTAGTAGATTCTTAGAAACTTGTTGGCACCTGCAGTCATATAGACATAGTAAGGCTTGCCTTGAGCACGTTTCTTATCTAAGAACTGATAAACAGGATCATCTTGAGGATGCGTTTTAATTAGGACATCCATTACCTGAAATAAAGTCTTTCTTAGATCAGCGGAACCTCGTTTTGAGGTAGGAACACTTTTTTGTTCATAGGTTCCGGATTCATTAACACCGGGATCTACACCGGCAAATGCAGTAATAGCACTTTTGTGAGTGAAACGGGAAACATTTCCAATCTCAGCCATCAACTGAGGACCAAGTGAAGTTCCAACACCTTTCATAGCCATAACGACAGGATACTCCGGGAGTTTGGATGCAGTTTCATTCATGAGAGTGCGTAGTGACTCAACAGTTGTAGAGCACTATTAAGCTGGTCTACAGCCTGCTTGATAATAAGCTTTGTAATGGCATCCTTTGGAAGTACAGGAACAAGTTCCTTTGCTTTTCCATAGATTTCTTCAGCTTTTGACTGACTGAAGTTGTACTTCTTGCGTTTGCACCAGTTTTGATAATGGTCGATAAAGGCATTCAGGGACATTTTACGGACACAGTCCACATGCCAGTATGTAGATGCAAAATCAACCCATTTCTGG
>ENA-OQIO01000407-OQIO01000407.1-human-gut-metagenome-genome-assembly--contig:-NODE-407-length-23363-cov-2.165089_pt1 | contig 23363 bp, 27 predicted proteins | sample MGYA00242573_ERZ504737 | MGnify/ENA primary metagenome ERZ504737 (study PRJEB26092, sample SAMD00036203) | human gut metagenome | host: Homo sapiens | study: EMG produced TPA metagenomics assembly of...
CCTGTGGTAATATCATGCTGGCGTGACAGTGCACATATCCAGGAAGTTTGAGGGCTGAATGGAGAAACCGGAAGGGAAAGCGTGCAGGACAGCCGGAGTATGAGCCGGTTTATGTAATGCAGGATGCACTGGACGCGATTGAACTTCTTGTGCCATGTCAGTATGGCGAGCGGATCAGGATCTGTGAAGGCGTTGAGATCCGGTTTACCGATGTGGGGCATCTGCTGGGATCAGCCAGTATTGAAGTGTGGGCGACAGAAGATGGCGTGACAAAAAAGATCGTATTTTCAGGTGATATAGGAAATACGGATCAGCCGATCATCAAAGATCCGGCCTATACGGAGAATGCAGATTATATCGTCATGGAATCCACCTATGGAAATCGGGTACATACGCAGGAAAAGCCGGATTATCTTGGCGATTTTACAAGGATTCTGAAAGAGACCTTTGACCGGAAGGGAAATGTAGTGATCCCGTCATTTGCGGTAGGAAGAACGCAGGAGATGCTGTATTTTATCCGTGAGATCAAAGAAAAGGGACTGATGAGTGAGTATCCTGATTTTGAAGTTTATCTGGACAGTCCGCTGGCAATCGAGGCGACGAAGGTATTTACTAAAAATATGCGGGAATGCTTTGATGAGGAGGCACTTGCTCTTGTGAATGCAGGGATCAATCCACTGGTATTTCCGGGACTGCATACTGCAATATCCAGTGAAGATTCTAAGATGATCAATTTTATAGAAAAGCCGAAAGTAATCATTTCCGCTTCAGGAATGTGCGATGCAGGAAGAATCCGGCATCATTTGAAGCATAATCTCTGGAGAGAAGAGTGTACGATCTTATTTGTCGGATATCAGGCAAATGGAACGCTGGGTCGGCGGCTGCTGGAGGGCGAGAAAAATGTGAAGCTGTTTGGAGAGTCGATCGAGGTACATGCAAGGATTGAAAGCCTTCATGGTGTCAGTGGGCATGCGGATATGAATGGCCTGCTGAAATGGGTAAAGGCATTTGATTCACCGATACAGCGAGTTTTTGTTGTACATGGTGAAGATACAGTAACTGAGGAGTTCGCGAAGACTGTGGAAGAGACATTTGATTATCAGGCGTTTGCACCATTTCCGTGTGCAGAAGTGGATCTTCTGAAAAATGAGATCCTCAGTGAGGGTGTGAAGATTCCTGTGAAAGCAAAGAAACCGGCACAGAAGAAAGCGGATGCAGCGTATGACCGGCTTACGCTGGCTGGTAAAAGGCTTATGGATATCATTTACAGCAATGCAGGACTTTCCAATAAAGATAAAGCAAAATTTGAAGCACAGATCAATAATCTTGCGGATAAGTGGGAACTGTAACTGTAAGAGAATCCTGCAAAAGAGACAGAACTGTGAGAAAGTTCTGAAGAAAAGGCAGTCAGACAGATTGTCAAGGAGTAAAACTTTATTAAATTTTTCCCCGGACAGAATATCTTTGATTCAGATGGAGAATGATTCTAAGTAGAAAATGACTTAGGAGGATTCTTACGATGATGAATAAGGTGGAACTGTGCGGAGTGAATACGTCAAAGCTCCCGCTTCTCAGGGAAGATGAGAAGGAGGAGCTTTTTTCGTCGGATTCAGAAAGGCGATGAAAAAGCGAGAGAAGAATATATTAAAGGAAATCTGCGACTGGTTCTGAGTGTGATCAAGAGATTTGACAGCAGCAGTGAAAGTGCAGATGATTTATTCCAGATCGGATGTGTGGGTCTGATGAAAGCAGTGGATAATTTTGATCCGGAGCGGCTGGTAAGATTTTCAACTTATGCAGTCCCGATGATCGTAGGTGAGATCCGGAGATATTTAAGAGATAACAGCAGCATCCGTGTGAGCCGTTCTTTGAGGGATACGGCTTATAAAGCTATTTATGCAAAGGAAGGATATGTACGCCGCTATATGAAAGAACCGACGGTGCAGGAAATTGCAGATGAGATCGGGATTGCCAAGGAGGATGTGGTTTTTGCCCTAGATGCGGTACAGACTCCGATGAGTCTTCATGAACCGGTATACAATGACGGAGGGGATGCATTGTATGTGATGGATCAGGTCAGTGATAAGAAAACCGGGAAGAAAACTGGGTAGAGGAACTTTCGCTGGAGGCTGCGATGGAACGGCTCAATGAGCGGGAACGGTATATTATCAGTCTGCGGTTTTTTGAAGGGAAGACTCAGACGGAGGTGGCAGGACAGATCGGGATTTCTCAGGCACAGGTCAGCAGACTTGAGAAAAACGCCCTGAAGACGATGCGGCAGTATCTGCTGGGGGATTGAAAAATATGCCGATAAATGCGTTGTCAATACTTGCTTTTTAGAATGTATCATACTATGATAAGTGAGAAAGAAATACAATACAGAATGTCCTTACAGGATGAAGGATGGCAGGGAGGCAGCAGGGATGAAAGCATGTATTTTTGATCTCGACGGAACATTGACTGATACATTGGATTCACTGGAATATTCTGTGAATGAGACGATGAAGCAGATTCATATGCCACAGATCACGAAAGAGCAGTGCAGAGATTTTGTCGGAAACGGAGCGAAGGTTCTCATAGAGAAGGCGTTGAAAGCCGGGGGAGATGAGGCTCTGGACAGGCTCGATGAGGCGATGGAAGTCTATGGCAGAGTGTTCGATGAGAACTGTACTTATAAGGTTGTTCCTTATAAGGGAATTGAAAGGATGCTCGAGACATTGAAAAAGCAGGGGATCAGGCTTGCAGTGCTTTCAAATAAGCCGGACCGCCAGGTCGGTCATGTGATTAAGGAGATTTTTGGAGAAGGGCTTTTTGACTGGATCCAGGGCAGAAAGAGGGCGTCCGAGAAAACCGGATCCCAGTGCGGCACTTGACATTGCGGACAGACTGGGAGCTGAGATCGCAGAGACAGCGTATATCGGAGATTCGGAAGTGGATCTTGCAACGGGAAAGGCAGCCGGCATGAAGACGATCCTGGTATCCTGGGGATTCCGTGGAAGAAAAGCACTGGAAGAAGACGGGGCAGACTGTATCGTAGATTCGGTTGATGAAATACTTGAGATAATGAGATAGCAGGAGGACGAGAAGATGGGTGAATATAGTGAAGAATGTCTGCGTACTTTTCTGAAGGATCAGGGACAACTGTTCGATGAACCGGTAGCAGAGACACTGGAAGAGGCAGAAGCATTTCTGGAAGACTGCATGGCAGTTATTGTGGATTCACTGGAGGAGGTACGCGAGTATTTTGAGGAGAGCGGAGCAGATGTGGATCATATGACTGAGGAAGAGATGGAGGAAGCATCGGAGGTCTTTGTACTCCCGGATGGAACATATCTGATTGTGGAAGGGTAGGCTTTCCGTCAGAAAAAGAACAGTTATGATAGGAAAGACAGAAAAGCCACGGTTATTGAACTGTGGCTTTTTCGACCGCCTGCGTGACCGCGTTAAGGATTAACTGGGATGTGTAAGGGGCCTCTTCCGGAAAAGAAATATTCTCCAGGGACTGAGTTCGGCAGATCTGATCTGCGATATCTTCCAGTGCAGGCTGAACCAGTGGGAACATAGTTGTTACGGTTTCATCAAGATTGGAAAAGCGGATGCTGCTGATTTCTGAATCTGTGACAGCAACTTCGACTTCCAGGTTTGTATTATTCAGTGTGAGTGTGGAAGTATAGACTCCCGGAGTGTACTGCTTTTTCTCTCCTGATGCAGCAGATTTCCCGGATGGCCGGAACATGACGATCAGAAGAATGATCAGCAGGATAGCAAGTGCAGCGAAGATTGCTGTGTAGATAATTTCTTTCATGTGTAGGACAACGATGCGTGTTCTGGAACTCATGGAAAACCCTCCTGATAGATTCTGGTAGCTGTTTGCCGAATGATCCTGAAGTTCAGAATTTCCGGTATCTGTCTGTTCCCGGCAGTTAGGGGAACAGCAAGTTCTTTCTATCATTGTATGACGTGGAAAAGAGATTTATACGTGACAAATATCTGTGGATGGAGTAAAATAAATAGCAACGTTTTCAAAAGTAGAAAGGAGTCGTGAAGATGTTTATTATTGCAGGACTGGGGAATCCGACCAGGGAGTATGAAGGGACAAGGCATAATGTCGGATTTGATGTAATAGACAGACTGGCTGCGAGATATAATATAGATGTAGATGTAAAGAAGCACCGGGCTTTGATCGGGAAGGGAATGATCGCAGGGCAGAAAGTGATTCTTGCAAAGCCACAGACGTATATGAATCTGAGCGGAGAGAGTATCCGCAGTATCCTGGATTATTATAAAGTTGATCCTGAGACAGAACTGATCGTGATCTATGACGATATCAGTCTGGATGTAGGAAAATTGAGGATTCGTGCGAAAGGCAGTGCGGGAGGCATAACGGAATCAAAAATATTATCGCCCATGTAGGCGGACCGGTTTTCCCGCGGATCAAAGTGGGCGTTGGAGAAAAGCTCCGAAGTATGATCTGGCAGATTATGTCCTGGGGCATTTTTCAAAGGCAGAGCAGGAACTGATGGAGGAAGGATATGAGGATGCGGTCAAAGCGGTAGAGATGATCGTATCAGGCGATATCAGTGGTGCGATGAACGAGTATAATCGTAAGAAGAAGGAAGAATGATATGCTGGCTTTTTTGGAACCGTTGGAAGAACTGGCGGATTATCAGGAAATAGTTCGAAAGAGGGGAAAGGCAGAAGGAATTCTTCAGATTGCGGGCTGCGTCAGTTCGCAGAAGACGCATCTGATGTATGCATTGGGCGATGGCTTTGAGTACAGAGTCATCGTTTTTCCAGTGAGGAAAAAGCAAAGCAGGCGTATGAAGAATACAAAATGCTGGAGGAGAATACCTTTCTGTATCCTGCAAAGGATCTTTTATTTTATCATGCGGATATCAAGGGTGCTGCCCTGACCGGAAAAAGAATGGAAGTTCTGAAAAAACTGACAGAAAAGAAGAACCGGGAGCCGGTTACGGTGATCACTACGGCAGATGCTTTTTTAGATGGACTTCCGTCAAAAGAAAAATTGTGGGAAAGCCGTATTGAAATAGAAGCGGGGGCTGTCATTGATTTTCAGAAACTGCAGGAAGAGCTGGTCCATCTTGGGTATGAGCGGGAAAGCCAGATCGAGGGACCGGGACAGTTTGCAGTCAGAGGAGGGATCTTGGATGTCTATCCGCTGACAGAAGAGATTCCGGTCAGGATCGAACTGTGGGGGGATGAAATTGATTCCATCAGAAGCTTTGATGTGGAAAGCCAGAGATCCGTGGAAAATATGGAGCAGGTCGTCATTTATCCGGCAACGGAGAATGTGGAAAAAGAAGAGCAGGCAGTTTCGTTTGCAGAGTATTTTCCAAAAGAAAAAAGTCTGTTCTTCTTTGATGAACCGGTCAGATTGCAGGAGACGCTGGAGGCGGTAGAAAAAGAATATTTCCACAGCTTTGAGAGCAGGAAAAATGCAGGGATGACGGAAGAGGCAGATGAGATCCGGGTCTTTCAGACGAAGGAGATTATAGAAAAATTTAATACCAGATACGGGATCGGTCTTACCACGCTGGAGACAAGATGTGGTGGTTTTAAAGTGCGTGATGTCTACAGTATTCAGGCAGCCGGCGTCAATCCTTATAATAACAGTTTTGAAATGCTCACGCAGGATCTGAAAAAGCTGAAGCGGCAGGGCTACCGGGTAATTCTCGTTTCAGGATCCAGGACGAGAGCGAAGCGTCTTGCGGAGGATCTGAGAGATTATGACCTGAGCAGTTTTTACAGTGAAGATATGGTGCGGACGGTCAGACCGGGAGAGATCATGGTCGTTTATGGATGCGTGGCAGAGGGATATGAGTATCCCATGTTGAAATTTATGGTGATCTCAGAGTCGGACATTTTTGGAAAACGAAAGAAAAAAAAGACGCAGGAAAGTTTACGAAGGACAGAAAATCCAGGAATTTGCAGAACTGAAGCCGGGAGACTACGTGGTGCATGAGAACCATGGACTTGGAGTCTATCAGGGAATTGAAAAAGTAGAAGTAGACAAAGTGACCCGGGATTATATGAAAATTTCCTATGCAGACGGAGGAATCCTTTATATTCTTGCAACGCAGATGGATCTGATCCAGAAATATGCCGGGGCAGATGCGAAACCGCCAAAGCTGAATAAACTTGGAACACCTCAGTGGAATAAGACGAAGAGCCAGGTAAAAAAGGCAGTGCAGGTGATTGCACAGGATCTGGTGGAACTGTATGCAGTGAGACAGCAGACCGAAGGATTTGTATACAGTCCGGATACAGTATGGCAGAAAGAGTTTGAGGAAATGTTCCCGTTTGAAGAGACTGAGGATCAGCTCCGGGCGATTGAAGATACCAAAAAGGATATGGAAAGCACAAAGGTGATGGATCGCCTGATCTGTGGAGATGTAGGGTATGGAAAGACGGAAGTAGCAATCCGGGCTGCCTTTAAAGCGGTTCAGGATGGAAAGCAGGTCGTTTATCTTGTCCCGACTACGATCCTTGCACAGCAGCATTATAATACCTTTATCCAGCGTCTGAAAGATTTCCCGGTCAGGATCGATCTGTTGTGCAGATTCCGTACACCGGCACAACAGAAGAAGACGATTGAAGATCTGAAAAAGGGACTGGTGGATATTGTGATCGGGACGCACCGGGTTTTGTCAAAGGATGTAACTTATAAAGACCTTGGTCTGCTGATCATAGATGAGGAGCAGCGTTTCGGTGTGACGCATAAAGAAAAAATTAAAAAAATGCGTGAAAATATCGATGTGCTGACGTTGACAGCCACCCCGATCCCACGGACGCTGCATATGAGCCTGATCGGGATCAGGGATATGAGCGTACTGGAAGAAGCTCCGATGGATCGTATGCCGATCCAGACTTATGTAATGGAATTTAATGATGAAATGATCCGTGAAGCAATCGAGAGAGAGCTTTCTCGGGGCGGGCAGGTTTATTATGTATATAACCGGGTGGAAGATATTGCGGATGTAGCCGGAAGGGTTCAGAAGCTTGTTCCGGGAGCAAGTGTATCTTTTGCACATGGGCAGATGAGTGAACGGGAACTGGAAGATATCATGTATGATTTTATTAATGGGGAGATCGATGTACTTGTATCCACTACGATCATAGAAACCGGACTGGACATTGCAAATGCAAATACGATGATCATCCAGGATGCAGACCGGTTCGGACTGTCCCAGTTATACCAGTTGCGTGGCCGGGTAGGAAGATCAAGCCGTATGGCATATGCATTCCTTTTGTACCGCAGAGATAAGCTTCTGAAAGAAGTTGCAGAAAAAAGGCTGGCTGCGATCCGGGAGTTTACGGATCTTGGTTCGGGGATCAAGATCGCAATGAGAGATCTTGAGATCCGAGGAGCGGGGAATCTGCTTGGTGAGGCACAGAGCGGTCATATGGCGGCAGTCGGATATGATCTGTACTGCAAGATGCTTAATGAAGCGGTAAAAGAACTGAAAGGTGAGAAGGAAGAAGATCAGTTCACGACAACAATGGATCTGAATCTTGATGCATTTATTCCTGAATCTTATATTAAAAATGAATATCAGAAACTGGATATTTACAAGAGAATTGCTGCGATCACAACGGAGGAAGAAATGGATGATATGACGGAGGAACTGATCGACCGGTTTGGAGATATTCCGAAAAAGGTTCAGCAGCTTCTTCATATTGCGGCGTTAAAGAGCCTGGCACATGCAGCTTATGTAACTGCTGTGGAGCAGAAAGGCAGTGATTTTAAGTTTACCTTATATGAAAAGGCAAAATTAGATCCTCAGAAGATACCGGGACTGCTTCAGCGATATGGAAATAAATTAGTCTTCAGAGCAGAAGAACCACCTTACTTTTTCTATCAGAAAAAAGGACGAAGCGGAAAAGAGACCGGGGAAGATACGATCCAGCTCCTGAGAAAGATTCTTGAGGATATCCGGGAATTGCGAATCGTGCCGTGACGGGCAGCCGCAGGAAAATGTAAATTTTGTGAAATTACTTGTTCCTGATATGAAAATAAGTTATAATGTATAAATATATGCGGGTAATAAACCTGGAGCAGCATTCTTAAAGGAATGCAGAACAGCAGACAGTTAAGAATGCGAGAAAGAGGAGGCAATTATGGTACGATTTGGGAAAAAAGTTGCAGTGCTGACACTTGCAGGAGCGATTGCAGCTATGTCTGTGACCGGATGTGGTTCTATAAAAGAAGATGCAACAGTAGCAACGGTTGGAGAGGAAAAGATCACGCTTGGAGTGGCAAATTTCTATGCAAGACTGCAGCAGGGGCAGTATGAGACTTATTATGCCGGAATGATGGGAACGACCGGGGAGGCAATGTGGTCACAGGATGCATCCGACGGAAAGGATTACGAAGAGCAGACGAAGGATAATATTATGGAAAGCCTTGAGAATCTGTATCTGCTTTCCCAGCATGCATCAGAATATAATGTTTCCCTGAGTGATGATGAAAAGAAAGCGATCAAGGATGCAGCAGAGCAGTTTGGAAAAGATAATACGGATCAGGTAAAAGATGTTGTATCAGGAAGTACGGATACGATCGAGAAACTTCTGGAATTGCTGACGATCCAGAATAAGATGGATACAGCGATCAAAGATACTGAGACGGTGACGGCAGATGATATCACGGATGATGAGGCAGCTCAGAAGAGTATGCAGTATGTCTTATTCTCATATACGACAAAGGATGATTCCGGCAACAGCACGACTCTCTCGGACGACGAGAAAGAGACACTGAAGACAACCGCTCAGAATTTTGTGGACAGTGTAAAAGGCGGAGCAGATTTCGGAACAGCAGCAACAGAAGCCGGTGTAGAAGCACAGACAGCAACTTTTGATTCAGAGAGTACGAGCCCGAACAGTGATCTGATCGCAGCGGCAGATGCACTTGTAAATGAGGGTGATGTCACAGAAGTGATCGAGACGGACAACGGACTGTATGTAGCAAAGCTACAAGTCTTCTTGACCGTGAGGCTACAGACAGCAAAAAGGCAAGCATCGTAACGGAGCGTAAGCAGGAAAAATATGATGAGGTACTGAAGGGCTGGAAAGAAGATACAAAGATCAAAGTTGTGAAGAAAGAATGGAAGAAGGTTGACTTCAAAGATCAGGGTATTACTATTACGACTTCAAAGACATCAGATACAGGTTCTGACTCAGGTTCAGATGCAGGATCTGATGCAGGAGCAGATTCCGGTTCCAATTAAGGAGTGGAGCCGGGCTTCAGTTAAAGCTCAGATTCAGATAAATACAACAAAAAGAATGTGCGGATGCACATTCTTTTTTTGTTGCACAAACCCGGCAGGAATACCAGGGAAATTAAATATATTCGAGTTTCTCAAAATAATGCATCAGAATATCGGCACAATTTTCAACTCCAAGTTCAGAAGTGTCAAGGATCATATGATAGTCATTGACATCGCCCCAGGTCTTTCCGGTATGGTCATAATAGTAGGCGGCTCTCTCTTCGTCAGTCTTTTCCACTTTCTCTCTGGCACTGTCGTGATCCAGATGATCTTTTTGCATGATACGCAGGATGCGGTCTTCTTTGTCTGCACATACAAAAATATTCAGGACATTCATACGGTCTTTAAGAATATCGGAAGCACAGCGTCCGAGGATGATACAGGGCTTTTCTGCCAGTTTGCGGATTGCTTCTGCCTCAGATTCATATTCATGATCGTTGATCTTTTCCTCGATATAGGCTTTATCGTATACCGGAACACCCAGTCTTTCGGAAAGCTCTGAGGCAATAATACTCGCTCCTGTTCCAAAACGTCGGCTCATTGTGATTACTAACTTCATAAGAATTCCTCCTTCGTAGAGATTCAATATAGTCGCACATTGAAAATGTACTTTTTTATTATAACACTTAAATGCCCATTTGTCTTCGTTTCTGTGGTATAATGAAAAAAAGCCAAAAAAGTAAAAAGATGTGAAAGAGAACCGATAAAAGCAGAATTGACAAAGGGGAAAAGAAGATGAGTGAAGGAAGAGAACTGGCTTTGCAGGTAATTGATGAAGTGGAAAAGGCTGTAGTCGGAAAGCGAAAAATTCTGGAAAAGATCATGACTGCGATCCTTGCAGGAGGACATATCCTGATCGAAGATATTCCCGGAACCGGAAAGACAACGATGGCACTTGCTTTTTCCAGGGCGATGCGTCTGAAAGAAACCAGGGTGCAGTTTACCCCGGATGTTCTTCCGGCAGACCTTACCGGATTTTCCATTTATCAGAAAGAAACCGGACAGTTTGTCTATCAGCCGGGAGCGGTTATGTGTAATATCCTTCTGGCAGATGAAATCAACCGTACTTCACCGAAGACGCAGTCGGCATTGCTGGAGGTTATGGAAGAAAAGCAGGTGACGATTGATGGAGTTACAAGACGGACAGGAGATCCTTTTATCGTGATCGCAACGGAAAACCCGGTTGGATCTGCAGGTACGCAGCTTTTGCCGGAATCTCAGTTGGACCGGTTTATGATCTGCGTGAAGATGGGATATCCGAGTGTGGAAGAGGAGATCGAAATCCTCAGAAGAGCGCAGAGCGGAGAGGCTGTGGAAAATGTTTTTCCGATTTTGGAACAGACGGTGCTGTTACTGTTACAGAAGGAAGTGAGAGAAGTCTTTGTGCATGAAAGGATATATCGTTACATTGCTGAGCTTGCAAGGCGACAAGAGAGAATGAATGGACAGAACTGGGGATCAGTACACGTGGGACAGTTGCTCTGACAAAGATGGCGAAGGCTGCGGCATATCTGCAGGGGAGAAATTATGTGATCCCGGCAGATGTTATGGATGTATTTGAGGATGTGGCGATCCACAGGATCATATTGAATATGAAGGCAAAAGTGGGACATATCAGGACAGAAGAACTGATCCGGCGGATTGTTGAGCAGGTGCGACAGCCAAGTCTTCAGAAGAGGCGGTGAAAAAATGATAAAAAGATGCATTGCCTATGGAGCAGCGATGCTGGTAATTCTGTATACATTTCTGATCTATGATGCAGAAGTGCTGTCTGCAATTTTAATTCTCTCCATATTGTATCCAATTTTATCTCTGAGCTGGCTCACCCTGACCAGAAAATCCTTGCGGACAAAAAGGGACAGAGTGCCAGAAATGGGAGAAGAGGGAAAAGAAATCCGTGCAGGGATTCTTTTAAAAAATCTGAGTCGTTATTTTGCAATCCAGTATGAAGTGAAGATTGTGGTGACAGACAGGAACAGAGAAGAAAAGGCGGTAAAAATCTGCAGGGGAAACCTCGCACCGGAAAGCAGTGAGACAGTGTGGTGTGATTTTGAGACAACGGAGTGTGGCGTGCTTGAAGTGAGTGTGGAATCCATTCGGAGATATGACTGGTTTCGGATTTTTTTACTAACAGAGGAAAAAGAAGACGAATCCCTCATAAAGATTTTCCCTGAGTATGAACTGATCCCGATGGAGATTACCCGCAGGGTAAGAGAATTTCAGGCAGACGATACAGAATATGCACAGGATCGAAAAGGAGATGATGCATCGGAGACGTATCAGATCCGCTCTTACAGAGAGCAGGATAATATCAAAGATATCCATTGGAAGCTGACGGCAAGAGAGGGAAAGCTGATGATCCGGGAAAGAGGATTTCCCCTGGCTGCGTTGTGCTGATCTGGATTGATTATCCTGAAGGGAAGAAGGAAAAGAACGATTTCTCAGGAATGGTAAAAAATGCAGCGTCCTTATCAGTTACGTTGACAGAGGAAAAATGTATCCATTTAGTTGCGTGGTATGATGATCTGACCGGGAAGGTTGTAATGTGGCGTGTGAAGACAGTGCAGGATGCCTGTTATATGACCTGGAATCTGTTGGATATTCATCCATATAAAAGGACTGACTGGATGAACGAATGCAGAAAGGAATGTTTTCGTGGAAGGGAATTTGCAGCAGTGATTGAAGTTGATGCATCAGGAAGATTCTGGCAGAACGGACAGAAAGCTGAATATCTCAGAATCTGATCCGGTGTAAAAGGAGAAAGATATGGAGAAAAAGAAAACTTCCATTCGGATTGCACAGGAGAGCAGAAAGAAGAACAATAAGACCGGATATTTTACTGGATACATTACTGTGTTGAATGGAATGTCTGCATTTGCTTTGGCAGCAGCATGGGGCTGGGGAATGTCAGAAATATTTCGCATAGAAATGGATACAAAAGTGATCTTATTGGGGCTGCTTCTGATATCTATGCTGTTCTCTGCCGGATATGGAATGTCCCGCGTTGGCGGAATCGGTGCCGGACTGGGAGCAGCGGCAGCAGGAATCTGGTATAAGTGGGACATCTGTGTCGGGATGGGCAGAAGGGTGTTCGGACAACTTCGGCAAGGGACAGCCGGTGATGCAGAGCATCTGTATCAGAATATAGAAATGGATACAATTTCAGTTCTTGTTCTGATGCTCCCATTCCTTCTTGTTCTGATTGCAATTTTATATGAAGGAAAAGGAAGATGGGCAGCGGCAGTCTTTATCATTCTGCCGTTTGTATGTGCAGGGTGTGTGGATGAATTTCCGATGACCGAAATGGGAGTCCTGCTTTTTAATGGTGGAATGTATTTGCTGACCGGAATGATTGCGGCAGACAGAACTGCTTCGGGTGACATAACCCAAATGGTACAGATCCGGATGGAACTGCGAAGGCTGATCCGGGGCGGTATCGGTCTGGCGGTTCTCCTACTGGTTGCTTTTGGCAGCGGAAAGCAGTTGAATGTGGTAAAAGAAGAAAAAGATGGATGGTATATGACAGCCAGAAATACAGTCAGGGAACGACTGGACGAAGCGATCGCTGATGCGAAAGAACGTCTGACAGGACAAAAAACGGTTCGTGCAAAAGAAGAAAGTGAAAAGAAAAAAGAAGCACAGAAGGCAGCGAAAAGTACTGCAGAATCCCAAAAAGCCAAAAGCACAGATGATACCGATCCTGCCAGATTAAAAAGAAAGCTCCCTGTACTGGAAACGACAGGAGCATCAGGAACGACAGACAAATCAGGAACAGCAAATTCGATTCTAAAAGATGAAATAGGAAATCTGAATCAGATTACGGGCTTTGTTCCGGATGATTCTGTGGCGAAAAGCGTTACGATCACATACAGACCCGAATCAACGGTGTATGTGGCAGAACGGTACGGAGTCTTTTATGAGGATGATACATGGAAAGATATTGAACATTCCGGTAAAGATGATGAAGAAGAAATGTGGGAGCATATGGAAGATTATCTGTCCTGTCCCACAGACTTACAAAAACTGACCCGCTATTATATCGAAGAGATAGGTGGGATTGATGGGGAATGGAAAGATTCAAAGTCAGAGATTGAGGCAATCCGAAAAAAGATCTGCGAAGCTTTATGGGAACTTGCAGTCTATGATACAGAACCTGGTGCAACACCGGCAGGAAAAGATTTTGTGGAATATTTTCTTTTTGAAAACCGGAAGGCTTCTGTGTCCATTTTGCATCAGCAGGAACTTTATTATTCCGGCTTGCCGGAAAAGAGGCAAGATATGCGGAAGGATATGCAGTTCCGGCGAGTGCATTTGAAGAACAGGAAGACGGAACTTATCAGGCACAGATCAGTGGAGCGATGGGACATGCCTGGTGTCAGGTATGGTGCCTTGATGACGGATACTGGGAAAATGTCGAAGTGACTCCGCCGGCCGGAATAGAACAGATTCAAAAAAGCGTGGAAGAAATGAAACTGCCAAAAGGGAGACTGGCAAGAATTTTATACCAGAATGCAGGCTGGCTGAAACCGGCTGGGGGAATACTGGCCGCAGGACTGATGCTTGCAGTTTTTTATTTGCAGGGGAAAAAGAGATGTCTTGCACTGAAAAAAAGAGTCGGGAAAATGACTGCAGGAGAATTATATGGCTGCGTACTGCGGGTGGCAAAGATCAAAGGAATCAAAATGGCAGAACCGACAGGACAGAGTACTTTAGAGATTCTGAAAGAAAAGTTTCCGGAGATTACCGCAGAACAATGGGAAAAGTTGTACGGGCAGGTGTTGCAGGAACTTTTTGGAAGAAAAGAAGAGCAAAGTCAGGAGCAGAGAAAAGAACAACAGATCTGGCAGAGAAAATTTTACAGCCGGTTTTCTGAAGCTGCGGAGCGGGATATGAACTGGTATCAGAAAATATTATTCAGATCCATTTTCTGTATGAAATATGAAAAGAAAATATAGTGCATACGTGTATACAATCAGATTTTATTTTCTTGCGTTCTCCCATTGCAAGAAACTGCAGGATGATGATATAATTCATAGTAGCGTCTTTCTGCTCTGAAGTCAGAGACAGATAAGATATCCGATACCATCTGCCCGATGGCAGAGAGATTAAGTATTATGAGTAGGTGACCGATTTGAAAAATAAGATCAAGCGATTTGCAAAAGGGGATTTTCATATCCCACAGCCGGAGATTATATTTCCGGAGACGCATATCATTATGCGTGTCGGGGAAGGAGAAAAGTATCAGGGGAGTTTTTCCCTGCAGAATGAAGGAGAGGGGACGATCCGCGGCCTGGTGTATCCATCTTCTTACAGAATCCAGTGTGTGGAGCAGGGCTTTGACGGAAATCCGGTAAATATTTATTATACATATGACGGAAGGGGACTTGTTCCGGGACATGTCGAGCATGGTAAGTTCACGATCGTCTGCAATGGTGGTGAGTACGATATTGCATTTACTGCAATTATTGAAAAACCATTTGTCATGACCAGATATGGAAAGATCCAGAGTCTGGAAGACTTTAAAAAGCTTTCATACCGGGATGCGGCTGAAGCAGTCAAGCTGTTCCGATCCAGGGATTTTTATGAAATCCTCAAGTATGAGGATCAGAGAATCCAGGCACTTTATGATAATATGCGTAAATGGGAACTGGATCAGCATGCACTGGAGGAATTTCTTGTAGGCTGTAAGCAGAAAGAAAAGATCTTTCTGACGCTGGAAGAGGAGAGCAGGGCATTTATCTCGCTGATCGAGGATCGGAAAGAGACGTTTACCGTCAAAAAAAATACCTGGGGATTTCTCGAAGTGGATGTCCGGGCGGAGGGAGATTTCCTCTCAGTGGAGCATACACATCTGACGACGGAAGAGTTCATTGGAAATTCTTACAGATTGGAATATTTTATTACGATGGACAAGCTTCATAAAGGAAGCAATTTCGGACAGATCATCCTGGAAACTCCATACGAGACCCTGAATTATGAAGTTGTGGTTGAGAAAGATATCAGCCGTGATGAGGAGTACCGGGAGAATGACCGGGGAGTTTGCAGGGATTCTGAAGAGCTTTTTGCAGTATGAGGGAGGCAGAGTGGATCTGGATACCTGGACAGAAGATGCACTTCGCAGAATTTCGCGTCTGCGGGAGCGGGATGGCAATAATGAGTTCTATCTGCTTGCTCATGCACATATCTGTCTGCTGGGACAGCGGATGGAAGAAGCAAAATGGCTGTTGGAGTCGTACAATTATAACCGTTTTGCGATCGGCAAAGATGTGGAGTTGAGTTCTTATTATCTGTATCTGACAACACTGCTGAGCAATGATTCGATCGGACAGCGACGGGTTGCCGAGGAACTTTCAAGATCCTTTATGAAGCATCCTTCAAGCTGGAAGATTTTGTGTATGCTGGTGGAAGTAGATTCAGAATATAAGATCTACAGCGAAAGACTGCGGGTTCTTGAAAAGCAGTTTGAGGATTACCGATCCCACAGTATCTGGTTCTATCTGCAGGCATTCCGCTGCTACAGAGAGAAAAGTTCCTCTCTGAAAAAGCTCGGGACTTTTGAAGTGCAGGTGCTTGCATTTGCAGTGAAATATAAGCTGATGACCAAAGAACTTGCACTGTATACCGCAAATCTGGCGAGTCAGATGAAATATTTTGATGCCCATTTGTATGAGGTTCTTGTCCGGTGTTATGAGATGTATGGGGAATCAATGATCCTGACTTCCATCTGTACACTTCTGATCAAAGGGAGCTGTACGGAACAGAAGTATTTCAAATGGTATGAAAAGGCAGTGGAGTCTGAACTGAAGATTGCACAGCTTTATGAATATTATATGGCATCTGCAGAACCGGCACAGTTCCACAAGCAGTTGCCAAGATCGGTCTATCTGTATTTTATGCATGGAAATTCCCTGGATTATCATAAATGTGCATTCCTGTATGCAAATCTGATCACATATGAAGACGAGGGCAGTGAGATCTATGCACATTACCGTGATGAGATGGAAGTTTTTGCATGGAATCAGTTGGAACGGAGAAATATCGACGAGGATCTCAGGATTATCTACAAGAGATTTCTTGTAGAAGATGAGATGAAACAGGAGCGGATCAAAGCCCTGTATGATATCTGTCACGCCTACTGGATCACGACGAAAGTTCCGAATATGAAGTTTATCCATGTCATTGCAGACGACGGAACTGTGACACAGAAAGTGCCGTATACAGAAAAGGGAGCGAGAGTGTTCCTGTATTCCAAGACGGACCGCCTGGTGTGGGAAGCGAAAGACGGACGCCATTATACAGATTCTATCCCGTATGACAGCAAAAGACTGTTCTATGAACTGCGTTATATGGATATGTGCAGAAAGTATCTGGGTGGACTGCTGAGGGGAAGACAGAATGCGGAAGAGGAAGAACTGACACTGGAAGTAGTAAAGGAAAAAGGGCTGGAAAATTATCCTGAGGATGAAATCTTTACACTGTGCAGTAAGACGATCCGGGAAAGCAATTATGAAAATGATGATTTCCTGACGTATGTATGCTATGACTTATTCCAGAAGAATCAGTATGATAAAGTAATCCTGACATATCTTGCAAATTATTTCTGCGGTGCAACAATGGAAATGAAGAATCTGTGGAAAGTTGCAAGGGATTATGAAGTGCATACGCATAAACTCGCAGAACGGATACTGACGCAGATGCTGTTTTCGGAGGAGCTGTTCCAGGAGGCACAGGTATTTGAGGCATATTACGAAGAAGGTGCATATTTCCGTCTGGAGCAGGCATATCTTCCTATATTTCCAGGGAATATGTAGTCGAAGAGCGTAAGATCGGAAAGAATGTGATCGATGTCATCTGCCAGGAATATGAAAAGGGAGAACCAACGATCGATATCTGCAAGATTGCGGTACTGAAATATTATTCTACCCGTGAGTATGGAACGCAGATAAGGAAGACTCTGAAGAAGTTTCTTCAGGAACTCTGCGGCAAGCAGATCTATTTCCCGTTCTTCCTTTCTTATGAGAAAGAATGGCTTGTGGAACTTCAGCTCTGGGATAAGACGCTGATCGAATATAAAGGTCAGAAAGGCAGCCGTGTCATGCTTTATTACCAACTGCAGAAAGGCAGCAGAGAGGCAGCGGATTATTCGACAGAAGTGCTGTCTCCGATGTATGAGAATCTTTATGTGAAGAAGTTTGTATTATTTGCAAATGAACGGCTGAAATACTATTTTAAAGAGACGATCGACGGCAATTCTTACAGAAGTGAAAAAGAAATGTGTATGCGGGAGATCGAAAAAGGAGAGCCGGGCAGATACGGAAGGCTCAACGATATCCTTTTGGAAGAGGATAAAGAAGAACAGGAGAAGAAGATGCGGAGTTACGCGTTGGAAGATGCCGTGGCGAACCACATGTTCATCCAGTATTAAGGAGGAGCTAATTTCATGGGACAGGGCAGTATAATTGGCTATGAAATAAATGAAAAGACGTGTCAGATCAGCTACTACAGTGAGGAGCAGATGGAACCACAGACACTCGAAGTCGATGAAGATAATTTTCAGATCCCGCTGATCATAGGAAGACTTCGCGATACATGGGCATATGGAAAAGAAGCAAAAAGACTGGCAACGGTAAAAGAAGGATTTACCGTGACCAGGCTTTTGAACCGAAGCCTTGCAGGGGAAAAAATCGAGTTTGGCGAAGAGACGTATGATGCAGTATGGCTTCTGTCAAAGTTTATCCAGATGTCACTGCATGACTTCCCGGAGATAGAGGGAATCGTATTTACGGTTCCTGCATTGACAGAGGAACTGGCACAGATGCTCAGAGGGATCGCAGTCCGTATGAATATTGACAAGCGGCATATTTTTATTCAGGATTATAAGGAGAGCTTCTGTAATTACCTGTTCTATCAGCCCAAAGAGCTGTGGCAGTATGATGCGGCATTATTCTGCTGTGACAGAAATGAGATCAAAGCTATATGCTCCGCAGACTTAAGCCGGGACTTGGAGGAGGAAAGACGACCTTTGTTACGGTGGATGAAGTCGCAAGTGCACATATGAAAGAACTTGCGATGGTGTATCCGGTTCTGAATGAGGATAAAGCAAAGAAGCAGACTCCATGTTCTGCAAGTTTATTGAGAGCGTCTTTGACAAGCGGATCGTTTCTTCGGTTTTCCTGACGGGAGAAGGATTTGAGAATGAGTGGTATCCAAAGTCTTTGCGGGTGCTGTGCAATGGACGCAGGGCGTTTATAGGAAATAATCTTTACAGCAAAGGAGCATGCTACACTGCATACCGAAAGCTGTATATGCACATTGAAAATCCGGTTTACCTGTCAGAGGACAAACTGACAGATCAGATCACGGTGAATATGCGGGTTGACGGGCAGGAAATGTGGTATCCGCTGGTGTCCTGGGGGGCTCACTGGTATGAATCGAACAACCAGTGGGAAGTGATCCTTGAAGATGTGGAAGATATAGAATTTCATATTGAATCACTGGTACAGGGCAATCTTAAGACGGAAAAGATCTCTCTTGCAAAGTTCCCGAAACGTGCGGAATATTCAATGAGGCTTCAGATCGAAACGTTATTCCTGGATGAAAAGACCTGCAAGATCACAGTACGGGATGTCGGATTCGGAGATTTCTTCCTGCCGACAGATTTCCAGGAAGAGAAGATAATTCATTTAGGAGGTAATGATGGGAAATTTAATTCTTTGTCATGATAAGCATGCGACACATCCGTATGAGATTACAAGAATCCACTGCAGGATCTTTACCATGGAAGAACTGTGTTATTACCTCTGCAATAATCTGTATCTGATTGATTATACGATTATGAATGAACAGATTTGTAACTGGCTGGAAGAAGAAATCGGAATGAAAGATCTGGCTGACCAGCTCAGAGATGTCCTCAGACTTCGCGGTTCAGTAGAGAAATTTGTATTGACGATCCTGAAAGCATCCAGGATCTACAGAGATCCTGAGATGATCCGCATCCAGAATGTACTGGAGCATCTAAAGAATCAGAAGGATATCGAACGCCAGAAATATAAAGGGGACAATCTCCTTGAGAGTGGTGAGATAGAAGAAGCGATCCTTGTATATCAGGAGATCCTGAACCGGGAGAAAGATGAGAGCGTGGATGAAAAATTTTACGGAAAGATCTATGCTGGACTGGGAGCGGCATATGGAAGGCTGTTTCTCTATCAGGAATCGGCAAGAATGTATGACCGGGCTTATCAGATCTGTGAAGATCCGCAGCTTTTAAAACCGTATCTTTATGCTTCTTATAAATATATGTCTTTGGAGGAATATCATATTCTTCTGACAAAGCATGAAGAATATCTGGAGGTTAATGCACAGATGCGTCAGGAGATGGACGATATCCGCAAAAATCTTCAGGTAGAACCAAATCAGCAGCTGGTTGAAAAGTGGAAGAGAAGACACAGAAGAAGTCATACCTGATGGTATGGCTTCTTCCAGCGATACCACAGAAGGGCAGCTGGCAGAACAGCCAGAAGCAGAACATGAGACAGAAGAACAGGAAAAAGACTGTTTGACATCCGAATACGGCTATGTTAGAATACAACAGTGACTTTACCATGGTGCAGTGACTCATTGGTAGAGAATAGAAGTTGTAATATTTGCTGATGGAGGAATGAAAGAATGAAAAAGAAATTATTAAGTGTATTTTTGTGTGCAGGTCTTGCAGTATCCATGCTTGCAGGATGCGGTTCAGGAAATTCTGATGCAAAAGATAAAAAGGATGCGGCAGCAGACAGTGATCTTGAGTATGTAAAAGACAAGGGAACTCTTGTTGTCGGCATTACTGACTTTGAGCCGATGGACTATAAAGATGATAATGGAAACTGGATCGGATTTGATGCAGATATGGCTTCAGCATTTGCAGAAGAATTAGGTGTGGATGTTGAATTTGTTGAGATCGACTGGGACAATAAGTTCTGGAACTGGATGGGAAATCTATCGACTGTGTCTGGAATGGAATGACACTGATAGATGAAGTGACAAGCTCCATGGAATGTACAGATCCTTATCTGAATAATGCACAGGTGGTGGTTGTTCCGGCAGAGAAAGCTGACAAGTATCAGGATACGGACAGCCTGAAAGATTTAAGCTTTGCAGTTGAGGCAGGAAGTGCAGGAGAAAAGCAGGTCAGTGCACTTGGACTGAATTATACACCGGTAAACGCACAGGCAGATGCACTGATGGAAGTTGCAGCAGGTACATCAGATGCGGCAGTCATTGACTCTCTGATGGCAGCAGCCATGATCGGAGAGGGAACAGGTTATGCAGATCTTACTTATACAGTCAGTCTGAACAGTGAGGAGTATGGAGTCGGATTCCGAAAAGGATCTGATCTTGCTGCTGAGCTGAATAAATTCTTTGAAAAGAGCATGAAAGACGGTACAATGAAGACCTGTGCTGAAAAGTATAAAGTACAGGCGGCATTGATCGAAGAGTAAAAAATAAGGACGGAGCAGTACGGACATGGAACTTATAATGGAACAATTTCCTATCGTTATTCAATCGCTGAATGTTGGTTTTTTACAGACATTGAAGCTTTTCTTTGTGACGCTTTTAGGGGCATTGCCTTTAGGACTGATCATTGCATTTGGCTCAATGTCACATTTCCGGCCATTGAAATATATCACGAACATCATTGTATGGGTAGTCAGGGGAACTCCACTGATGATCCAGATGCTGATCATTTATTATTTTCCGGGGCTGGTATTGAATAATGCAGTCTGGGGTGGAGGAGAATCGGGGCGTTTTGTGGCGGCTTCCGTTGCATTTATCTTTAATTATGCCTGCTATTTTTCTGTTATTTACCGTGGTGGAATCCAAAGTGTACCACAAGGACAGACAGAGGCAGGACTTGTACTCGGAATGACGAAGAGCCAGATCTTCTTTAAGATTACTCTGATGCAGATGATCAAGAGAATTGTTCCACCGATGTCGAATGAGATCATTACACTGGTAAAAGATACTTCACTTGCACGGATCATTGCATTGCAGGAGATTATCTGGGCAGGACAGTCTTTCCTGAAAGGATCTCAGGGGATTTCAGGAGCAATTTGGCCGATGTTTTTTGCAGCAGTCTACTATCTGGTATTTAACGGAATTCTGACCGTACTGTTGGGACGGTTAGAGAAAAAACTGGATTATTTCAGATAGAGGAGGTGCAGAAATGGCAATTTTGGAAGTAGAACATATCAATAAAAAATTTGATCGTACAGAGGTACTGAAAGATATCAGCTTTTCCCTGGAACAAGGCAGGTTCTTTCGATCATCGGATCATCGGGTAGTGGAAAGACAACACTGCTTCGTTGCCTGAATTTCCTTGAGACACCGGATGTGGGAATCATCCGGGTAAATGGGGAGACATTATTTGATGCGGGAAATGAAATGACAAAGCAGGAAAATGAAATACGAAAGAAGCGTCTTCATTTTGGACTGGTGTTCCAGTCATTTAATCTTTTTCCACAATATACAGCACTGGAAAATGTCATGCTGGCAAAAGAGCTGCTGGCGAAGGCACAGCCGGATTATAAGAAAAATAAAAAGAAGATCCACAGTGAGATTGAAGAGCTTGGAAGGCAGCTTCTGACGCAGATGGGACTGGCAGAGCGGATGGACAACTATCCACATCAGTTGTCAGGCGGTCAGTGTCAGCGTGTGGCGATTGCGAGAGCATTGGCGATGAAACCGGATATTCTTTGTTTTGATGAGCCAACTTCTGCACTGGATCCGGAGCTGACCGGCGAAGTACTGAAAGTTATCAAGGGGCTGGCAGATCAGAGGACAACCATGATCATCGTGACACATGAAATGGCATTTGCGAGAGATGTATCAGATCAGGTGCTTTTTATGGATGGAGGAACGATCCTTGAGCAGGGAACACCGGAAGAAGTTTTTGAACATCCAAAGGAGGAACGGACAAGACAGTTCCTGTCAAGATTTACAAAAGAGCAATAATTATAAGCGAATCTAATAGATGAGCAGATAATAAAATAATGAACAGATCAGAGTACAAGGCAGAGGGAATGTTGATTTTCCATCTGCCTTATATTATAATCGGATTGGTAACGCTAGATTGATCAGTGACAATATAGAGGATAAGGAGCAGAAACTACATGAGTAAATTTGAAAAAGCTGTGACGGGATTAGGCGAAGAGTGTGGTGTGTTCGGAGCCTATGATATGGATGGACATGATGTGGCAGCATCCATTTATTACGGACTTTTTGCCCTGCAGCACAGAGGACAGGAGAGCTGTGGTATTGCAGTGACGGATACTGCCGGAAAGAGAAAGGTACTGTCCAGAAAAGGGCTTGGTCATGTGAATGATGTCTTTGATGAGGAAGTACTTTCAGAACTGAAAGGAAATCTGGGAGTCGGACATGTGAGATATTCTACAGCAGGAGGAACCCGTGTAGAAAATGCCCAGCCACTTGTAATCAATTACGTGAAAGGAACGCTGGCAATCGCACATAACGGGAATCTGGTCAATGCGATTGAGCTGAGAAAAGAACTGGAGTATACAGGTGCTATTTTCCAGACGACGATTGATTCGGAAGTGATCGCCTACCATATTGCAAGGGAGCGGCTGGAGGCTGCAACTGCGGAGGAGGCAGTGAGACTTGCAATGAAAAAGATCAAAGGTGCTTATGCACTGGTTGTGAGCAGTCCGAGAAAGATGATCGGAGCGAGAGATCCTTTCGGATTAAAGCCTTTGTGTATAGGAAAAAGAGAAAATACATACTTCCTGGCATCAGAAAGCTGTGCGATTGCTGCAGTGGATGCAGAGTTTGTGCGGGATGTGCTTCCGGGAGAGATTGTAACGATCACGAAGGACGGAATCGCATCGGATATGAGTATGGCGATGCCGGCAGAAAAGCAGGCAAGATGTATTTTTGAATATATTTATTTTGCAAGGACGGATTCTACGATTGACGGAGTGAATGTCTATCATTCCAGGATCCTTGCAGGAAAAGCACTGGCAGAGTCGTATCCGGTGGAGGCCGATCTGGTAGTCGGAGTACCGGATTCAGGACTGGTAG
>ENA-OQIO01000408-OQIO01000408.1-human-gut-metagenome-genome-assembly--contig:-NODE-408-length-23356-cov-7.937104_pt1 | contig 23356 bp, 26 predicted proteins | sample MGYA00242573_ERZ504737 | MGnify/ENA primary metagenome ERZ504737 (study PRJEB26092, sample SAMD00036203) | human gut metagenome | host: Homo sapiens | study: EMG produced TPA metagenomics assembly of...
CCGCCGTGCCGCGCGCGATCGCGAGGACGCGCCGGCGCAGCACCACGCTGCTGTGGGTGCTGACCATCGTGGGCTCCCCGGTGTGGGTGCCGCTGCTCGCCGCCTTCGCCGCCGTGGCCGTCACGGTCTATATCTGCATCTGGCTGCTGGCACTCTGCGTGTGGATCGTCGCGGCGGCACTCGGGGGCGTGGGCGTAGTTGAGCTCCTGCTTGCCGTAAGCGGCGTCACCATCGGCCACTTCCCGTACGCCCTCGCCTCGGCGGGCGTGGGGCTCGGCCTCGTCGGCGTGGCGCTCTTCGTTGGTGCTGGCGCTTGGGCCGCCTCAAAACAAATTGCGCGCCTTTCGGCGCTCTGGGCGAGGAAGGCCGCCTCGCCCTTCTGGAAGGGCAAGGGCGAGAAGGGCGGCGCTGCCGCGCATCTCGCGGCGTAGAAAGGAGTGAGTACCATGACCAGCGCGAAGAAGATCTACCTCGCCGTGGCGGGCGGGCTCGTTGCCGCGGGTGTTGTCCTCGCGGGCATTGGCTTTATCGCTTCGGGCTTCGACCCGGCCGTGTTCACAACCCATATCGACACGCGCGACAGCACCATCGTGCTCGGCGGCGTCGAGGTGGACGACCCGATGGGCCTCCCCCTCATCGAGCAGCTCGCCAATCTGGGCGAGATCGACACCTCCGGCGTCGCGGATCCCGCCGCGCCCTAGGGCGCAGCGAGCCCGGGCGCTCTGCCCGCCAAGCTGCGTAAGCCGGCGAAACCCGAACCTCAACCTCTACGCAACTGGCCCCAAGCCTGCGCCGATTCGCTCTCAGCGCCGCGCGGGGGCCCGTGACGCATGCCCAAAAAGGTACGAGGAGAAAGGAACGCGATGACGACAACCACGCCCTTCCGCCTTCACGGGGCCACGCAGGACCGGAAGCGACTGGGCCGTGCGGTGGGGCTGTGCTTGGATTGGCTACACTGATATGGACAGTTCCGTGAGGGGCGCGAGAGGCGGGACTCTGGGGAGATCTTCGAGGAGGAGTGTCTCGACTGGAAGCGTGGGTTCGGTGGAGCAGGAACCTAATCTCTGTCTCTCTTGCTTTTTTGATTTGTTGAGAAGCCGGCATTTGGGGGCATTTTGGATAGCGAACAGTTCAAACAAGAAGCTGAGAAAATAGAACAAAGCCTGAGTGCCTTGAGAGTCGCCGAGCGCAATGCAGTGATTCCCTTCATGAACGGCGACTTTACCCAATGGGATCTATATCTGGCATCCTCCTCTGAGTATGCGATGAGACTGATAGACGGATTCATCTCCATGCTCGAGTCGAGGAATCTTGTTTGCGTCGCCCAGCTTCTCCGCGCACAGGTTGGAGTCTGCCTGCGGACATTCGCATTATTCGCCGCCGAAGACCAGGATGACTTTCTCAAGCAGGTGTTTCAAGGTGTGCCTGTGAACAAGCTGAAAGATTTCTCGGGTGAGAAGATGTCCGATGGAAGACTTCAAGACTTACTCGAGAAGTTCGATCCAAAGGTAAAAGATGTATACAAGGTGACGTCTGGATTCGTCCACTTCTCCATTGATATTCTGCCGAGCATGGGTGTGCCTGGGGAGGGCTATGAGGTCGAGTTTAATTTTGGAGCCGAGCCCAACGAGAGAAACAATGCGCCTCTCGTGGAATGCGGCAAGGCGTTCTGCCACTATGTCGACCTGCATCTCCAGATGCTCCATAAGGTGATTGCTTCGGATGAATGGTATGCCGATCGATTCCGTATCGATTCCGATGGTCCTGCAGACGAGCCCTCGAAAAGCGAGAAGGTGTAGGTCGAACGCATTGACGCTGCCTTGACAGCATCCCGATATGATAACGAATGGGAGGTTCCCTGCGAAATGTGCGCCTCTGTATATTCTCGCTAGGACGCCCTCGACCGATAAGGCATCGTTGAGTTCAATTTGAGTTCAGCTCGGGTGCCTGAAAATCGCCCAACTCTGATAAAAGGGGAGACGACGGTACACCACGTAGACGAGAGGCTATGGAAGTGCACGATTTGATTATATTGGCGCGCTAAACCGCCCCGCTGCCCAACTTGAACTCCGCTCACGCGTGTATGGGGCTGCGAGAGGTAACGGCCTGCGGCCTCCTTTGTGTGCTCGATGATATCTTCGAGCATGCCGGGCATGGCGGAGACATTCGCTGCAATCCAGCCGTGTTCAAGCGCCGTTTCGGATAGGAGCGAGAGGGGGCTGTCTTGCCCGTTTCCCTTGCACCCGTAAAGATGGTTGACAGTTTGGGGTCTCCCGGGTCTTTAGCTTTTACCGTGCTAGATGCCTCATGGAAACTGTTGGACTTTAATCAGACAGACCCAGCATGTCGTTTTCCTCCATGAGGACATCGGCTAAAACCGCAACACCTATGCTTGTTTAAGCAAACTTCCTGATAGTCGTGGAGCTGCTGTAGCCCGACATGCAGGACATCGCTCGGCTTAAACACCGGATGCCGCATCCGCGAAACGAGTTGCGGTGCACCCTGTTCCAAAAGGCTGCCAAGTACCATGGCGTGAGCGTTGGGGTAGCCATCATTCAGCGTGGATACATCCGGATGCGCATAGATCCAGACGATTCCAACGTTCTCGTATTTCCCGTGCAGGTAATCGAAGAGGGCAGGCGACACCATACAGTTGCCGCGACGGTCACGACTCTGTCGGGGTTTTCTGCCGCAAGCTTCCTCTGCGCATCCTGAATCCCCGCCAGGACTTCGTCCTCGGCATAGATGCGAACTGTCTCCCATTTCTCATGTCCAAGTTTTGGGACGCGTTTCACAATGTCGAGTGGGACTCCTGGACAGTCGGATCACGTGGTGGCCCCCTTTGAGAGGGTCACGAGCATCACGGTTCCGTTCTCGGAATTTGCTTCGACCTCTACCGTGCCACCGTGAAGCGCCGCAATCTCCCAAACGAGCGCTAGTCCGAGTCCTGCGCCGCCGTATGCCCTGCTGCGGGATTTGTCTAGACGAAAGAACGGCTGGAAGATGCTATCACGGTACTGCTTGGGTATTCCCGAGCCCTCATCTTTGACTCGCAGGAGTACGTGGCTGTCGCTGTCGCAGATGGAGACGTTGACAGTCGAGCCGGGGCGGCTGTAACGGATGGCATTTTCGACCAGGTTAAACACCAGCCGATAGAGGAGCGTGTCGCTCCCGATCACTAAAGCGTCTCCAGCACAATTGAGGCTATGCCTTATTTTCGGCAAGTGGCGCAAGGTCGGTGAGGACCTCTTCGGACAAGGGGCCAAGTTCAACATCGTCCTCGCAAGGAATGCTGCGGAGCTCACTCATCTCGAGCAATACCTTGGTCATCTGCGACATTCGCTCGGTTTGTTCTTGTAACAGGTCGAGCAGCTCGGCTGTTTCGGGTTGCAAACCGGAGTGCTCGGAGATGAATAGTTCAATCTGTGCCTGCATAAGGGCGAGCGGGGTGCGCAGCTCGTGTGCGGCGTTGCCGGTAAACTGGCGCTGTGCAGAGAACCCTTCGCCAAGACGGGCGATCATGTCGTTGAATGAGGCGCTGCATCGCTGTAGCTCGGTGGGTACATCTTTGCTGAGCTTAATTTCGCTTAGATTGTCAGGCTGCACGCGTTCAACCTGGGCTGCAAAAGCCCGTAGCGGTTTAAGTGCACGGCCGCTCACAAAGTATGCCAGCACGCCGCCAAGGAGTGTGATTCCAGCCGTGATACACCAGGTTGTCGTGCCAAAAGACTCTTGTGCGTCGTTTACGACGATCGTGACCTTTTCATCGAGGGTCGCTTTCGTTGGATCGAACGCTTGGGGCGAATCTTCGCCGGTTGCGTTAAAGGCCGAGATGTCACTGCCGATGGCATCCATGTAGCGCATGCCCGTATAGCCGACCAGGCAGTTCGTCAGCACGCACGCTGCGCACGTGAGCAGCGCCGTCATAATCGTTATGCGCCATTGCAGCGAAAGTCTTTTCATTCGCTATCCTCCATAACGTAGCCCTCTCCAATCCGATTGCGAATCGGGTCGTATCCCAATGCGCCACGCAGCTTTTTGCGGAGTGACGAGATATGAACGCGGGTTGCGTTGCTAAAGCTGTTCACGCTGCTATCCCAAACGTGCTCGATAAGCTCCTCTTGGCTTACCGGACGCCCCTGATTAAGCATCAGGTATTCCAAGATTCCCGTTTCCTTGCGCGTAAGAGATAAAGCCTCGCTGTCCACGGAAGCGACGCGCGCCTTGGTGTCAAAGCGGAGCTTTCCGCAGGTTAATACTATGTCGCTTTGTGCGAAGCGCCTGAGGGTAAGGCTGCGGATCCTTGCCGCAAGTTCGTCCAGATGAAACGGCATGGTAAGGTAATCGTTGGCGCCGGCATCAAGTCCGGCGACTTTGTCGGATACTTCGCCACGCGCGGACAAAATTAGTACCTTGGTCTCGCGGTCGGTTTTCCTAAGTTCTGAGTACGGTCATGCCGTCGATACGGGGAAGGTTGAGGTCGAGTACCACAAGGTCGAAGGCCTCAACGTCCAGTAGGTCGAGCGCCTCCTGTCCGTCGTGACAGCAGTCGACGCTGTACGCCAAGTTTCGCAAGCTGCGCGCGATTGCATCACACAGCGCCCGCTCGTCCTCGACGATTAAAATACGCATAACAGTCTCCTTGCACATTCCAAATCGCGCTTAACACGGATTTTATAGCCGATATGGTCCAATGGTCGCGTAACGAAAGGAGTGGTCAGGTTGTTCAAAGCGCTAAAACCCGTGGTACAGGTCGCTTTGTTGATCGTCGGAATTGCCATGGTGTGCTTTGGCGTTATGCGTGGCGAGGCAGATGCCGTGCTGGCCAAAGCGATTAGGCTGTGCTTGGAGTGTATCGGAATTGGATAAAAGAGGAAACACTGCGTCGCATGTTTTGGCCCGATTTCGCGGATTCATTCAGGCGGCGGCGACGCTAATTACCAACATTCACCTGCCAAACTTTGCCAAAGGCGGCATCTATCAGGGCGCAGGAAAAACAGTCTGCGTACCTGGGCTTAATTGCTATTCGTGCCCCGCGGCATCGGGTGCGTGCCCCATCGGGTCATTCCAGTCGGTGGTAGGTTCATCCAAGTTCAACTTTTCCTACTACGTAACCGGTACGCTCATTTTGCTCGGCGTGCTGCTGGGACGCTTTGTATGCGGCTTTCTGTGCCCGTTTGGCTGGCTTCAGGAGCTGCTTCACAAGATTCCCGGCAAAAAGTTCTCCACGAAAACGCTTAAGCCGCTCACGTACATCAAGTATGCCGTGCTGCTGTTTGCCGTGGTGCTGCTGCCTGTCTTGGTGGTCAACGATGTGGGCATGGGCGACCCGTTCTTTTGCAAGTACATCTGCCCACAGGGCGTGCTCGAGGGTGCGATTCCGCTGTCCATCATGAATACGGGAATCCGCTCCGCGCTGGGAAAGCTCTTTACCTGGAAGCTCGCGATTCTCATTGCGGTTGCGGTGCTGAGCGTGTTGTTCTACCGCCCCTTCTGCAAATGGATCTGCCCCCTCGGTGCGTTTTATGCGCTCATGAACAAGGTGTCGTTGTTGGGGATTCAGGTTGACCAGTGCAAATGCGTTTCGTGCGGCAAGTGCGCCAAGGTGTGTCTGATGGACGTGGACGTTACGCGTACGCCCGACCATGCCGAGTGCATTCGTTGCGGCAAATGCGTGGGCGCGTGCCCCGTCGATGCTATTAGCTTTCGCTACGGGCTGGGTGTGACGGGCGACAAGCCCACGCAGCCCACGCAGGCCTGCGAAAACAAATAGGTACCTATATAAGTTTCGATATAAACGGAGGAACCATGAAACTGTCAAAAATTGCGGCCTTGTTGATGCTGCCCGTGCTGGCGCTGACTCTCGCGGCGTGCTCTGCCCCCAAGGGCGACGCGAAGGATGCCACGAGCGGCGATGCGCAGATTGCCGAGCTTGTGGCACAAAAGCCGTCGAGCGCCGAGGAGGCGGCCAAGCTGTACCAGCAGCTGCTGCAAAAGGAAAACGAGATCTTTGCGAGCGATAACGCCCTATGGGAAAAGGTGTTCCTTGCGGCCAACAAAGACACTCCCATGATTGAGGACGGCAAGAACTACGGCGACTTCTTGCTCGATACCATCGAGGGCGCCAAGGATCAGTTTGCGGCTGACGAGCTTAAGACGCTTAAGGCCGGCGCGCAGCAGGTCAAGGAGATCGAGGACAAGCTCATGGCGCTGGAGAAGGAGTTCCCCGGATGCGGCAGCACGCCCGGCGAGGGGGAGAGCGTCGATGCCTCGACCGCAGGCATGACCAACGGCGAGAGCGGGGAGACGAAGTTCCCCAGCTTTAAGGGCAAGGACTTGGACGGCAACGATGTAAACAGCGACGAGCTGTTCTCCAAGAACAAGGTCACCGTCATGAACTTCTGGTTTACCACCTGCAAGCCGTGCGTGGGAGAGCTGGGCGATCTGGAGAAGCTCAACAAGGAGCTTGCCGAGAAGGGCGGCCAGGTCGTGGGCGTTAATTCCTTTACGCTCGACGGCAAAAAAGACGAGGTGGCCGATGCCAAGGACGTGCTTTCCAAGAAGGGCGTGACGAATAAAAACATCTGGTTTAAGTCGGACAGCGAGGCCGGAAAGTTCACCTCCAACCTGTACTCGTTCCCGACCACCTATGTGATCGACCAGAACGGCAACATCGTGGGAGAGCCGATCATGGGCGGTATCAACTCTGCTGAGCAGCGTGAGGCGCTCAACAAACTGATCGATCAGGCACTCGCGAAGAGCGAACAGTAGGTTCGAATGCGACAAAGGTGTGACAAAGGGGCAGTCCCTTTGTCACACCTTCGATGTTATGTGCGGGATGGTGCGCCATGCGGCGTGCCGTCCCGTTTTTTGTTCGTTACATTTTTGTTCGTTACATTCCTTGCTGGTACCGGCAAAAAAGCTGATAGAGTAGGTCAAACGCGTTGGATGCGAACGGCGGGGGAGAGGTTGCCGTCCATGCTGGATCTCAGAGTTATTTGCAAAAGGTACGTTACGCAGTCGTTTACGCAGGTAGCGCTCGACAGCGTAAGCCTGTCTTTTCGCGATAACGAGTTTGTAGCCATCCTGGGTCCTTCGGGCTCGGGTAAAACTACGATGCTCAACGTCATTGGTGGACTCGACCATTTCGATTCCGGCGACCTGCTGATCGATGGCATCTCGACCAAGGACTTCAGCGACCGCGATTGGGATGCCTACAGAAACAATCGCATTGGCTTTGTGTTTCAGAGCTACAACCTCATTCCGCATCAGAGCATTTTGGAAAACGTGGAATTGGCGCTTACACTCACGGGCGTGGGACATGCCGAGCGCCGCCAGCGTGCGCGTAAGGCGCTCGAGGCGGTTGGTCTGGGCGAGCACGTTGACAAACGCCCGAACCAGCTTTCGGGCGGGCAGATGCAGCGCGTGGCCATTGCCCGCGCCTTGATCAACGATCCCGAGATTGTGCTGGCTGACGAGCCGACCGGCGCCTTGGACTCAACGACATCCGTGCAGGTTATGGATTTGCTCAAGGACGTTGCGCGCGATCGTCTGGTCATCATGGTCACGCACAATCCCGAGCTGGCGTACCAGTACGCCACGCGCATCGTCAGCCTGGCGGACGGCAAGGTCACCGACGATTCAGATCCCTTTGATGCTACCGAGGCCGCGCGTCGCGAGGCCAAGCCCACGCGCAAAACCTCGATGAGCTTTGTGACGGCGCTGGGGCTTTCTGCCCGAAACCTCATGACCAAGAAGGGCCGTACGGCCATGACTGCCTTCGCAGGTTCGATTGGCATTATTGGTATCGCAGCGATTCTGGCGCTCTCCAACGGCGTAAACGGCTACATCAAAAAGGTCGAGGAGGACACGCTCTCAAGCTACCCGCTTACGATTTCCAAACAAGATTACGACCTGTCGTCCATGATGGGCGGACAGGGGGCTACCGATGAGGAGGTATCCAAGGGCGAGGCCTCGTCCGATGACGCTACCGGTGGCAAGGCTAAGGGAACGGATAAGATTCCCGTGGTCACGGCCGTAAAGGATATGTTCGCAAGCGTTAAATCTAACGATATGACGAGCTTTAAGGCATGGCTTGACGGTGGCGGCGACGGTATCGACAAAGAGGTCAACGCTATCCAGTACGGCTACGGCGTGACGCCGGTTGTCTATCGTTTGAGCAAGGGCGACGAGAGGCCCGTTCGGCTTGTTCCCAACGCTATGACCGAGGCCATGAGCGGAGGCGCAAGCTCGGCGGCAACGGTGAGCATGGAATCCATGGGAACCTCGGTCTTTAACGAGATGATTGACGACCAGAACCTGCTCGACGGCCAATACGACGTCGTGGCGGGGCATTGGCCTACGTCTGCCGACGAAGCCGTAATGGTGCTTTCGAGCCGCGGCACGGTGGGCGACTACACGCTCTACAGCATCGGTGCGCTGGATATCGATGAGCTCAACGATCTGGTAAACAGCGCTATGACGGCTGACGGTGGGGTCGAAACGCCCGAGACCGGCACCGACTTTACCTACGACGATGCGCTGTCTACCACGTTTAAGGTGCTGTCGCCGGCTGATGCGTATCGCAAAAACGAAGAGACTGGCATGTGGACTGACATGTCTGACGATGCCGACTTTATGACGGCCAAGGTTGCCGACGGTATTGACGTGCGCATTGTGGGCGTGGTGCGACCTAACGAGACGGCCAACGCGAGCGCATTGACCCCGGGCATTGCCTATACGCATGCGCTGACTCGCCAGCTTATGGAGCGCGCCGCCGATTCGCAGATTGTGCAAGAACAGCTTGCCCATCCCGAGACGGATGTCTTTACGGGCAAGTCTTTCGATGAACTGCAGGGCGAGGCCAAACAAGGAGTTGATCTAGGCAGCATGTTCAGTGTGGACGAGGCAGCGCTGAAGAGCGCGTTCTCGTTCGATGCATCTGCGCTCTCGGGTGTTGCCGGCGGTATGGACCTTTCTGGTATCGACTTATCCGGGCTGGACATTGACCTTTCGGGCGTTGGGAAGGATATTGACTTCAGTGACATCATGGCCAAAGCGCCAACCCCAGATTTCTCGGGTATCTTTGACGGTCTGGAACTCACGCCCGAGCAAATGCAGCAGGTGGGAACACTAGCCAACCAGCTGTTTGAGGGCTTTTTGCAGTCTGATCAGTTTAAGGCGCTGTCGCCCGATGATCTTAAGGACGCGTCAAAGCTCTCTGCCGCATTCTCGACGTATCTTGAGAATGATGCCACGGCCCAGCAAATCCTTGCCCAGCTCAAGCGCTCGGCGGCGATGCCCTGGCCGAGCGCCTGCAGCAGGTGATGACCGACTATGTGCAAAAGCAGCTGGCTCCGTATCTGCAGCGGGCTATGGATCAGATGATGAAGACAATTAGCGAGCAGATAGCGTCGACGGTATCGTCCCAGCTCAAGGCGGGCGCAGCGGGCTCATGGGCCAGATGGCGACGCAGATGTCATCGGGTTTTGCCAACCTGGCGAGCGCTATGCGCGTGGATGCGAGCGCCTTTGCCAATGCCATTCACTTCAACATGGACGCCGAGGATCTGAGCTCGCTCATGATGAGCTATGCGAAGGCGTCGAAGCTCACCTACGACAACAATCTGACCACGTTGGGCTATGCGGACGAGGCAGACCCCATCTCGGTCAAGATTTTCCCGCGCGACTTTGAGGCCAAGGAGCGCGTGCTCGATCACATCGACGCGTACAACAAGCAGGTCAAAGCCTCTGGCCACGATGAACAGGCAATCTCATACACCGACTACATGGGCATCATCATGGGCTCGGTGACCGACATCGTGAACACCATCAGCTTGGTGCTCATCGCATTCGTGAGTATCAGCCTGGTGGTGAGCTCCATCATGATCGGCATCATCACCTACATCAGCGTGCTGGAACGCAAAAAGGAGATTGGCATCCTGCGTGCGATCGGCGCGTCGAAGCGTAACGTGGCCAACGTATTCAATGCCGAGACCTTTATCGAGGGCCTCATCGCCGGCGTCTTTGCTGTTGTCGTTGTGGTGGCCGTGAGCTTTCCGGTTAATGCCTGGGCGCTTACTGCCAAACAGGTACCCAATCTGATGAGCCTGCCCGTGCAGGATGCGCTGGTGCTCATTGCAATTTCGGTGCTGCTGACGGTTGTCGCTGGCCTGCTGCCGGCCCGTAGCGCATCCAAAAAGGATCCCGTGGAAGCCCTGCGCTCCGAATAATGCGACAAAAGGGTTGTTCCTTTGTCACATTGAGACCCTTGCGAAATCGGGGTCTAATACTTTTCCGAGAAGTGAGCAAGTCAAAATGGACCCCCGAAGCGCTAACACTTATTGAAGGCGGTTTCCTGCGGTTTTGATTGTTAAATCCTGCGGTTTTGGCGTCAGAAAATTTCGATGCTTCGGGAGTCAAAAAACGGTCGTTCACTTCTTGGAAAAGTATTAGACCTCGAGATATAGACGATGTTCGCGAGCGGCAATTAGAGCGTAAGCCTTTAGTTCTTCTTTGCAGAGAGCATGAGCCTAATTTCCGGATGGGTGTATTCGTCGAACTCTTCTTTGGGCTCGGTGTCAAAGGTGTAGTACGACCTGATAGATTCGTCTTCCGTCTTGATGCTGATTTCTTCATATAGGGATCCGGCTAAAAATGCCTGTTTAAATTCATCCGACAGGCTGCATGGCGTGAGGAGGCCCGGTGCGGCAACGGAAATGTCCAACCGTTGAGCGGGGCACAGAGCGTCGCGATGTCCTGCTCGGCGCGGGCGAGGTTGTCTGCAAGGCTTGCCTCGGGGTCGATCTGGCTGGTGTAATCGACGTCCGTGAGCATGCCGTCTGCATCGAAAGAAAGGTAGACATAGGCTGCTTGAGCGCCGAGGTCATTATCGCGCAGATAGCCGATAATGCGATAGCCGTAGTCGTGATACGACTCATATGGGTCGTCTGCCGCAACGCGTTCGCACACGGCTCCAAGGCATCTTGCGCTATGGCGAGCTGCTCGGCGGCTGCAGCCTTTCTTACCTGAAGCTCGTTATTCCCCTGGACAAACTGCGGGATGTAGACGCCAAGCAGCACAATGGCGGGCGCCACTGCGAGAGCTATGATCTGCTTCTTGACGCTTGGAATCGTCACGTCGTATGCGTTTGCCATGGCCTCGGCATTGCTCGAGGTTTCGGCTAGCACGTCTGCCGCCGTGGCGACTGCCCCTACGGCGCCGGCGACCTCCGCGGCGCCGCCCAGGTTGCGCGCGAGATCGTTATCGCTGTTCTTGAGCAGGTGGCCGGCAGCTTGCGTGGCGAGCACACCGGCGACCTCCGCGGAGCGGTCTTTGTTGGTCTGGGCCACCGCAAGCCTGCCCTGCAGCTCCTTCCACTGTTTGCCCTGCATTCCAAAGCGCGGCGCAAGAGCGCAATAGCAAAAGATGGCGAGTTCGATTGCGGTGAGTGCGATGGCGGTATATATGCCCGCGGGTTGGAATTCCTTTTGATGGAACGCGATATCGTTGATCATTTGGAGCGGCAACATCAATAGGCATGCTACGAACGACATGACGAGTGCGGTCGCTGCGATTTTGGGGTATGTGCAGTACCGCTGGATGCGTTTCTTTTCTTGCTCGGTGAGCTGCTGCATGGGGCCTCGACTCTCATCGTTTTTCGGGGGCGATGCGCACACGCTCTTGAGTATAGATGAGTGGAGGATGTCTGTTGTTCATACATGGCGGTCAACAGCGTGCTGTTGGTGATCGTTTGATCGCGAACGTCGTCTTTTGGAGCATGAAGCCGCTGCCGATGCCCACAAACAGCAAATCGAAGGTGAATGGTTTCCCGAGAAGTGAACGACCTAATTTGGACCCCTGAAGCACCCACGTTTTTCGACGCTAAAACCGCAGGATTTGAGTGATAAAACCGCAGGAATTGGCCTTCCAAAAGTGTCGATGCATCGAGGGTCCGATTTCACTCGTTCACTTCGCGGAAAACCATTCACCTTCGTTGCATGAGGCGCCGGATGGAAGGGTGATTTTCGTCAAGCTGCTGCCTCTGCCTTGTGAATCATCTGGAGCACAAGGCATAATGCATGTAACAAGGGGGGCGGTTCCTTTGTCACATCCGTTGATATGAGAGAAGAGTAGATGATTCTTTCGCTTGCCCCTATGGAGGGGATTACCGGGCATGTGTTCCGTCGCGTGCATGCGGAGTGCTTCGGTGCGCTCGATTGTTATTACACGCCGTTTTTGCCGCCGCCGCGGGTGGGAAACCGCTTTGGCGGCAAGGCGTTTAAGGAGATCGATCCTGCCAATAACCAGGGGCTCAACGTGGTGCCTCAGTTGATGTCCAAGAACGCGGACGAGTTTGTGTGGGCGGCACAGGTGCTCGCCGACATGGGCTACCGCGAGGTCAATCTCAACCTTGGCTGCCCCTCGGGTACGGTTGTTGCCAAGGGTAAAGGATCGGGCTTTTTGCGCAATCTCGATGAATTCGAGGTGTTCTTGAGCGATGTGTGCGAGCGGTCACCGTTGCCGGTATCGGTCAAGACCAGGCTGGGGCTTGAGAGCGATGACGAATACGAGCGTGTGCTCGATCTGTATTGCCGCATGCCGTTGGCAGAGCTGATCGTGCACCCGCGCGTGCAAAAGGACCGCTATACGGGATCGCCGCGCAAGGAGTTTTACGGCGAGACGCTGGAACGCGCGCCGTTTCCGGTGGCATACAACGGCGACATTTTTGATCTTGAGGATATGGACGCGCTGGTGGAGGCCTATCCCGGCACGCGCCATGTGATGTTGGGGCGTGGCCTGCTCGCGAACCCCGCGCTGGCTCGCATGGTCAACGGTGTCCTGCTGCCACGACTGCTGAGCTGCAGCGCTTCCACGACACGCTGTTTGCGGCATATGCGGAAGAGATTGGTGGCAATGCGGTCTTTCGCATGAAGGAGTGGTGGTTCTATGCCAAGTGCGCTTTCGCCGACCCCGCTACCGTCCACAAGCTTGTACGTAAGACCAAAAAGGTCGACGAATACCGTGCCGCCGTTGATCGCGTCTTTCGCGAACAGCCACTTGCGCCCATAGCCCGCTTCCACGGCTAGTTAGTCGTTGGGGACGCACTTTAACGACTAGTCATTTAAGAACGTCCCCGATGACTATGCTGCTCTAGAGCAGGTTCTCCTGCGCCCACGCGATGATGTCGCTCGATTCGTAGAGTGGCTTGCCGTCGATGAACAGGCAGGGAACCTGGCGTTTTCCGCCGACGGCGATGAGCGTCTGCTCGGCATCGGTATCGGTCGAGATATTGCGCTCGGGAATGGTCACGCCGTTATCGGCAAGGAAACGCTTGACCTTTATGCAATACGGGCAGCCGGTCATAACGTACAGCGCGAGCTCATGATTAGTAGCCATAGGTCTCCAATCGGTTGCGGTTTTGATTGAAATACCCAAAGCCGCCGCGGTCTATGCGCGCGTCAACGACGACTCGATCGCCTGGACCAGAAACGCCGTGGCTCCGGCGCCGCAGGGCTTGTCGTAGTAGTCAATAAAGCGCTGGTCGGCAAGATAGTCGTGGGCGAGCCCCAGATACGCCTCGTCTTGGGGTTCGCGTCCCCAGTTGAGACCAATCCAACGACGATGCATCGCGACGAGCTTGCGAGCCTCGCTTCCATCCGCATCGCCGTCGCCCATGGCAATCGAGAGCTGACCCAGAATAGCGCGTTCAAGTTCCTTCATGTCGTTCCATGTCTGAGGATCCATGTCCAGCAGCGTCCCGTTTGCCGCATCGATAGCCTCATCGCCATAGCGCGCCCGCGCCTCGGCACCGTAGCGCTCCTCGTTTTCTTGCACGGCGCGCCAGCGCTCCAGTTGCGGCAGGACGGCGCCCATGAGCGAGACGCTTCGTCGAGCGACATGCCGGTGTTTTGTGCCAGGCGCGGGGCACAGTCCTCGATCATTGCCTCCATCGTGGTGTCGTAGGTGTACTGGCCGTGGTCGTAGCACCACTTGCAGTAATGGTCGGTCGCGGCGCCCGTGGCATCGGTGCCGCAGTCGTCGGGCGTGAGTATCATGCCGCAGCTCTGGCAATAGCGCTCGGGCATTTCGAGCAGATGAGACAGGGGCTCGCCGGTCACGGCGGCGATGAGCTTCATCATGTCGATGCCCGGTGTGACCTCGCCACGCTCCCAACGGCTGACGGCTTGGCGTGTGACGAAGAGCTTGGCGGCGAGTTGCTCTTGGGTGAGGTGATGAGCGCGACGGACAGCGATGAGCTTTTCTGCAAAGGCCATAACGGCTCCTTTCTGCTGGTTGATGGCTTAAGCATACGCGGCAGCAGGCGCCCTTCCAAGCAACCGTTGGTTGCACGACGGGGGACCGCGGCGAAGAATTGCACGCAACGCCCCACACCTCCATGCCGTACAATGACCGGCATGGAACCTATCGCACACATACATACCGACCTGCCGCAGAAGTTCGGCATTCCGCGCAACAGCTTTTTGGCGCCCCATCTGCAGGGACGCATCGTTTTTGAGCCGGAATTTGCCTCCAATGTAGCGGTTGAGGGTCTGGACTCCTTCTCTCACCTATGGCTGCTGTGGCGCTTCGAAAACGGAACGCCCGGTGGCACGGCTAAGGACATAGCTGCCGATGCCAGGTCGCAGGACAGGTCCGGCACCAACGTCAAGTGGTCGAAGACTGTGCGCCCGCCGCGTCTGGGCGGAGCCGAGCGCGTGGGCGTGTTTGCCACGCGGAGTCCGTTTCGCCCTAATCCCATCGGTCTTACCTGCGTCAAGCTCGACCGTGTCGAGCTCACCGACGATGGCCCCATCATCCATGTGCTGGGGGCCGATCTGCGCGACGGCACGCCCATCTACGACATTAAGCCCTACATTCCATTTGCCGACTGTCACCCGGATGCGACGGGCGGCTGGATTGAAGACGCGCCGTGGCAAGAGCTCGACGTCGAGTTCCCGCAAGCACTGCAAGACAAAGTTCCAAGCGCAAAGCTCCCTGGCTTGGTCGAGGTCCTGCGCCAAGATCCGCGCCGTGCGGGCAGCAAGCACGAGCCAAACCGCGTTTACCACTTGGCTTACGCCGGACTCGACATATCGTTTACGGTTGACGGAGCCAGGTTGACGGTAGTCGCCGTCAACGACGCGCAAGACTAACCAGCCATTCGTCCGCACCCGTCAAATTAAGCGCTAAACCTCATGCCAAAATCGCCCGTGCTGGTGGACAATAGCGCCTACCAAAACAATCAACTTTGCACGGGAGCTCAGCATGAAATACGACTTTACCTCACTTATCAATCGACACAACATGGACGCCATTGCCGTTGACTCTTGGGGTGAGATTCCCGGTATGGCTCCGAACGCACCCGACGAGGGTTTCGACCGCATTCCCATGTGGGTGGCCGACATGAACTTTGCCACGGTGCCCACGGTCCAAGAACACATCATTCAGCGCGCGCAGCATCCCATGTTTGGCTATTTCAATCCGAGCGACGAGTACTTTGACCGCATCATCGAATGGCAGAGCCGCCGCAATGGTGTCGAGGACCTGCTCCCTGGGCATATCGGCTACGAAAACGGCGTGCTGGGCGGTGTCGTGTCGACGTTGCGCGCGTATGTCCAGCCGGGCGATGCGGTGCTGGTCCACAGCCCCACCTACATCGGCTTTACCAAGTCCATCGAGGCCGCGGGCTATCGCATTGTCCACAGCCCACTTAAACTCGACGACCAGGGCGTGTGGCGCATGGACTTTGAGGACATGGAGCGCAAACTCGCCCAAAACCACATTCATGCCGCAGTGTTCTGCTCGCCGCACAATCCCTGCGGCCGCGTATGGGAGCGCGATGAGATCGAGCGCGCCATGGACATCTACCGCCAACACGATTGCGTGGTGATCTCGGACGAGATTTGGTCCGATATCATTCTGCCGGGTCACAAGCATATCCCGACGCAGTCGGTGAGCGAGGATGCCCGCATGCGCACGGTTGCCCTCTATGCGCCGAGCAAGACGTTTAACCTAGCGGGTCTGGTCGGCAGCTACCACATCATCTACAACGAGACGCTGTGCGACCGCATGTGCGCCGTGTCTAACAAGACTCACTACAATGAAATGAATGTCCTCTCCATGCATGCGCTTATCGGTGCCTACCAGCCGCAGGGCTACGAGTGGGTGGACGAGCTCAACCAGGTGCTTGCCGGCAATATCGAGTACTTCTGCGATTACGTGGACGAGCATTTTGGGGGCGTGTCCTATTCGCGTCCGCAGGGCACGTACATGGTGTTTCTGGACTGCACCGAGTGGTGTCGCGAGCATGGCCGTGATATTCAGTGGCTGCTCGACGAGGGCGCCCGCGTGGGCGTGGGGTATCAGGATGGCCGTCCGTTCCACGGGCCCTGCCACATTCGCGTGAATCTGGCGCTGCCGCTTTCGCGCGTAAAGGAAGCGTGCGACCGCCTAGACCGTTACGTTTTTAATGCACGGTAAGTGTGCCCTGCATGCGGGGCCTTCTGCCAAGTCGGCTGGAAGGCCCCGTGTGGTAAGGCATCTGTAACCATTGGGCGCAGACCTGCTGCGGAGGTTTATTTTTCCTGAATCTGCTTACCGCAGAGATGCTCAATCGTAATCTCGTAGAGCTGGACGCCTTAATGTCCTTGGCGATTTCCTCCTCGACTTCTTCGGCAGAAGGGTAGTACTTAAGCGCGAGCTGGCGGACTTTGTCCTCGATAAACGCGGGGGTGTCATTCGCCAGGCGACAACGGCCAAAGACCACGGTACTCATAACGTAGGGAGCCCAGTCACCGTCCTGGTACCACTCGTTGCCGTAAACGGTAAAGCAGACCTTGTCATCGCGCTTGAGTGCGTCGACCTTGTGGCCAGCCTTGGCGCCATGGAAATAAATCTTGTCGTGCTCGTCGTCAAAGAAGTAGTTGACGGGAATGGCGTACGGGTAGCCATCGTCGCCGTTGACGGCAAAGACGCCGCGCTTGCAGGTAGCGAGCAGTTCGCGCGCTTCCTCGTCGGTGATGGCACGTTTCTTTCGACGTAAGGGCCTAAACATCGTTGGCTTCCTTTCTGGTCGTGCGTGGTGGTTGAGCACAAACTATAGCGAAACGGATCCGTTTTTCTTGATGCGGGCGAGTATGTTTTTGAGCTTGTTAAAGTCGAGCGGTTTGGACAGATGGGCGTTCATGCCGGCATCGTGTGCCGCCTTGGCGTCCTCGGCAAAGGCGTTGGCGGTGAGCGCGATGATGGGGATATCGGCTGCATCGACCTTCTCGCTCAGACGAATCGCGCGGGTTGCCTCATAGCCGTCCATGCCCGGCATCATGATGTCCATCAGAATCGCATCGAAGCTGCCGGCGGGACGGCCAACATATAGATCGACCGTTTCGTTGCCGTCGGCGGCGCGAGTCACGACGATGCCTTCGCTTTCGAGCAGAGCTTGGGCAATCTCGGCATTGAGTTCGTTATCTTCTGCCAAAAGGACGTTCATGCCGGCGAGCGAGCAGCTGCTTACCTGCGTGTCTGCGCATTCTTTTATCTGAGGGTCCTTGTCGATATCGAGCGGAATCCGGACGTCAAACGTACTCCCCACGCCAACCTCACTCGAAATCTCAATCGTGCCGCCCATCATATCGATGAGCGATTTGACGATAGACATGCCAATGCCGGTTCCTTGGAACTTGCTGCGCGCATCGTCGCCTTCCTGGGCAAACGGCTCGTAAATGTGTGCCAAAAACTCGGATGTCATACCAATGCCGGTATCCGAGACGCTAAAGCAAAACACGGCGTGCTCGTCGTCGACCGGTTTGATGGTCGATGAGAACGTGACGGTGCCTCCGTGCTTGTTGTACTTGATGCTGTTGTCGAGCAGGTTGACAAGGATCTGCCGAATATGGGTGGGGCTGCCGATCATATATTGGTCGACAGCGTAGGGCTCGCTGGTGTCGAGCATGGTTATGCCGCGGTCCGATGCGCGGAGCTTGCACAGTACGAGCGCATTGTCGCACAGCTCTTTAAGGTTGAATGATTCGTGCTCGAGCGTCACTTTGCGCTCCTCGATCCTGCCCATCTCGAGGATGTCGTTAATCAGTGACAGCAGGTGATTGGCAGCAACGCGCGCTTGGCGCGGCTTTCGCGGGCGACCTGCATGTCGCCTTCTCTCAATTCCTCAATTTCGATAAGGCCCAGGATGCCGTTGAGCGGCGTGCGGATGTCGTGGCTCATGCGCGTGAGGAAAGCGGTTTTGGCGGCGTTGGCGGCATCGGCTTTCTGCCGTTCCTCCTGTGCGCGGTAAAGCGACCAGACAAGGATGACGATGCCGGTGAACAAAATGCAGATGACGACTGCCGCAATGACGATGCGGTTGCGGTAGAGAAGTCGGAACGCATCCGATTCTTGCGCCGAGTACGATGTGGGGAAATAGCTGTTTGCAGAGAGCGATTCACCTGCATTGACGATGCCCTTATTGATGATTCCCAGCAGCTCGGGCTTGCCGCGCGAAATTAAACACGATAGTTGCGCCGTGTTGGTGAGTTCCTGTGTTTCGAAATCCTCGATGTCGTAGATGTCGCGGAGAGTTTCCAGGCGCGTGCTGGGGACAATGATGCAACGTGCCTTCCCCTCATTGAGGGCTTTGAGCACCTCGCCGTCATTCGAATACTCGGTTACCGTTGCGTTCGGAAAGAGACTTTCGAGCTCAAAACGGTTAACGATTGTGCTCTTTGTACAAGCGATGTTCTTAAGGTCGCTGTTCAGGTTTTTGTCACTGTGAATGGCGGTCAGCGAAACCGTTCCCATCGAGTTTGACTGGATGACCCCTGTCTGCTCGGCGAGCCAGTAGTCGCGAAACAACGGCAGGGCGACATCGATGGTTCCGTTGGAAAGGGCTTTGATCATTTGCTTGTTGTTCGAGAGTGCGATTGTTTTGACCGTAATGTCAAACTTGTCGTGCAACGTCGTTGCAAGCGAGGCGAGCGACCCTTCCATCTCGCCGTCGTCATTTTGCGTACAGTAGGGAAGTTGGTTTTAAGATAGCCGAGCGTGATGGTATTGCCGTTTTCTTTGAGCCAGGTGGTCTCGGTGCCGGTGAGCGATGACGAGCCACTGTTTTGGGTCGAGTAACTCGATTTGACTTCCTCGTTATAGCGCGGGTTATCGCGGGCGATGGTCGTCATGGCGGCGTTGATGTCGTTCATCAGGTCAGGGCGGCTTTTAGGAACGGCAAAATAGTAGTCGCTCGAGCTACGTAGAACATGGGTGACGCATCGGGCGACGAAATGGTGTCGTTCATGATGACGGCGTCGACCTCGCCGTCTGCAAGCGCCTCAAAGAGGGCGCTGCCGGTGTCGATTTCTTTATAGGTGCAGGTAACGTCTTCGTTGGCGAGCCACTGCTGGCCGACGATAGTTTGCATAACGCCAGAGTTGCAGCCGATGGTGAGGCCTTGGAGCGCCTGAGGGTCACCCTTGGCCAGATCGTCGCGGTCGGGCCTGGCGTAGATATAGTAGCGCTCGGTGCCCTCGGGATTTGAGGAAAAGAGCAGCTTCTACTCGCGTTCTGCCGAATACGAGATGTTGGGCATGAGGTCGATTTCGCCTGCCTCGAGCATGTCCATAAGCTCGGAGAAGGTGCCGCTAACGTATTCGTATTGCCAGCCCTTTGTGTAATACGAGAGGGTCTGGAGGTACTCGTAGCCCCATCCCGAGAGGCGCTCGCCCGGCGTGCCTTCCTGGAAGCCTTTGTTGTTGACGAGCCAGCCAACGCGGACCGTCTTGACCTGCTGGTCGGAGTCGGCGGCAAAGGCGGGGGCAGGCATGACGGCGCTCAGCACGGTGAGTGCGGCAAGCGCGACAGCCAGGGTGCGGCGTAGGGCTAAGCGAAGGACGGCGGAAGGTTTCACATGAAATCCTATCGAGTTGAGACAGTTTCGCATAAGGATACCAGCTCAGCCTGCCCAGTCGGCCGCCGCACCGCTAAACGGTCCCGTCCGGCAGTTGGGGACAGTCCCTTTCTGCCGGCACAAAAGGAACGTCCCTAACTGCCGGTTGCCTAACTGCCGGTTGTGGGACAATACCGAGCGAATGTGATTGGGCGTCTGGGAAAAGGGGTCGCGATGAACAAGTTGAGGACGCTTGCCGATGTTTTGCGCCAGGCTGGCTTTGCGCGCATCACGGGCCTGTTTCTCGTCTTCTATCTGCTGTGCTCGACGGCCGTCTGGCTGTCCGAGCCCACGACCCTTACGTTTGGCGATGGTCTCTGGTTTAGCTTTGAGACGGTCTCGACCATCGGCTTTGGCGATATCCCGGCCGAAACGCCGGTCGCCCGCGCTATTACCGTCGTCCTGAGCGTCATCAGCATCTTCTACATCGCCATGCTCACGGGTGTGGCGGTGAACTACTGCAATACGCTCATTAAACTGCGCCAAAAGGACACCATGGCGCGCTTTATGGACGATCTTGAGCATTTGGAAGAGCTCGATCGTGACGAGCTCGCTGACCTGTCGCGCCGCGTGCGCGAGTACCGTCGCCGGCAACGATAGAACGGGTGCCGCGCGTCACGACGAGGGGGATTGCATATGAACATCACGGTGTACCTGGGCGCGAGCGTCGGCAACGACCCGGCGTTTCTGCCTGCAGTGCGAGAGCTCGGCACGTGGATTGGCTCCAACGGCCACGCGCTGGTATACGGCGGCTCCAAGTCGGGCCTGATGGGCGCGCTTGCCGATAGCGTGCTCGAGGCGGGTGGACACGTGACGGGTGTTGAGCCGAGCTTTTTTATCGAGGCAGAGTTTCAACACGACGGTATTGACGACCTCATCGTGACGAGTGACATGGCCGAGCGTAAGGCCAAGATGATCGAGCTCGGCGACGCGTTCATCGCTTTCCCGGGCGGTACGGGCACGCTCGAGGAGATTGCCGAGGTCATGTCCGCCGTGTCGTTGGGGCACTTGAGTGCGCCGTGCATCCTGTACAACCTCGGGGGCTACTACAACGATCTTAAGGCGCTGCTCGAGCACATGATTGATAAAGGGCTTTCGAGCCCGAGACGGCAGCACGGAATCTACTTTGCCGACGATTTGCGCGAGATTGCCTCGATTATCAACGGATAAGTCTTGAGCCTGCCCCACTATGACTCCCAATGGTGCCGTTTGCAGCGCAGACGGTTGGCTCGTTCGGGCAACGCTCGCTCTACAATAAAACGTATCTATGCCGACTTTGACCACGGGAGGCCCCGATGGATAGCCTTGCAAAGCCCAAAAACCGAGCACTGTTTTTAGTTAGCGTTGCCGTGACCGGTGCGTTCGCAGGCGCCGCGGTCTGGCTGTTCTTTTTTGCGATGGAGCACGGTATCGACTATCTATGGACCGAGATTCCGCACGCGCTGGGCGTCACTTCGCCCGAGCTTGCCAGCGGCCCGTTTGGCTTTCTGCCGTACCCGTTTTTCGTCTGCTTACTGGGCGGCCTGTTAATCGGTCTGTACGAAAAGCTTACGGGCACCAAGACCGACGACCTCAACCAGGTGATGGCAAAGGTTAAGCAAGACGGGCGCTACCCGTACGACAACCTGGGCAAGCTTTCGCTCGCGGCATTGCTGCCGCTGCTGTTTGGCGGAAGTATTGGACCGGAAGCCGGCCTGACCGGCGTTATCGCGGGCCTGTGCAGCTGGGTCGGCGACCGCATGCGCCGCTTTGGCGCCGAGTTTAGGGAGCTCACGCTGCTGGGCACCCAGCCGCGCTGACGGCGCTCTTTACCGCGCCCGTCTTTGGCTTTGTGGCGCCGCTTGCCGGTAGCGCCGACGGCCAGGGTGCCAATGACGATGAGTCCGCGTCCGACGAGATCACCATCAAGCTTCCCAAGGCACAGAAGACCATGGTCTACGGCATTGCGATTGCCGGCGGTCTGGGCACTATCTGCTGCTCGGCCAGCTCATGGGCGGCGGCATGGGCATGCCCAGGTTCGAGTCCGCCGAGGTGGGCAGCCTGGAACTTGTCTGGCTCATTCCGCTGGCGTTGGTCGGCACCGTATGCGGTTGGCTGTACTTTGTCTCTGAGCATGCGAGCGAGGCCCTAGCGCACGCGATGGGGGAGCGTCCTGTCGTTAAGGCAATGCTGGCCGGTCTAGCGCTCGCCATCTGCGGCACGGTCCTGCCCTACACCATGTTTGCCGGTGAGACCCAGGCCGATGTACTTATGGAGACCTACCTCACCATTCCCGTCGGCGTGCTTATCGCGACCGGTCTGGTCAAGGCCATGCTGACGCCCGCCCTTATCAACCTTGGCTGGCGCGGCGGCCATTTCTTCCCCGTCATCTTCTCGGGCGTAAGCCTGGGCTACGGCTTTGCCATTCTTACCGGCGCCGATCCGGTCTTTTGCGTCGCCGTCTGCACGGCCTCGACGATGGGCGCCGTTATGCGTCAGCCGGTCATGGTCGTGGGCCTGCTGCTTATGTGTTTCCCGCTCAAGGGTATCGTCTGCATGATCATCGCCGCAGCCATCGCCGCCGGCATTCCGCTGCCCAAGCCGCTGCGCAAGTAGCACGGCAGCGCGCGGTCAGTACAAACATCTCAAGTCCGGTGCGGGCGCTGTGTCACGGATTTGCGGGTGGACTGGATTTCGTTCGGTATCGGCGCTACTTCCAAATTGCAAGCGCGGCGGTGCCCAGTACGATGAGGACGAGACCGATGGCGCTGCGGCGGGAGAGTTTTTCGTTGAATGCCAGGCGCGCAAATAGCACCGATACGACAATCGATAGTTTGTCGATCTGCACCACGACACTCACCTGGCCTGCAGCGATGGCATAGTAATAGAGCAGCCACGATGCTCCAGTCGCGATGCCCGATGTTGCGAGAAATGTGAGTTCGCGCCGGTCAACGTGTGCGACCTGCTCCAGTTTTCCCTTGGCTGCCACGATTGCCCATGCCATAACCAGTACCACGCAGGTGCGGATTGCCGTGGCCAGGTTTGACTCGACGCCTTCGATGCCGATCTTGGCGAGGACGGAGGTGAGTGCCGCGAACACGGCGGCGCCGAGGGCGTAAGCGAGCCAGGTTCGGTCTTGCTGCTGCTCGGGTTCGGCGGACTGCTTCTTCTCGATCATTAAAAACGTGCCGAGGGTGATGGCAGCGGTTCCCACGAGCTTAACCGCAAGGTTGCTCGTCTCGTCAAAAAGCGCGATGGCGACCAGCGCGGCGAGCACGGTGCTCATCTTGTCGACCGGTACGACCTTATTGACATTTCCGATGCTCAACGCCTTAAAGTAACAGATCCACGAAGCACCGGTAGCGAGTCCCGAGAGGACGAGAAAGAGCCAGGATCTGGGTTCGATGCTGCCAATGGTTCCAATGGATCCAGAAATGCC